>Ga0209123_1003711_pt1 | contig 11171 bp, 8 predicted proteins | sample BarGraIncu00431A_FD_184500 | JGI IMG/M metagenome (GOLD analysis project Ga0209123, IMG submission 184500) | Arctic peat soil microbial communities from Barrow, Alaska, USA - Barrow Graham LP Incubations 004-31A (SPAdes) (version 2) | ecosystem: Environmental > Terrestrial > Soil > Wetlands >...
GGGTTTATGAATATGATGATGTATGCAATAATCACAGTATTTATTGCAGGTTTAATGGTAGGGCGGACACCTGAATTTTTAGGTAAGAAAATAGAAGGTAAAGAGATCAAATTGATTGCACTTGCAATACTAGTTCATCCAGTTATAATATTATTTCCATCGGCAGTTGCACTTACAACAAAAATGGGGCTTAGCTCAATAACAAATCCCGGCTTTCATGGACTAACTGAAACGATTTATCAATTTACATCTGCGGCAGCTAATAATGGTTCAGCCTTTGGAGGATTTAATGGTAATACATTGTTTGCAAATACTACAACAGGCATTACTATGCTCCTTGGAAGATATTTGTCAATAATAATATTACTTGCTGTTGCAGGTTCTCTTGCATCGAAACATGTTGTGCCTGAGACTATGGCAACTTTTAGAACAGATAATAGCATATTTGTAGTGATTTTAATAAGCGTTGTAATAATAATAGGTGCTTTGACATTTTTGCCGGCACTTGCATTAGGACCTATAGCAGAACATTTAATGCTAGGTCATTAGGAGGGTGTGCATATTATGAGTAAGAAAAAAAACAAAAATAATCATATAATTAAGGATGCTATTAAGGGTGCATTTATAAAGTTAAACCCAAAATACATGATAAAAAATCCTGTAATGTTTGTGGTTGAAATAGGATTTATAATAACTTTACTTCTAACAGCTTTCCCTTCTATGTTTGGTGATGTAGGTGGAAGTACTAGAATTTATGATGGGCTTGTATCCTTTATATTATTTATTACAGTTTTGTTTGCGAATTTTGCTGAAGCAGTGGCTGAAGGTCGAGGAAAAGCGCAAGCAGAAAGTTTAAAGAAATCAAGAACGGATACAATGGCGAAGTTACTTGATTCAAAAGGAAGCTTTAAAATAATAAGCGCCGCGCAGCTGAAAAAAGGAGATATAGTTCTTGTTGAGACTGGTGATTTTATTCCTAATGATGGAGAGGTAATTGAGGGACTTGCTTCAGTTGATGAATCTGCAATTACTGGAGAATCGGCTCCTGTACTTAAGGAATCAGGTGGTGACTTTGGATCTGTAACGGGAGGAACAAAAGTTGTTAGTGATTGGATTAAAGTTGAAATAACAGTAACTCCTGGAGAATCGTTTTTAGATAAAATGATAAAGCTTGTTGAAGGTGCTTCAAGGAAAAAGACACCAAATGAAATTGCTTTAAGTACGTTACTCGTGGCTTTAACTATAATATTTTTAATTGTTATAGTAACTTTATATCCTATGGCTAATTACTCTAAAGTTACCTTGCAAGTATCCACTCTTATAGCACTACTTGTTTGCCTTATACCTACAACTATTGGAGGACTACTTTCAGCAATTGGAATAGCTGGAATGGACAGAGTAACAAGATTTAATGTAATTGCAATGTCAGGTAAAGCAGTCGAGGCTTGTGGAGATGTCGATACAATGATTCTTGATAAAACTGGAACAATAACTTATGGAAATAGACTTGCAGCTGAATTTATACCTGTGGGAAAGCATACTTTAGAAGACCTTAGAACGCAGGCATTAATTTCCTCCATAAAGGATACAACTCCAGAAGGTAAGTCAGTAATTGAGCTTTCAAAAAAACAAGGAGTATCTATTAATGAAGAGGATTATAAGGATGCTGAGTTTATAGAATTCACAGCGCAGACAAGAATGAGTGGTATGAATCTAGCAAATGGAGTTAAGATTCGAAAGGGTGCATCTGATTCTATAATCAAATACGTAGAGGAATTGAATGGAAAGGTTCCTACTGATTTGCAAGCTGCTGTAATAAAAGTTGCAAAAGCAGGTGGTACACCACTTACTGTATGCGTAGGAAATGAAATATTTGGTGTTATTTATTTAAAAGATACTGTGAAACCTGGACTCATAGAGAGGTTTGCAAGACTTCGCGAAATGGGAATTAAAACAATTATGTGTACAGGAGATAATCCACTTACTGCAGAAACCATAGCAAGGGAAGCTGGTATAGATGAGTTTATAGCAGAATGTACACCAGAGAACAAAATTGATGTAATTAAAAAGGAACAGGCTTTAGGTAAACTTGTTGCTATGACAGGGGATGGAACAAATGATGCTCCAGCCTTAGCTCAGGCAGATGTTGGTATTGCAATGAACAGTGGAACTACAGCAGCTAAAGAAGCCGCAAACATGGTAGATCTTGATTCAGATCCTACAAAAATACTAGAAATTGTAGAAATTGGAAAACAACTGCTTATAACAAGAGGTGCATTAACTACTTTTAGTATAGCAAACGATGTAGCAAAATATTTTGCAATTATTCCCGCTATGTTTGCAGCTGATATAACAAGAATGAACGTACTAAATATTATGGGATTATCAACGCCACATAGCGCTATACTCTCAGCTTTAATATTTAATGCTATAATAATTCCAGCTTTAATTCCCATTGCAATGAAGGGTGTAAAATATACACCAATGAAATCTGAAGCCTTACTTCGTCGAAACCTTTTGATTTATGGGTTAGGTGGACTTATTGTTCCATTTGTAGGAATTAAACTATTAGATTTAGCAGTTACGCCATTACTTAGAATTCTAAACCTAGGTTAATCTTAGGTTTTATGCGAGGAGAGATAAAAATGAAAGAAATGATAAAAAAATCAGTATTATTAAGTGTGGTTTTGCTTGTATTATGTGGTTTAATATATCCTCTAGCTATGACTGGAATAAGTCAAGTCTTATTTAACAAAAAGGCTAATGGGAGTATGGTTAGCCTTAACGGACGCGAGGTTGGTTCAGGACTTATTGGGCAGAGTTTTACTGATAAAAGATTTTTTCGTGGAAGAGTTTCAAGCTCTAATTATAATACCTACACAAAAGCAGAAGTACTCGCTGATAGTAAAGGTAATGTGTCATATACTGGAGTAACTTCTGGATCCGCAAATCTTGGCCCATCAAATCCTGTTTTAATGGATAGAGTAAAAAAAGATATGGCTGAGTTTTTAAAAAATCATCCTGACTTAAAAGCTGAAGATGTACCTACGGATTTACTGACAAGTTCTGCTTCGGGACTTGACCCTAACATTAGTCCAGAGTCGGCTAAAATACAGATATCAGCCGTTTCTAAAGCAACTAATATTAGTTCAAGCGATTTATCTAATATTATAGCAAAAAATACACAGGGAAGAACATTAGGTATTTTTGGAGAGCCAAGAGTGAATGTATTAAAAGTAAATCTAGAGATAGCAAATATATTAAAAATTGATGGTAAACTACAATAAAATAATTTTTTATTATATAATATAGAAGATAGATTAGGATACTTAAGAAGCCAGGCTGGAGAACTAAACAGTCTGGTTTTAATTACTATAATTGTCTTAATCCAATTTTAAATCTATGTAATCTTAATTTTATGTTAACAATGAAATAAAAGAGGTAGGTGTGAATAGTATGAAAAGAGTTTTGGTGGTAGATGACACAAAAAATATAAGAATGTTATTAACTACATGTCTTGAATTAAAGGGTTATTTTGTTCTTACTGCAGAGAATGGTAAATTGGCTATAAATATAATGAGAGAGGAAAAGGACAATTTAGATATAATTTTTTTGGATATTAGAATGCCAGAAATGAATGGAACCGAGGTTCTAAAGATAATTAGAGATATGGGATTAAAATGTACTGTTATTATTATGACTGCATACGCCACAGTAAAAAACGCAATTGATTGTACTAAACTTGGAGCTGTAGTTTACCTTCAGAAACCATTTTCTCCGGGTAAAGTTAGTGCTATTTTAGATGAGATAATTACTTCTAAACAAAGCTTTGATGAAAACTTAAAGCATTTGGAGGAAGAGAATAGTCTAATTTTAAAGTCAAAAGAATTGCTTGAACAAGGTAAGTTTGAAGAAGCTCATAATACTTTAAAAACAGTATTAGCAATAAATCCTTATAATAAAGATATTTATAAGTTACTAAGTGAAATAAATATGAAAATAAATAAAATTGAAAAATCAAAATTGTTTATGGATATTTATGAATTGTTTAACGATGCACATATTTAAAGAAAAAATGTTTATAATTAAAAATATTTATAATTAACTATATAAATGATCTTACTGATATCTAAAATATATTTAGGATGTGATAGTAAATGGAAGATTACGAAAAAGGAGCAAAAGGAAAATTAAAAATATATATTGGAGCTGCTCCAGGTGTAGGTAAAAGCTATCAAATGCTCCATGATGCTAATGATATGAAAAAAAGTAACGTAGACATTATTATAGGACTTATAGAAACATATTCAAGGAAAGGAACGGAAGATCAAATAGAGAGTTTAGAAGTGCTCCCTTTAAAAGAAATAAATTATAAAGGAATTAAATTAAAGGAACTTGATCTAGAGGGAGTTATAGCACGAAGGCCAGAGGTTGTTATAATAGATGAATTAGCTCATACTAATGTTCCTACCTCTAAAAATAAAAAGCGTTATGAAGATGTTCTAGAAATATTAGATAACGGTATAAATGTTATGACAGCAGTTAACATTCAGCACTTAGAGAGCCTAAATGATCATGTTAATAGGATGACTGGAATTAAGGTTAAAGAAACGGTGCCAGATAAAATCATTGAGATTGCTGATGAAATTGAAGTTATAGATATAACTCCAGATGCACTTCGCGTACGAATAAATGATGGAAAAGTTTATTCAAAGGATAAAATTGATGATGCCCTGCACCATTTTTTTAGAATAGGTAATTTAAATGCCCTAAGAGAGCTTACATTAAGAGAAGTTGCAAATGAGGTAGATGAAAAACTTGTAACATACAAAAATAAAAAGAGAGTAGATGGATTAATTGGAGCACAGGAGAAGATTTTAGTGTGTGTTAATCTTAATTTTAATTCTGAATATTTAATTAGGCGGGGTTATAGAATGGCAAAGAGGCTAAAGGCGGAATTCTATGTGTTAACTGTAAGTAAATCTTATAATCATGGAAAAGAGGAATCAAGGAAATTAGAAGAATTAAAAAACTTATGTGAAAAGCTTGAGGTAGAGCTTAAGGTAGAAAAATGTAATCATCGTGAAAGGCCTATTATTGAATTTGCAAAGAATAATAATATAACTCAGATAATAATAGGACCATCTGCTAGAACTAGATTTCATGAAATTTTAAAGGGTTCTATTGTTAGAACAATAATGAGGGATACAAAATATATTGATGTGCTGGTGGTTGCAGATCCTGTTCATTAAAATATATGCCGAATTTAAGGTGGTGTTTTCTATTAAAACATTAAAAGGTAAGATAGCAACTATGTATGTGTTACTAGTTTTAGTTATATTAATGATTGGACTTATCTCAAGCTTTAATGTATATAAATTAGGTGGAGAGATAGAGGGGTTGATGACTAATAATTATAAAAGTATTGATGTCTCAACTAAAATGAATGAGGTTATTGAGTCGCAGGATAAAGCAATCCTTAAGTATATAGCTTTTAAAGATAAGAATTCGTTAGATACTATAAATAATAGTAATAAGCAATTTTACAAATGGTTAAACATGGAAAAAAATAATATTACTGAAATTGGTGAGGAAAATATCACTAATAAAATAAGTGATGACTATCTTCTGCTTGCTAAGTCTTTTTCAAACCTTAAGCAATATCAAAGCACTCACACGAATACTGAAAATGTAGAGTTTTATAACACACAGATTTCCACTTTAGTAGTTAAAGTTAAAGATGATTTAGTGGCGTTAACCGCGATGAATGAAAAAGCTATGTTTAATGGAAGAGATAATGCTAAAAGTAGTTCATTAAGCGTTTTGTATTTTATATTATTTATTTCATCTATAGCTACAATTGGTGGCCTAATAATATCGCTAATATATACAAATAAATTTCTTAATCCAATACATTTATTGCTGGAATCTATAAAATCAGTCAAAGAGGGAGCAATTAATAAGCAAGCACCTATAATAAATGAAGATGAAATTGGAATGTTAGCTAAGGAATTTAATAATATGACAAGTAGGCTTTACGAATTTGAACAAAGTACAACTGGAAAATTGCTTTTAGAAAGAAATAAATCTATTGCAATTGTAAAAAGCATAACAGATCCATTAATAGTTTTGGATGCTAACTATAAAGTTCAGTTATTGAATGATTCTGGTGAAAATATTTTTGGCGTATTAGAACAAAATATAATTAATAGTAATTTTTTAGAGACCATTAGGAATATGGAATTATATGATTATATTTTTTGTGTGGTAGACAATAAAGTTACTGATACTGAAAAGATAATAAAATTTCACGTGAATGATAGAAATTATTTTTATAATGTCATAGTAACTGTAGTTAATGATAAAGAGGATAAAATTAATTCTATAGTAGTACTTTTAAAAAATATAACGGAATATAAGGAATTAGAAAAAGTACGTACAGATTTTATAGCTACTATTTCTCATGAATTTAAAACTCCACTTACCTCAATTATGATGGGTGTAGGATTGTTACTTGAAAAAAATGTGGGAGTTATAAATGAGAAACAGGAAGAACTTTTAGATACTATAAAAGAAGAAGTTGAAAAGCTTACGGAGCTAGTGAGTAATCTACTAAAACTCTCTAAAATACAATCTAACCAAGCAGTTTATGATATAAAAGCATATTCTATAATTAAGATTGCACAAAATTGTGTTAAAAATTATTCTGTGCAAGCAAAAAACAATGGAATTTCTTTATATAATAATATAGAAGATGATTTACCAAATGTAATTGTAGATAAAGAAAAAATAACTTGGGTATTGAATAATCTGGTTTCTAATGCATTAAAATATACAAATTCAGGTGGGGAAATATTTATAGGTGCTTTTATTGACGGAGGGAAAATGAAAGTTTTTGTTAAAGACAACGGCACGGGAATTCCTAGAGAATATCATGAGAAAATATTTGAAAGGTTTGTTAAGATAAGCGCCTATGACACAGAATTTCTAAGTTCAGGTATAGGACTTTCTATAGCAAAAGGAATTGTAGAAGCACATGGTGGAACAATTTACTGTGAAAGTGAAGTTAATAAAGGCAGTACTTTTATATTTACCTTACCTGTGGAGAAAACCTGAAAAATTGGTTAGGAGAGTGCTTCTCCTTGTCTCTCATAATGAATTGGCTGTGTTATATTTCCAATATAACACAGCCAATGATAATAATGTAGGTCTCACTTTTATTTTTTATCCTCATCGACCAATGTTTTCCCAAGGTCCATACTTTTATTTGTGTAATGGAATTGAGCAGTTCTTTCGAGATTCTTGTTTGCTGCTTCATGTGTTGGATCTAAAGCTAGTGCAGCACGATAATGCATCTGTGCTAGAGAAACATCTCCTTTAAATTCTGAAAGTATCCCCAATAAATTATGTGGATCTGCTGAATCAACATTAAGACTGATGGCTTTTTTTAAGAATTGTTCTGCTTTGGCATAGTCCTTAGATAATATGCATGCTTTCGCAAATTCTAATACGTCAACGAAAGACTCAATTTTTGTTTCTACAAGTGTTCTTCTATGAATGACAGTTTCAACAACTTTTCTGATTTCATCAGGTGTAAAAGGTTTACTCATAAAATCTATCGCACCAAGTTTCATTGCCTCTACAGCTCTTTCAATTGTGCCATAAGCAGTCATCATTACAACATCTGTTTTAATTTGGTTATCACGCATCTTCTTCAAGAGTTCAAGTCCCGAAATACCGGGCATTTTGATATCTAATAGAGCTAAATCATATGTTTCATTTTTGAGTTTAGTATAACCTTCTTCTCCATTGACTGCCACATCAACCTGATAAGTACTTTCATCTAAACAGCTTTTAATAGTCATTCTAATGTTTTTTTCATCATCAATAATTAATACTTTTTTAATCATTTCATGGCCTCCTTCTATACTGTATTTATAGTAAATAAAAATGTTGTCCCTTCTTCAAGCTGACTTTCCACCCAAATATCGCCTCCATGAGCTTTAACGATTTCTTTACAAATCGCAAGACCAAGTCCAGCACCTCCTGAACCATCAGGACCTTGAATGAATTTTTCAAAAATGTGTTTTTGCAATGTTTCATTTATACCAGTTCCATTATCACTTATCGATATAATTTCTTTGCCATAAATTTCTTTTATTGAGATTTTAATTGTACCAGTTCCATCTTTAGGAATATACCTAATTGCATTACCAATAAGATTTGATATAACCCAAGTAATTTTACTGATATCAATGTGCACTTCATGTAGATCTTCTGGGATAACTTTTATAAATTTTGCACCTATAGCCTCTGTCTGAAGCTTAAATGATTTTATAACATAATCAATCACTTCTTGCATATGATGAGCTTGATAATCAAGCTGCATTTTACCAGACTCTAGCTTTGATAAATCTAGCAGTTCTCCTACGAGCTTATTAAGCCTTTCTGAATCTTCTTTGATGGCATCAACAAGTTCTTTTTGTTTATCTGTCAATGTCCCTGGTATCTCTTCGAGTAATAATCCAACAGCCATGGTAATTGATGTAAGTGGTGTTCTAAATTCATGGGATACCGTAGAAATAAAGTCCGATTTCAACTTATCAATTTCTTTAATCTTAGTTATATCTTGAATAAGAGCTACTGCTCCAAATCGATCACCGGACTTCATTTTGATTGGTCTTACATTGATCCTAAAATAAGCGGCTCCTTGTTCTGTTTGAAGTTCTATATCATCATACTTTTTATATGAGCGATCATATGGGTGCTCATTTACCATTTTAAACAAATTAAAGAGTTTATCATTATTGATAATTTCAAGTAAATGTTTATTCAAGACTTCATTCTCTCTAATATTAAAAATTCGCTCAGCTTTATGATTGACAAGTTTTAATCGATGTTCATTGTCAGTTACTATTATTCCATCGCTTATGCTACTAACTATCGCTTCAGATTTATTTTTCTCTTCTCTTAGATTTGAAATACTTTGCTCGTCATAAGACACCAACTTTTCAGCCATGTTATTAAATTCAATTGCAAGGGTCGCTATTTCATCATCGCCTGTAATTTCCAGTTTCTGATCGTAATTACCTTCAGATATTTCTTTTGTTTTTCCAATAAAATCATATAATGGTTTAACGATTTTATTCGCTAAAAGAGTAATGAGAATTAAGCTAATAACAATTGCACTCACAGAAATTACAATTGTGGTAACTGTAGCTTTTATAGCAATCTCATGTGCATTTTCTTTACTCTTTAACATGCTATTTTGGTTAAGTTCCAATAATTCTTTACAAGAAGCCTTGGTTTTTGAAAAAATAGGGAAATTTGTATTGTAATAATAATCATTTAGTTCACTAGATCCTTTTACTTTTTTGAGTGAAATCAAATAATTAAAACTATTAATATACTCAACATAATTTGTGTTGATTTGATCTACAATTTTCTTTTCACCCACTTCTGTTACATTATCCTCAGCTCGTGATAACCAACTGATAAACGTTTTTTCATTTTCGTTAAATGCCAGAACTTTTTCATTACTCTGTGAAAACATATGTTCAAGTTCCGCACTATCTTGACGTTCAATTGCACTAATCATATTTTGAGCTGCTTCAATACTCCTGTAATTAGATTCCATTATATTGTCAATCGATTTACTTAATCTATTGAAATTAATAATCGACCAAATGCTACTAAATGTAAAGATGATAAGGATGGTGATAAAAACAAATACAATCTTGAATCTTAAATTTTTTTTCATAAAATCACCTCTTTTTTTAAAAACAACAAACATGTAGTATCCATGATTTTATTATATGAAAATCATATTTGGAAATATTATATTATGTTACATTTTAATCTTTCCTATACTTACCTATAGTTTTGTACACTATAAATATCTATTTAAATTACTTAATTATATAATATATTCTGCACCTCTTTCAAGTGCTAATTTATTGGACTCATAGAATTCTTTTTTTCCATGAGTTTTAAGTGAGGTTAGTAAAGTTTCCATTGAAACGATTCCTGTTTTCTTAACTAGAGCGCCTAAAAGTACCATGTTGGCAATGGTAACACTTCCAATTTCTTCGGCTATAGTTTTAGCTGGTATTTTATAAATAGTGATATCGCATCTTCCAGGAATATCCGTTATCTCATCCGAATCAATAATGAGAAGACCATTAGGCTTAATAAAATCTATGAATTTTTTAAGGGATGGTTTGTTCATAACAACTACTGTGTCTGCTCTTGTCAAAACTGGAGAGCCAATTTCTTCATCAGTAAGTATGACGCAGCAGTTTGCAGTTCCACCTCTCATTTCAGGACCGTATGATGGTAGCCATGAAACATTTAAATTGGAATCCATACCAGCGTATGCAAGAAATTTCCCCATTGACATAATACCCTGTCCGCCAAAACCAGCAAAAATTATTTCTTGTGATACCATTTTACTCGGCCTCCTCAGTTGTATTTTTTTTTACACCAAGAGGATAGTATGGAATCATATTTTCTCTTAACCATTTCATAGATTCTCGAGGTGATAATCCCCAATTTGTTGGGCAAATTGATAATACTTCAATCATTGAGAAACCCTTGCCTGCAATTTGGTTTTCAAATGCTCTTTTAATTGCCTTCTTAGCCTTTAATAAATTGGGAATTGAATCGACAGATACTCTTTCAACATAACATGCTCCAGTAAGTGTTGATATTAATTCTGATACTCTTATTGGGTAACCATCCAATTTTACATCTCGTCCATATGGAGTAGTTTCAGTTATTTGACCAGGAAGAGTTGTTGGAGCCATTTGACCTCCAGTCATTCCGTATATGCAGTTGTTAACAAATATTGAGGTTAAGTTCTCTCCTCTAGTTGCGGCGTGGACTATCTCAGCTGTGCCGATAGCCGCAAGATCCCCATCCCCTTGATAAGTAAAAACTACTTTATCAGGATTTGTTCTTTTAATGCCAGTGGCTGTTGCGGGTGCTCTTCCATGTGCAGCTTCAAATACGTCACATGCAAAATAGTTATACATAAGAACTGAGCATCCAACAGGTGCAACTGCTATTGTTATATCCAATATTTCTAATTCATCAATAACTTCTGCAATTAATTTATGGATTACTCCATGTGTGCAGCCAGGACAATAGTGAGTTGGTACATCGAGTAATGC
>Ga0209123_1003712_pt1 | contig 11163 bp, 10 predicted proteins | sample BarGraIncu00431A_FD_184500 | JGI IMG/M metagenome (GOLD analysis project Ga0209123, IMG submission 184500) | Arctic peat soil microbial communities from Barrow, Alaska, USA - Barrow Graham LP Incubations 004-31A (SPAdes) (version 2) | ecosystem: Environmental > Terrestrial > Soil > Wetlands >...
TTCGACTGTCAAGCGTAATGTTTCCATGTTGACCTCCGATTTTCTTTACCCATTTTACCATAAACGACACTTAGTAAAAAGGGTTACGTGGATATCCTGTGTTATTTTCATCATAGTTTCGTAATTGTGTTCCTCTTGACCAGACAGATATTTCTGCCGAAACTGTCTATTTTATTCTCATTGTAATGATATTCTTTGTTCCAAGTAAAATTAGATCGATGCAGGAAAACAAGCAGTATTTCATCTTTCTCCACTTGTTTCAATTTAGTGTTTCCATACTCGATCAGTGGAAGTCTATGCTCAACATTCCCATACCCATTCACTTGAAGATAAGTACTCATGAAGATAACAGAATCGATCTCATTTTCCCCTGACAGCAGTTGATCAATCAATTTTAGATGTCCTTTTGAGAGTGGGTGATACTGTGAAATAAAGTAAGCAGTTCCCACGCTCAACAGTAGGCAGCTCATTAGAACCCAACTTGTCACTCGGCCATCAATAAAATGATCAACGGAATATTGAACTGTTAACGAACCCAAAAAAATACCGAGATCAACACCCAAAAAACGAATCATCATTGAGTAGAAATCACTTACCTGTTTGTTCTTCTTAAACAGTTGATGAACACACATCAAGATGTTCACTAATACGATCACACTAAAAAGGCCCCCATTGTCAGTCACGTAAAATAACCTTCCGATAGCGATGATCACGGTGAAAATACCGATCCTCTTTATTCTTCTCCGATCGAATTCATCTAAGTGTCGAATACCTTTTCCCGCCGATTCCACGGCTTCAATAACCGTTGTTTTTCTATTTTATTACTACCTAAGGTTGTTGTCAATGAACTTGGGTAATTATGGTAGTGAAATAATAATGTGACAACTTCAAGTTGTATAATCAAACAAAAGGAGGCGATATCTTGTTCTCTCAACGACTGAAAAAATTACGTGTAGATTCTTCAATGAGTCAGAAAGAATTGGCCCAGCGATTGCAGTTCAGTCAACAGGCAGTAACTAAATGGGAGAATGAAGTTGCTTCCCCTGATCCCGATACATTACGTAAAATTGCCGCTCTGTTTCAAGTTTCCGTTGATTATTTGATCGGAAACGATAGTGTCAGTGAAGACACTTCCGATTATATGAGTGCCGAGGAACTAGTCCTCCGTTTACTCAGTAAACCGGCGATCCAGCAATATTGTAATTTCCATCTGAAAGAAGATTCTGTCGAATTGATATCGTTCAGTGAAGATGTTCTCGCCATGTTGAAAATAATGTCCAATAGAAGATAAATAGTTTATTGACGGTTTCTGTCTTGAGATACATATCAAAAACCACACTTAAAAAGCACTGATTTTCATACCTCAGTGCTTTCGTTACGTTTGACCATTTTTCTGATAAGTCACTTGATGTAAAAGTAATACACAATTCCTATTATCAATAAAAATAATCTAATTTATATGATTCACAATGTGTTATTTAATATATTTATTTCAACTTTTTTTGCTTGCGTTCATAAATTCTAATATCTTTTATGGATGTTTCCAGATTACATTTCTCACAATAATATATGTCCCAAATAAATTTTACATTGCCTATCATGTAACTGTCTAATGTGGAAAAATCGAATTTCCTTGTTTCTTCTGATTCTGAATTCACAACTTGAATCTTTTTCTTCAATATAAGCAAGCTTTGGCAATTTGGACAGTAGTGTTTACCTATTCTACCGGATATTGAATATTCACGCTTCCAATGTTGAATGCCAGTCCAATTTCTAATCCATTGCTTCACTTTTTTCATTGTTTATCCTCCATTTTCGAAAATATAGGTTCTATGACTATAATTTAATACTTTGAGCTGTTAATTCAATTACGTAATTTCTTCTTATTCGTTGATTTTATTTTCCTCCTAAAAAACTCAGTTGTCTATACGCAACTCATTCGAAACACTTCAATAAGAATCAACAATCTCATAATAAGATTTGCTTAATAAAACGCATTGTATTTAGCACATAAAACAAGGATTTTTCGAGTTCATACTTTTACCTAATTGACATGGTATTAGGTTACGAATTAGATGAGAAGCAACTCAAAACGAAAAGCGTTAATAGTTTGTATGCATTATATCGATGCATTTTTTACAGGTGTTCATGGCTATGTTATACTGACTGAAGAAGATACCTTTTAATCATTAACGAATGAATACATCATCATCTCGTAGACCAACCTAAGGAGACATCTATGTCACGAACTTCGCAATTAGTAAAACTTTGGAAAGTTTTTGAAAGTGCCGACGATTTGTTCAGTAAGGTCGTTGCTAAGCCGAAGGGTGTCACATTGATAAGAGACATCCCTTATGCAAATGATAATGAACCCATGCATAAACTGGATCTGGCCAAACCTGATGATGCAGCACCCCTATTGCCTGTGATCCTACAAGTGCACGGCGGCGGTTGGGTCGGAGGCAGTAAAGAAGCCTCCCATCGTAATTATGGGATGTCATTAGCCAAAGAAGGATATGCGGTCCTTTCGATGAATTATCGTTTAGCACCTGACTTTCCGTTTCCGGCGCAAATCGAGGATATTTTTATCGCATTGAACTTTATTTACGATAACTACAAAACATATGGATTTGACTTAGGCCGGATCTTCCTGGTCGGTGATTCAGCCGGCGCTCATCTCGTTTCGATTGCAGCCCTTATCGCTACCGATCCGTCGATCGCCGAGAAATATCACTTGATCTGTCCGATGAAACTACGCGGTATCGCACTCTGTTGCGGTGTGTATGATTTTGATACGTTTTTAGGAAATGATATTCGCTTACCTGAGAAAATCGAGACAGCCGAAGCTTTGTTTGGCAGTAAGAACTTTCGTTATACTCCGTTTTATACCCATTCTTCGGTCCTTCGTAACCTAACAACTGCTTACCCGCCTTGTTTTATTATGGGCACTAAAGCAGATCCGTTGTTTCCCGAAACACAGCGCATGATCGATCGAGTCACTCAACTGAATATCCGAAACTCGGTAAAGGTCTATCCCTTAGAATTTTTGCTTCCCCATTGTTTCCATATTCGACTTCAATTCAAACAGAGTGTTGACGTGATGAACCAAATGCTTGAATTCTTTGCACAATTATAAGTAAAAAACGAAAGGTGAATTTCCTTCCGTTTTTTGTTGAGGCTATGCTGTTTGAAGTTCCGCTGCCGGACCGGCAAATTGGCTGTTATAAAGGTCTGCATAGAATCCTTTTTGTGCTAATAGTTCAAGATGTGTTCCCTTTTCAATGATAGCACCTTGATTCATGACCAAAATCAGTTTAGCATCCCGGATCGTTGAGAGTCGATGGGCGATAACGAAATTGGTTCTTCCCTGCATCAATACACCCATGGCTTTTTGGATCAGCACTTCTGTCCGCGTATCGACTGAACTGGTTGCTTCATCCAGGATGAGCACCGCCGGATCCGCCAGAATAGCTCGTGCGATCGTTAATAATTGTTTCTGACCCTGTGAGATATTTGAAGCTTCTTCATTTAGAATTGTATTGTACCCATTTGGTAAGCTCTGGATGAAATGATCCGCATGAGCCGCAACAGCCGCATTGACGATCTCTTCATGGGTCGCATCTTCACGACCGTATTTGATGTTGTCTTCAACGGTACCGTTGAATAACCATGTATCCTGCAGGACCATACCGAACATAGTACGCAGATCTCCGCGTTTCATGTCTCTGACGTCAACACCGTCAAATGTGATCCGACCGCCTTTGATTTCATAGAAACGCATCAGCAGGTTCACTAATGTCGTTTTACCGGCACCGGTCGGACCGACGATCGCAATCGTCTCTCCGCGTGATATCGCCAGGTTCATGTCTTCGATCAACGGTTGATTTTCATTATAGTTGAATCGTACATGATCGAATACGATCGCTCCCTGCGGACCTGTGATGACGGTCGCATTCGCCGGATCCGGAATCTCTTCCGCTTCGTCGAGTACTTCGAAAACGCGTTCAGCGCAAGCTACCGTTGACTGAATGATATTCGCGATATTGGCTGTCTGAATGATTGGCATCGTAAACTGTCTGGAGTATTGGATAAACGCCGTGATATCTCCGATATTCAACCAACTCTTGGTCACAAAGATACCACCGACTACCGAAATCAACACATACCCGATATTACTGATGAAATTCATCAGCGGAAACATGATGCCGGAGAGAAATTGAGCTTTCCATCCTGCTTCATAGAGATCGTCATTCACTGAACTGAAGGTCGCAATGGCATCCTGTTCATGACCGAACGCCTTGACGACTTTGTGTCCGGTATACATTTCTTCGGTATGACCGCTGAGTTGACCTAAATGCTTCTGTTGAGCTGCATAGAACTTCTGTGAAGTCCGTGCGATCAACATCGTCACGGTAATGTAGAGCGGAAGTGTCAACATAACGATCAACGTAAGTAGTGGGCTGATCGTCATCATCATAATGAAATAACCGCATAACTGAAGAATTGCCTGAATCAGTTGCGTCATGCTTTGTTGAAGCGTTGAAGAGATCGTATCGATATCATTGGTCATCCGGCTCAAGATTTCACCGTTACTGTGTGAATCAAAATAACTGAGCGGCAGTTTTGCCAGTTTATCGTCGACATTCCTACGCATCGTATAAACAACTTTCTGAGCAACCGACGACATAACGTACTGCATCATGAAAGTGAAAACCGAACTCAGAATATAGATAAATAACAGAAACAATAAGATCTGTCCGATCGCATTGTACGGAATACTGCCACCGGTCGTCCGGATGTCATTGACATAGCGGGTCAGATCGATGGTAGAGATATTCGAAATATTGATACTGCTTGATTTGATGGCGGAATCACTTGAAATCATATCGGTCGGCAATAATTTTAGATCACTGAAGAATGTTTGAGCAATATCCGCACGTTGATTGTAATCGGATGTACTCTTGATCAACGGGAGTGCTGCCAGTGATTTAAACACTGTGAACTGTTCTGACGTAAGTTTCATCTGAGTCAAGAAAGCATCTTCGACAGCAGTTGCGGCCGTGGCTTCCGCACTTACTTTAGCGGTTGCCAATGCTTCATCCAACGAAGCTTGTTGTTTGACGAATTCGGCATCGACAGCGGCTTTCGCCTGTGTTTCGGCACTTGCTTTAGCACTGGCCAACTGAGCATCCATGGTTGCCTTCTGGTCTGCGAAACTCGCATTGACGGTAGCTTTCGCTTGGGTTTCAGCTGTTACTTTCGCAGCCGCCAATTGTGCATCTAAGATCGGTTTTTGCGCCGCAAAGTTAGCATCGACACCGGCGATCGCCTGTGCATCCGCTTGCGCATAGGCACCGCTCAACATTGTCATATAGATTGGATTCGTTGCGTAATCACTGCTCGGTATGCTTGGATAAAGATTCGCGAATTGCGTATCTACCGTAAGTTTGGCAGCCGCTTCGGCTTGTACTTTCGCAGCTGCATAAGCTGCCTGTTTCTGAGCCGTGACGGTCGCATTGAATTGTTGCGTTGCGATCGCATCCGCTTGTGATATTGCTGAAGCATAAGCAGCTTGTTTTTGGGCCATGACAATCGCATTGAATTGTTGCGTTGCGATCGCATCCGCTTGTGATATTGCTGTTGTGTAGGCGGCTATCTTTTGTGCGGCAACATTCTCCGCAAATTTCTGTTCGACCGTTGAATCGGCTGTTGCTTTCGCTGTTGCCAATGCCTCTTCGTACTTGACCATCGCATCCTGCAACTTAGGTTGAACACCTTCGATGCCGTTGATGATCGATTGCGAAATGAAACCGTTGGTCAGCTGATTCATCGCTGTGCCTGTAATCTTCGGACCGACAACGGTAAATGTGGTTGCGACGATCGCAAACAGTACAACGATCGTCAGACTGACGATCTGAGGTTTTAAATAACCCAGCAAGCGTTTCAATGTCCCTCTGAAATTTTTAGCTTTTTCGACCGGGCGTCCGATATTGGCCATAGGGCCGCCTCGCCCTCCGCCAAATCCGCCTATTTTTCCGATTCCGCCTGCTTTTTGAGAATCCGGAGTTCTTTCACTCATGCTAAGTCCTCCTCTGATAACTGTGAAGAAACGATTTCACGATAGATTTCGCAACTCTTCATCAATTCCTTATGATTGCCGATTCCGGCAATAGTTCCTTCTTCCAAGACAATGATACGATCTGAATTCATGACTGTACCAACTCGTTGTGCAACAATGATCACCGTTGCTGCAGCTGTTTCTTTTTTCAGCGCATTTCTGAGTTTAGCGTCGGTTTTAAAATCCAACGCTGAAAAACTATCATCGAAAATATAGATTTCCGGTTTACGTACTAAGGCACGCGCAATCGACAAACGTTGTTTTTGTCCGCCTGAAAGGTTCAATCCACCTTCCGACAACATTGTTTCGTAAGCTTCGTTCATGTTTTTGATAAAATCATCCGCTTGAGCGATCTCAGCTGCATGATGTACTTCTTCATCGCTTGCCGAATCTTTCCCATAACGCAGATTATCAGCGATCGTTCCGGTAAACAGGATCGACTTCTGCGGAACAAATCCGATCTTGGCACGAAGTTCTTGCTGCGACATCTCTTTGACATTGACTCCGTCAACAAGGATCTCACCGCTGTCAACATCGTAGAAACGCGGCATCAAATTAACGATCGTCGATTTACCGCTGCCTGTTCCGCCGATGATGGCTGTCGTTTCGCCGGGCTTGGCAGCGAAGGATATTTGACTGACAGCGGGTTTCTCCGAACCCTGATAACTGAATGTTACATCTCTGAATTCAATATAACCGGCTTGTTGATCCGCATGTTTGATTACTTTCGGATCATCGATTTCTGGCATCGTTTCCAATACTTGAGAAACACGTTCGGCAGCTGCCTGAGCACGCGGAATCATGATAAACATCATGGTCAGCATCAACAGTGAAATCAAGATCTGCATTGCGTATTGAATGAAAGCCATCAGATCGCCCAAATTCGCCGTTCCGTTACCGATACGCGCAGCCCCAAACCAAAGAATACTAAGCGTGACGACATTCATGATCAGCATCATCGACGGCATCATAAACGCCATGATGTGATTCACTTTAATGTAATTATTGGTTAGATCCAGACTGGCTTCGTCGAACCTTTCTTTTTCGTGATCGATCTGATTAAAGGCACGCACAACGCGAATACCTGTCAGATTCTCTCGTAGGACCAAGTTGACTTTATCAAGTTTCGTTTGAACCTTTTTAAACAGCGGCATTCCTTTCCACGCAAAGAACGTGATCAAGGAAACGATGACCGGCAGTGCACAGGCAAGAATCAATGTCAGACTCTTATCCACACTGTAGGCTAGTAATGTTCCGCCGATCGCTGTCATCGGTGCACTGACCATCATATTGAAGATCAGAATCGTAACGGTCTGGATCTGAACAATATCATTCGTTGTCCGTGTGATCAGCGTTGAAGCTCCGAATTTATCAAACTCATGAAGTGAAAATCCTTCTACTTGTTTAAATGTTTTATTGCGCAGGATACGACCTAATCCGATCGCCGTCCGCGAACTGAAGTAACTCGCCGTGACCGAACACAGCACGCCGCCGGCTGCGATCAGCAACATAACGCCCCCGGTTTTCCAGATAAACGGAACATCTTCTTTCAAGATCCCGTAATTAGTGATATCCGACATCAATGTCGGTAGATATAGATTTGCCATGACCTGAAAAAACTGTAATACCAAGATAATTAACAGTGACAGTGAAAATGGTTTAAGATTTTTATAGATTTTAAGCATGAATACTCCTCCGTGATTGCATACTGGTTACTCTTATTTCGATCGATCAGTGATGTATTGGAATGATTCATTGATCAACTCGGTCAAGGTAACACTTTTTTCTTCACCTAAATATTCGACCAGTCCTTGGATCTGCGCAACCATGCGGGTCTTGCTTTCTCTGATATACAAACGCCCTTTCTCTTTCAAACGAACACGTACGATGCGTCTGTCTTTGGTGTCCATTGTTCGATCCAACATGCCTTTTTCTTCCAAGCTTGTGATGATTGGCGTGATTGAAGGTGGTTTGACCTGCAGACTCTTACTGAGTTCAGTAACTGTGATTCCTTCGGGATGTTCCAACTCTACTTCTTTGAGTTCCAACAGTAGTAATAACTCACTGTTTTTCAACTCTAATTTCAAGTTATTCGGATTTAAAGTGAACGTACTTTCGACTGAACGAAGTCGCCTGAGTTGGACGAATCCACGAAGAAGATTTTCCGAAATGATCTCTGTTTTTGCTTTTTCAGACATGAAGATTACCTTTGTGTTTCTTTTACTTAGTTTACCTATTAATTAGACTTCCTAAGTATATTCCTGGATTCAGTCTGTTTCAATAGGAAAATCAGAATTATCGAACTTTATTTTCGAAAATGTATGTGAATCTTCAAGTAAGTGAATGGACGTTAAAAAAAGGTGAACTTTCACCTTTGATTACTTGATATTGAGATAGACCATCAGCATTCTGTCTTTTCCTTGGATGTCCTTGTAACAGTTCACTTTGGCTTCGGGAAAGGATTGTTTTGCTAATTTCGTAAGTGCTTCTTTTTGATCCCAACCCATTTCGAAAGCGATCATCGCTGTCGGGTTGAGTATTTCGGATGCTTGCGTCAACACGGTTCGATAATATTTAAGTCCGTCTTCTCCACCGAAAAGTGCGATATGAGGTTCGAAATCCTTGACGCTGACTTCTACATTTTCGTTTTGCGGAATGTAGGGCGGATTGCAGACTAAGATATCGATCTTGACGTTAGCATCTTTGATCGGTTGCAACATGTCGCCTACCATGAAGGTAATGTCTGCGTCATTGATTTTGGCGTTATGGATCGCTTGTTGGATCGCTGTTTCACTGATATCGGTAGCGATCATTTGAAGTTTCGGTTCTTCTTGTTTGAGTGAGATGGCGATGGCTCCGCTGCCGGTTCCGATATCGGCTCCTTGAAGTATTTTTGCTTCCGCGAAGTATTCATCGATATCCGCTAAAACATTGGCGACCAGTTCTTCGGTTTCGGGACGCGGAATCAGTACGGATTCATTGACATCGAACGGCCGACCGTAAAAATATTGAACGCCGACCACATACGCATACGGCTCTTGGGTACATAAGCGCTCCAGTTTCGCAAGAAACTCGGTTTCGGTAGCACGATCGCATTCTTCACCCATTTCCATGTACAGATTACGTTCGTGACGGGAAAGAATTTCATTCATTAAGAGTTTTGCGTAGGATTCAGGTACATCGACCTTGATAAGTTGTTGCTCGGCTTGGCGTAGCAGATTTCGAATGATCATTCCTCACCTGCCATTTTACTGCGTTGTTCTTCAGCCAGTAATGCTTCGATCACATCATCGAGTTTGCCTTCCATGATGCGATCCAACTGATTCAGTGTCAATCCGATGCGATGGTCACTGACACGGTTTTGCGGGTAATTGTATGTACGGATCTTTTCGGAACGATCGCCGGTACCGATCTTACTGCGACGTTCGACACCTTTTTCTTCATCGATGCGGCGTTGCAGTTCTTCATAGACACGAGCCCGAATCAAACGTAAAGCAGTTGCTTTATTTTCGTGTTGAGAACGACCTTCCTGACAGTTGACCGATATACCGGTCGGAGTATGAACGATACGAACAGCCGAATCAGTCTTATTGACATGCTGTCCGCCGGCTCCGCTGGCACGATGTGTTTCAAAGGTAAGATCGGCCGGATTGATTTCGATATCAGCCTCTTCAGCTTCCGGAAGAACCAAGACAGTCGCTGTGGAAGTATGGATACGACCTTGTGTTTCGGTTTTGGGAACACGTTGGACGCGATGAGCGCCGGATTCGAATTTCAGATGTTTATAAACTTGATCCCCTTTGATCAAAAAAGAGATCAACGAATAACCGCCGGCTTCGGAATCAATGACTTCCATGATTTCAGTCCGCCAACCTTGAATTTCGGCATAACGAGAGTACATGCGATATAAGTCGCCTGCGAACAGGTTTCCTTCATCCCCGCCGGCAGCTCCGCGTATCTCCACGATCGCATTGTGTTCGTCATTGGGATCTTTCGGGATCAGCAAGATATGTAGTTTCTCAATGTAATTATCACGTTGCGGAATCAGTTCTTCAAGTTCCATCGCGGCCATTTCTTTGAGTTCAGGATCGTTTTCTTTAGCAAGATCTTCTGCTTGGTCGATATGCGAAAGGATCTGCTTTAATTGCAGATAGGTTTCAACTGTTTGACGCAATGTCGCTTGTTCTTTTGAGAGGCGGGTATATTCTTTGGGATTGGATACAACTGCGGGACTGATCAATTGATCGTTGATCTCGTTGTAACGTGTCAACATCCCTTCCAATCGTAATAACATGATATCCATAATGTAATCTCCTTTTGAGTTGATCTCTGACAATTCATTTTGATTATAAACAACAAGCTCAGTGAACCTTCACTGAGTCATATGACAGCCGGTAGGACTGTTTTTCTCATAATGATGATTAGTGTGAATACTAATCTAAGACCGTTACCGATTCAGCGAACAAGTCCCGGTTTGTCTTTGATCTCATGACAATGTCTGCAACGTGCTTCATAACTCTCCGAGGCTCCGACAAGAATGATCGGATCGTTATAAGCTGCCGGCTTCCCATTGACTAATCGTTGCGTACGAGTCGCAGGTGCTCCGCATACGGTACATACAGCTGTCAGCTTCGTAACGAATTCGGCAGTCGTAACCAGTTCCGGCATGACTCCGAACGGTTCGGCACGGAAATCGGTATCCAAACCGGCAACCATGACGCGTTTACCTTGTTTTGCCAACATATCACAGACGGCAATAATGTTACGATCAAAAAATTGAACTTCATCGATCGCGATGACATCTGTATCTTCTTTGACAAAATCCAAAATCGATATCGCATCCGGTACAACGATGCTTTCCACGGAACTTCCGCCGTGTGAAACGACCAGCGTTTCACTGTAGCGATTATCGATGGCCGGTTTAAAAACCAAAACATTTTTCTTCGCAAATTCCAACACTTTTATGCGTCGGATCAATTCTTCGGTCTTACCGGCGAACATGCATCCCGATATGACTTCTATATAACCTGGACGATAGAGTTGAT
>Ga0209123_1003713_pt1 | contig 11159 bp, 11 predicted proteins | sample BarGraIncu00431A_FD_184500 | JGI IMG/M metagenome (GOLD analysis project Ga0209123, IMG submission 184500) | Arctic peat soil microbial communities from Barrow, Alaska, USA - Barrow Graham LP Incubations 004-31A (SPAdes) (version 2) | ecosystem: Environmental > Terrestrial > Soil > Wetlands >...
TAACAAAGTTGAAGCCTTTTTTGTATACTTTTTTACTTTCACCCATTGGGTGAAAAATGATAAACTCTGCCAAGCTTGAATTTACTAGTATTGAGGTGACTTTTGAAATTTACGTGAATAATTCAGGGTTAATTAAAGCTCATGATTGCCAGTTGGTAATCATGAGCTCTAATTTTGTGCTGATAAAGAAAACTTGGCTTGCGCTAAGTCTTTTCTTAAGGTTTTCACCAAAATCCACAGTATTACATATATTAAAATACATATTTGAGTAAAGTCATATTTACATGCAGAGGAATAAGTAAACATATATAAAAAGGAGTTGGCGACTTATGATTCACCAGGATGATACTTCTGGCAAACCCCTCGACATAAATCAACTTCAATGGGCACTGCGCCATGGTCAAAAAATTGATAGCTTGGATAACATGATTTTAACAAGTCAACCGATCCCGCCAATAGGCAATAATATCAGAAATGCTAGTAGTGCTGAGAATATTCCCGTACATAACACAGCTATCGAAAACCAAATTGATCAACTCAGGCAATCTATGAATCGGGAAATTGTATCCTTAAAAGGCGAATTCGCAATTGTAGCTCAAGGCACAGCCTTGGAAGAGAAAATTGATATACTAGGACAATCGCTTAATCAAGAAATCTTATCACTGAAGAGTGAACTTGCAAATGTAGCTCAAGGCGTGGTTGTCGACGAACAGATTAGTCAACTGGTTCAAAATCTGAATCAGGAAATCTTATCATTAAAGAGTGAACTTGGAATTGTTGCTCAAGGTGCGGCTGTAGAAGAGCAGATTGATAAACTAAGCCAATCACTGAATCAAGAAATTGTCTCATTACAGAATGAACTTGGAATTATTACACGAGGCACAGCCGTAGAAGAGCAGATCGATAAACTCGGTCAATCCCTGAATCAAGAAATTGTCTCATTAAAGAGTGGACTTGGCGTTGTAGCTCAAGGCACGGCTGTAGAAGAGCAGATTAATAAGCTTGGTCAATCTTTGAATCAAGAAATTTTATCACTAAAGGGTGAACTTGGAATTGTTGCTCAAGGTACGGCTGTAGAAGAGCAGATCGATAAACTAGGGCAATCTCTTAATCAAGAAATTTTATCATTAAAGAAGGAAATTGCAATTGTTGCCCAAGGTATGACTTTTGAGGAACAAATTCGAAAATTAGGAAAATATATTAATCAGGAAATCTTATCCCTGCGCAATGAATTTGCAGTCTTTGTTCAGGCTCAGTTGAGTCAGGAGAAACCATGGAAGAAAGCAGAGATTGAATGGCAAAATAGCCTGAAAGAGCGTGAGACTAAGCTACAGGAAGATTTTCGGGAAATGCAAAACAACATCCTGGATAAATTCGTTGAGCAATTCCAGTATCTCGATGGGCAGCTCCAGGAGAAGGATAATATGGTAAGGCAACAATTATCCTTACTAACATCTCAATTGGGCGAATTTCAGAAAGTCCAGGGCAGTAAAGAAGAAATTCAAGTCACGCAGTGGCAAAAGAAACTAGAAGAACGGCAAACTCGCTTACTAGAAGATGTGGATTATATACAGTATGTATTAGAAGAAATTGCAACTCGTCCACAAAATACTGAGGCGCAACAGATGCTGCGGGAGAAATTTTTCATTCGTGAAATATCAGCCTTGAAAGAAGAAATAGCAGTTGTATGTCAGAAATGGAAAATGGTAGATAACGAGCGTGTAATGGCAGAAACACAGCAATATAACATGAGTCTAACCCAACAGGGGACTAACTTGGAAAGTGAAGGCCAAACCCAGGAATATAAAAAGAAGAGAAAAAGACGTTATTAAGTGAGATTATTTCGCCTAAGAGAGGATAATGCTAAATGAATAAAGTGGCATTGATCACTGGTATAACTGGGCAAGATGGTGCTTATCTGGCTGAATTTTTACTGAACAAAGGTTATATTGTTCACGGCATAAAAAGACGTAGTTCACTCCTCAATACCGCCCGGATCAATCATTTGTACCAGGACTTTCATGAACAGCATGTAAATTTTTTCTTGCATTATGGTGATATGACAGATGCGACCAACTTAATCCGCATTATTCAGGAGGTTCAGCCCGATGAAATATACAATTTGGCTGCCCAAAGTCATGTTCAGGTTTCCTTTGATACTCCTGAATATACTGCTAATGCCGATGCCCTAGGAACATTGCGCTTATTAGAAGCCTTACGCATTTTAGATATGACCCACAGGGTAAAATTTTATCAAGCATCAACAAGTGAGCTGTATGGCAAGGTACAAGAAATCCCCCAACGGGAAACGACCCCTTTTTATCCCCGCAGTCCCTATGCTGCCGCCAAACTATATGCGTATTGGATTGTTGTGAATTATCGGGAAGCCTACAGTATGTTTGCTTGTAATGGTATCTTATTTAATCATGAGTCGCCTATTCGTGGAGAAACCTTCGTCACTCGTAAAATTACCAGAGCGGTAGCCCAGCATCAATTAGGGGTTGGTAATATCTTATATCTAGGCAACTTGGATGCTAAGCGGGATTGGGGTTTTGCTGGTGATTATGTAAAAGCCATGTGGCTCATGCTGCAGCAAGAAACGCCAGAAGATTATGTAATTGCTACAGGCCAAACTCATTCCGTGCGAGAATTTGTGGAGCTGGCCTTTAAGAATATAGGTATTATGATTGAGTGGCAGGGGAAGGGCATACAGGAAAAAGGGTTCGATGCTGTGGCAGGTGATATTCTGGTAGAAGTTGATTCTCGCTATTTTAGGCCAACCGAAGTGGATTTGTTGCTAGGAGATGCGACAAAAGCCAGGGAAAATTTAAATTGGCAGTCAGAGGTTACTTTTGCCGAATTGGTCACGATGATGGTTAGGGAAGATATAAAACTTGTTCAGCGTGATATATTATGTAAGAATTATGGCTTTGATAGCCCATCAGGAGATGGATTCCAATGAAGAAAGAGGCTAAAATCTATGTTGCCGGACATAGTGGCTTAGTCGGCTCAGGAATAATGTGTAAATTAGCACAACACTCATATAAAAACATTATATATCGTACTAGCCAGGAACTAGATCTGCGGGATCAAGGCTCTGTTAATCAGTTTTTTGCTACTGAGCGACCAGAGTATGTATTTTTGGCCGCTGCCAAGGTAGGCGGCATATTGGCGAATAATACGTATTCCGCCCAGTTTATTTATAATAATCTCATGATTGAGGCTAATGTTATTCATGCTGGGTATCGATATGGAGTAAAGAAATTATTGTTCCTGGGAAGTTCGTGTATATATCCTAGGCTGGCTCCTCAGCCGCTAAAAGAAGAGTATTTATTGACAGGTGAGCTGGAACCGACCAATGAAACCTACGCAATTGCTAAAATAGCTGGGATAAAAATGTGCCAGGCCTACAATAAACAATATAAAACGAACTTTATATCAGTGATGCCAACAAATTTGTACGGACCTAACGATAATTTTGACTTGGCATCTTCACATGTACTGCCAGCCTTGATCAGAAAGTTTCATGAGGCTAAAATCAATGAACAGCCCAGTGTTGAAATTTGGGGTACAGGTAAACCGCGCCGCGAGTTTTTGCATGTGGATGACTTGGCAGAGGCCTGTATTTTCCTCATGGATCATTATGATAGGACAGAACCCATCAATGTCGGTACTGGTATAGACATTACGATAACAGAGTTAGCGACTTTAATTGCCAAAGTAGTAGGATATGCTGGACAGATTCGCTATAAAACCGACATGCCTGATGGTACAATGAGAAAAGTTTTGGATTTAGCTAAAATTACTTTATTGGGCTGGGAGCCTAAAATATCCTTGGCAGATGGTATTGCCAGTACTTATCAGTGGTATACTCAAGAATCCTATAAAAATGAGTTGCGGTGATGATTAATAAATCATGTGAGCGTTAATATCTATTGCATAAGAATTACCCCTTACTGTAATGTCGAAGGAAGACAGAAACGTAAGGGGTATATTCTTCAACTATGCAGCTACCTGTGTTAAGAAGCTAGCGAGGAGGAAAGGATTTATGCTTCAGCCCTCACTTATAGAATGGGGAAGTAGTACTTATGGGGCGGCACCGATAGCAGATGTCATAACAATTGCAACATCATTGGCCCTTGGTAAAAACTTGCATAATCAGCGTATGGCAATTAATAGTTGGCTAAAACTTGGCTTTAAAGTGATAGCAATGAATTCACCAGAAGAAATAGCTGTACTGCAGTCCGATTTCCCTGATGTTGAATTTGTTAAAGTCTATAGAGATGGCAGAGAAAAATTTACTAAGCCTTATATCTATTTCGATGATTGTTTGGCGTATTTTGCTAAGAATGAATTAAAAATATGTGGAATAGTAAACTCAGACATCTATCTATTAAAAGAAGAATTCTATGCTTTTGTTAAGAGAGAGGCTGTTCATGCCTTTGTATATGGATCCCGCGTTGATGTGGAAACAATTGAAAATTTGAATGGCAAAATATTCGAGCTAGGTTTTGATTATTTTTTCTTTGATAAACAGATTATCTCTCATTATCCACAATCGAATTTTCTGATCGGTTTGCCCATGTGGGATTTTTGGGCAGTACTGATCCCGATCTATTTTAGAATACCAGTGAAAAAAGTGATCACTCCTCATGCTTATCATATTATTCATAAAACTAACTGGGACGATAAGGATTGGTATGTATTTAGAGATGAGCTGCTAAGGTATATTAAACCATCGACTGACCTGCCAATACGGCAATATTCTATGTATCTATTATGGGAAATCGCCAAAAACTCAATTGAGATATCATTGTGGAATGATGACACGTGTAAATAAGTGCAAGGAGTTGCATTGAAACAGCAAGCACCCATCCTTAGCGGAAGGGTGCTGGAAAAGATCGTAATTGTTTTCTGTAGACTAATTAATTAAGCTTTTCAATTAAAATAGAAGCATTAGCGTTAGTTTGAGTTCCACCAGATAGAGTTTGCAAAGTAACTGCCGCAGCGCTAGAATGGTTTCTTAAAGTTAACACATCACCGGCGGCGGCGGTGACAATTACCATACCTGGATCCGACTGAGTGCCTGCCCCAGAGCCGTAAGTGCTACCGGCAACGGGAGCGCCATTTTGGAAAAGGGTGAACTGGCCTGGTTCTACACCATCAACTGTAAACCATACTGCATAGTCACCAGCACTACCCAGGAAAATTGAAGTTGTTGACGGTGCATGGGTAATGCTGCCTACAATGACACCGTTATTACTGAAAGCGATATCAGCTTCTATCGCTACAACTTGAGCAGCTACATTGTAGATATAGACGTACGCTGCTAACCCCACTGTTCCAGTAGCACCAGCGCCAGTAGCGCCAGTAGCGCCAGTAGCGCCAGTAGCAGCAGTAGCGCCAGTAGCGCCAGTAGCGCCAGTAGGACCAGTAGGACCAGTAACACCGGTAGCACCAGTAGCTCCAGTAGGACCAGTAGCACCAGTAGGGCCAGTAGCGCCGGTAGAACCAGTAGGACCAGTAACACCGGTAGCACCGGTAGCACCAGTAGGACATACTGGACATATTGGTGGGCATATAGGTGTACATTCGCAGTCAGTTAGGAATGCACGATTGGTTGAATCATCGTGAGGCATGAAGAAATTGACCCCCTTTTAAATAAATAGTTAGTTATGTAATATAATATGTAATTTTACGATTAGTGTGCCAATATATTGGAGGATTGAGGGGCAAGTGTTCACTTATTGATCGGACGTTCCCATCCTATCAAGGACTATGCTTATACGCACAGTCGGCAATGCGTTTTTTGGCATATTCAATTTGTTCGGTGTACTCAGGTGGTGTGTATAGAATGAATTGACGATAAGCATCAATTCCGGCATCCATGTGCCCGGCTCTTTCGCAGGCAAGACCCTTATTGAAGTAGGTAGTAGCCTGCCCAGGGTTTAAGGCAATGGCTCGATCAAAGTCTGAAATTGCGCGTTCATAGTCACCTTTATTGTTATAAGTATTGCCTCGCGCATAATAAATAGTGGCATTTTCCGGGCTTAAAGCGATGGCCTTCTCATAGTCGGCGATTGCGTGTTCATAGCGCTCTTTTTTGTCATAGGAATTACCACGATTGTAGTAGGCGGACACATGTTGTGGGTCCAAGATAATGGTTTGGTCATAGGCCACTAGAGCCTTATCATATTCATTTTTTTCAAAATACGCGTTACCTATTTTAAACCATTGGGCGGCAGTAACTATTTGCTCATTCTGAGTAAGTTGCTTTTCTGCCTGTTTTTGGTTCTGATATTTATTGATGATAGCTAATTGTTTCTTTAGTTCATTTATTTCACTTTGCAGGTTGATATAATCAGCCAGCAATTTTTTATAGATGTCGATATTGATCAAGGCTTCCTCTTGGCTCATGGCAGACAGACCTCCTTTTTCAGTCGGGTACATCATATATATTATTCAGATTACGCTATTTATAATAGTATATTAATAGTAAGAGGGCCTGATGAATTCACATCAGATTCTATTCACGCATATAGTAGTGGTAGATAGATTTAGTGGGCTTTTACTTATCTTTTGGACCAAATTTAATCACTGAAAGGAGGATGCTTAGTGTCTAGTCACCGTCGTGCCAAAAACCAGTTGACAATTACCAAAGCTCTGATTATACCTGAGACTAAACCTGATATCGAAAGAATTTTAAGGGTAACATCAACCCCGGAAATAAATAAGTCTTCAACAATTCCTGGAACCGTTGCTTTAACAGGGAAAATAAATATTAATGTTGAGTACGTTGCTTGTAGTCATAACAACAGTCAGCCCATTCATTTTGCCGAGTTCGAAATACCGTTTGCTCATTTTATCGATCGTCGCTGCATAAAACGATGCCAAACTGCTAATGTTCGTATTTCTGTGGAGTTTCAAGAAGTACAGGTAATCAATCGGCGTAGCATTAACATATTTTTGATTTTGAAGGCTGTCATATTAAAATTGAGTCCTTTCAATATGATAGTTGAGCCTCATGTCTGCCCTATGCACAACATAACTAATGTTAATCCAGGAGGAAATAGTATGTGCTCTCAGCTGAACTGTGTCGAAGACAGCTCAGTAAGCCAGCCTTGTTCCTTCGGTACCTGCATTATCGAATGCGAGTAACGGTTATACAAGTAACTGATAGGGGGACAAAAAATGATTAAAAACAATGTAAACATCTGTGGAATCACACCCAAGCATTGTTTTCCCGAATGCTTTCCACATTTTTTTACACAATTCTGCGAAACAGATAAATTAAACATCGTGGGGAAGGATCCGGATATCCAAGAATTAGTTGAGGTGAGTCTAACCATAGTTATTCGAAATTTTCGAATATTATGTACGCCAGTAGGGAAAAAGTTGATCGTACACGCAGTAAAAAATATTGAGATTATATTTAAAAACTGTGGAATTAAATACGTCTCCAGGTTTTGTATTCCTTTTTGCTCATTATTAGATGATATAGATGAAAAAGTCACTGAGGTAAATTGTATTGTTGAGGATATTGATGTTTTCCAAGTAAGTGCCAGATGTGTGGCAGTTTCAGCACTTCTTCTCGTTGTGCCAGATTTTAAATCCAGAAATGACGAATGGCATGATCCGAATACCATAAGATGCGATATCAAGCTAAAGGGCTGTTAGCAATTACATAAAGAAGACTTGATTCAGATGAACTTTTCACTCCAAATGAATCTTAGTCGCCCTTATACAGGGACTTAGCCGCTCTTAGCTCGTACTTGTAAAAGATGGGGCCTTAGAGCAGTTTAGTCATCGGATAAAATTACTTAACTTACACGATCTTAAAAAATTAATGAAAATATGAAAACCGCCATAATGGCGGTTTTCATATTTTTTTATTAAATTCTATATATCAGGCAATATGTATTAACTATCATAATTTGCTAAATCGGGAATTAGTTGCATTTACAGTCATGCTTACATTTACAGCCAGGATCACAGGATGCGCAGATTGGTGTTTTTAGGCATCCGCAAGTTGACATAACGATGATCTTTTCATGAGGGGATGTTTTCGGTAAGCTGAGCATATAAAAACCATTGCAACCACTAAAGGTATGACAAATACCAATTATTTTCTGATCAATACATTTGAATACTTTTACCAATGCTCCGGGAACGGGTTGATTATTTTTTGCGCAGTCGGTTATCTGACCAAATATAACAAGTGATTCTGGCACAGATTGTACAGTAACATCGATTTGTTTCTCATCTTCTCCATGGGCGAAGTGAGTTGAATTACAGCCTAAGATGCAAGACATATCGTTACCTCCTCTGATGATTTTAATCTATCCTATTCACGAGAAAGATCTTTTGATATTAAAAAATAATTCCACTATCATACGTACAGACTGGATGTTCATTGGTTAGTATCATCATACGAAATTTATCCTGTTTTCGTTTTCCGCCGCAATCCCAGATTGTCAAAGCGAACCAACATAATCGTCTGATCACCTCGTGGATATTACAATGGGTTATAACCACCCCATATCCTGTAACTAATACTATATTAGGAGTCGCTAGGCAGGGTCGTGGAATAATTTTTCCTAAAGAGTCTATACGTAAACCGTCTGAGATACACTCTAAATCACAGATGAAACCAGCCGATTCAACTCTATATTTTATATTACTGCGAATCATGCGACCCCTTTGGATAGAAATATCAGCTTTATGCAGGTATGCTCGTCCTCCATAGCAAGGATCTTGTTTATTCAAGATAGGCCCCTCTCCTCGTGCCAATATATCACAAGTGCAATTTTGAGGAAGGGGAATTAAGTCATACATGGACTCGGTTTCTAAAAAATCCAATACGTTTAAAAGATGAGACTGTAAATTATCTTGCATTAACTGGGCATTTCGAACAGCGTAGTTTGCACTGTGCTTAATATCTTTCATATTATCTGTAGTTAAGACAAGATTACCAAGTTCCTCAAGCCTTGTTATGAGGACCGAAATTTTATTTCCTTCAGCAGCTGCATAATTAGCTAGTGCTTTTTGTGCTGAGGCCAGCCCCTTTAGATTTTCGAGTAAGGATTGATCTTCCGTAGTTGTAATAATCTGAGGGATTTTCATAGTGGCCTCCTTAACTATTGATAAGTATAACCGCTGACTATTTGTAAAACTAAGTGAGGTAAGTTCTTTTGCCCTAATGCATTATATGAGAAAGGAAGGGATTTGGTGTGGTCATTGCTATAATTTCTTATTATAAAAAAGAAAGATAAAGAGTAGAGGATGATAAATAACCTCTGCTTTATCTTTCTCTTAGGCATGAAGAAGTTACCCGATGACCAAGTCTCGAGATAAGTGTGACTAAGATTCAGATGAAGTTCGACAATTTGACGGACAAGGGGTAACAGGAGGGCATGGGATACAAGAAGGTAAGGCTTCTAAGGCTTCTACCATCTTAAGTTCTAACATCATTTCTTTCATTAAGACATTGCGTAAAACATTGGAAACACTTTTATCAACAGCTAGAACGTCGCAGATGTTAGCTTTGCCAGACTCAAAGGCACCGACGACGGCTTGGATTTTTTCACCTTCAGCATTGATAATATGGGATAATCCGATTTCTTCTAATGCGATTGAAACTAGAATCAAGCTAATAGCAGAGCTAGGGCATATAACAGGAATTTGAGGAATCACAGGAATGTTTGGCAATGACATTTAATAATCTCTCCTTTAATATTATGGTGGGGTAATATTATATAATATGTTATGTATCTAGATATGTTTTTGTGAATCTATTCTTAGTGTATTTTTTAAAAGATGACCTGCCAGCAGAGAACCATTCCTTTTGTGAAAATGAAAGAGATAAAGCAGAGGAGCATAATGACGCCTCTGTTTTATCCTTTTTTTAGGCACGAAGAATTTATTCTAACGATAAGTTGGCTGACAGGAAGCAATAGGAGGACATGGGATACAAGCAGGTAAGGCTTCTAAGGCTTCTACCATCTTAAGTTCTAACATCATTTCTTTCATTAAGACATTGCGTAAAACATTGGAAACACTTTTATCCACAGCTAGAACGTCGCAGATGTTGGCGCTGCCAGATTCAAAGGCACTGACGACGGCTTGGATTTTTTCACCTTCAGCATTAATAATATGGGATAATCCGATTTCTTCTAATGCGATTGAAACTAGAATCAAGCTAATAGCAGAGCTAGGACATATGACAGGAATCTGAGGAATTACAGGAATATTGGGCAAAGACATTGTATAATCTCTCCTTTTATATTGTAATGGATCCTACTATATTATATGTTATGTATACTTTTTTGTGATTCTAAGTTGACGTATTTAAAAAAAAGAGGACCTGCTGGAAGATTTCTATGATAATGAGCTTGTTTCTAAGTAAACATGTTAATATATAATATTACTATTTGCCTTGAATTTTGAAAAAGAAAAAGGATGCCCTTAGGCATCCGAAAAAGGAACGTGAATTAAAGTAAACTAGACTAATCCAGCGATATAAGGTGACAACATCAAACTTGTATCACTTGTGTTTATGGATTGACCAACGGCTAATACCGGAAGGTTTTGAGCTCTAAAATTGATTGGGAAAGCATTTATTATTGTCCCTAATCCCGTACTACGACCACCTAATCTTGATCCGTTAACTTGGTTGTATGCAACAAGGTAGTAAATCAAATTACCTGACAGTGTAACAGGTGCTGTTAACGGTAAGATGAATAGACCTGCTGTTAAAGAGGTTACTGTAGTCGTCACAGCAATAACTGTAGCTGTTGTTTGGCTGGTCGGTTGCAGGACTGCCAATTGAAAGTTACCTGTGGAGCCTAGTTGAATAACATAAGTTGCGAGTCTACTAATCGTTGTTTGCTGTCCATTAAAAGCGAGGGCTCCAATGGCTTGGCTGTTTCCTCCACCAGCGTTAAAATCGATTAATGCATTTATGTCCCCTATCTTCAGGGTTTCAATGAATGCCGAACCAGCTCCAGTAGCACCAGTAGAACCAGTAGCACCAGTAGAACCAGTAGCACCAGTAGAACCAGTAGCACCAGTAGAACCAGTAGCACCAGTAGAACCAGTAGCACCAGTAGAACCAGTAGCACCAGTAGAACCAGTAGAACCAGTAGCACCAGTAGAACCAG
>Ga0209123_1003714_pt1 | contig 11158 bp, 13 predicted proteins | sample BarGraIncu00431A_FD_184500 | JGI IMG/M metagenome (GOLD analysis project Ga0209123, IMG submission 184500) | Arctic peat soil microbial communities from Barrow, Alaska, USA - Barrow Graham LP Incubations 004-31A (SPAdes) (version 2) | ecosystem: Environmental > Terrestrial > Soil > Wetlands >...
TTGATGAACATCTAAACCACAACAACATTCACGCATCGCATCCATTTTCCACCCTCCATTTCATTGAAGATACTGGCAGAATACAACTACCTGAAAAAATGCAATTTGATATACGTGCTCGTAGCAATACAACATTGTGCTCAAAAGCAGTTGTAATCAGTTTCGTGTGCGGGTTCGCAATCCCACAATTAAAACGATATTCCTAACCTGCCAGCTCTTAACTAAATTATCAGATAATTGCATCTTGAATGCAACTTTTATTTAAGATACTACTTCTGTTTTCATCACATATTGTGCCACGCTAGTGGCATGGGGTTTCGTGTATTTGTTTAGCAATTCCGACCCCCTACATATGTTCACCCCAAAAATCGACGTATGCGCTAACATATTTACACACTTATAAAAATTACTAAAACCTGCGACAGCCCGCCAATGCTGGTTACTTACGCTGTATCAATGCCACGGACTCGACATGTGTTGTGATTGGGAGATGATACAAATACACGAATAAATTGGAGTTTCGACACCCCTAAAAATACCACGGCACCCCCATGACACCCCTATTTTTAGGGCATCATGGGGGTGCTGTGGTATTTTTGCAGATTAAACCTTTAGGTACTAATCAGTATACGTCGACGTGCACAGACCCTGCTATTATATGGAAGGAAACTTTCACACTAAGCGATACTTTTGGGACAAAATCGGGTTGGACAAAGGTCCGGCAAGCCGTGACATTGCAAATTCGTCTATTCGCTCTCTATACTATAAACAGGACTAATTTTATATCCGCTTAGCGTTCATCAATTATAAGCCAAGTCTGCCCCCACAAGCCCTATAACTATCGCAGCAAGCATCTTGCATCTCACTTTAAAAACAGCATTGAATTAAGACCTATTTGGAATATTCATCAAGTATGCGTCTAACACGAGTTATTATATCGCCCTCGTTTTTAGTAGCTTGTGTTGATTGTATCCATAACGCTTGTGGGCAGCATTATGGCAAGAAAAACACGCGAGCTCAATGTTGTCTTTGTTAAGCGTGACATTAATATCAGCGATATTCGCAGGAGAGAGAGAGCAATTTTGTGATGACCAACTAACTTTGATGTATCAATCATCACTTTGCTACATTGCTGGCAAATAGGTCCGCGCTCAATTATTAAGTTGAAGCGCAGCTCTCGCCAGGCCTTAGAAACATATAGTTGCCTAGAAAAACTTTGTGCCATGCTACCAATCCTTCAACAAGTGTGTTTTATTGAATCTTGAGATCATCTCAAGGCCAATCCTTTCCTTCCAATTCCTTTTTCTTCAGCTCCAGCAACTCATTATCATTAATTACCTTATGAGGATTCTCCATCCACAGTTGTCTCCTTCGATTCTTCAGCCAAAATATTTGAGCACCAACGTCAGGAGCAACCTGTTTCTTGGTATTCTCCACTTTAGTTTTCCTTGACCCATCAGCCGTTTGCTCAATGATGGTTTTGACTTCTTCGTATTCATAGCCAAGAGCCCGCTTACACATTGCGTTTTCGACCTCAATATCAACAATTTCCTTGCCTCTTTTTAATGCAGTCGAAATAGCTGGGTATGTATTTACCCATTCGCGTAATGTACTCGTTGCGATTCCCATGTTCTTTGCTACCTGTTCCTCGCTAAGTCCGTCCCTTGCCCACGCCTCTATTCTGAGTAGGCCGTCGGGTTCAAGCCATTCTTTGTATTTACCTCCGGCCATAATAATCACCCTCCTTTTCTGGTAATAAAAAGAAGCCTACTAGTTTAGTAAGCTCCTTTAAAGATGTAGAAAGTACTCTTCATGATATTCATTTTTTAAGATGGACGTAAAAAGTATTATATTTATACTACTGGCTTAACCATATACCTCAAAATGGTTTTTAGTTTATCTGGTTGAACTTTTCTCGTGTCTGAAAGATAAATTTCTCTATGGGTTAAAGAACTTCTTACAAGATTATTGTTCGCTATAAAATCATTCATTATTGTAAAACTCTGTGGTTCATCATCGTATGAACCTAAATGAAGCATTTGTACTGATAATCCATCTTCAATCGTTCCGAATATCACATCATCTAGTAATGGATGTGGCTTCTTTTTCCTTACGGTCTCAAATGCTTTGTTTACAACGTCCGCTGTGACAAAGTCAGGCTGTCTAATCATTATAGTGTATAGAAATTCATCTTTGTTTAATGTTTCAGACTTCTTTCCTTCTTCCGTTAAATCCCATAGCCCTTCTAATGGATATACCGTGTACTCGAAATATCCTTCAGGAATATACCCCTGCTTTGGCATCATTCTAACGGCATAAGCTAATGAATAAAGAACGCCTATCTTTTCTGAGAAAGAATCACTATTTGGATTTCCTTTTCCCTTTAACATAAAAAACGTTTGTTTTGGGATTGTAATTATTTCAGGAATTTGCTTAGGGAAATATAGTTTTTTTTCATTCTTTTTCCATTCATATTTCATGTAGTGGCCTCCTTTCTGATTTGAGGTTGGGAGATTTACAATTTCATCTCGCGTAATTTTCAATGCCTCCATCAGCGGCACAGTGTTAATCTCATTATCTTGGTAACCCTGCCGAATAATCTCAAAATAATCTTCACTTGGCATGGCAACCATATCTTTATATTGCTTGGTCATAATATAAAGCATCGTAGTTTGCTCGCCATCAACCTTCGTGACACTGACTGCTTCTTTTGTATATAGTGTTGGATACCCCTCATATCGGTCCAATGCTCGTTCGCACTCTTTAGTGATTGACCACAAAACAATGGGTACACTTCCATGATCACTAGCCTCAATATTGGCGTACCCAGTATTTCTCCCTCTAAAGGTTAGCTTGTAACCGAGTAGTTCGCCTTTACCAATCACCTGTGCTTTAGGGCAACGTTTCTTCATTTGCGCTAGATTCATATTACTGCCGTATGCTGCGTAAATCCCCATATTCATAATCTCCTTTGAAAGGGGCAATGACTGCCCCTTATATTTCTAAATTCAAGATGCATTTCGCCAAGCAGAATTGCCCTCCAGTCTTTCCATGAAATGATATCTGCAGGTTTTAAATTCGTTCCCGATTAGCCCGAGCCTTAGCATCCAGCAGCGGAAGGTGTACTTTTCATTGTCCGTCGTTTTTCGTTTGCTACTTGCTGATTTTGGGTTTAAAGCTTGGTAGCTTAAGGCTAAGCAAAATTGTATGTATGCTTTAATTTTACCGGCGTGCAGGGTGCCGTTGAAAAGTCTAAATTCAATGGTGCCAAGGGTAAAGGTACTGTGGAGATTCAGTCCATAGTAGCGGCTATTGTGGTAGTGCCGTTTTCTATCTTCATTGCCGTAGCCTGCGTACCAAATATCGGCCGAAGCTTCTAATGTTTTTGGCTTCTTCTTGTTGATGGTCGCAATAAGTTCATCATTTACCTTCTTGCAATACCGAAGTCTTGCCATATCAATGTTCAATGCTTTGTAAAGTAAATCCTCCTTACTTGCCATGAGGTTAACCAAATTTTTCAAGGTGTTGGGAGTGTGCGGCGCCGCATTAATGTGAATATGAATGCTTGAACAGTAGAGACTGTCGCTAACTGCTCCTGCCTTACGGAGTGCTCTGACCAGCTCCTGCAGGGTTTCAATGTCTTCATAGGTGAGAACAAGCTCAACCTTGTAGTTATTATCAGCTGGAACAAGTTCGCCCCGTACTTTTTTCATGGGAATAATGCTCGCGTCGCTAAGTATCTTCCAAGTTCTTTCTTTAGCGTCAAGCACGTGATATTCGTCATAAGAACCACACCAGTGATATGCTAGGTTGTTAAAAAACTTTGTATCATATCTTAAAGTATACACTGTCAATTTTCCTTCCAGATAGACTTTTTTATGGCCGACCATAATAGACCTTGAAAACAAACATTAGAAAATTAACAATGGCTTCTGTTAAAATAAAAGAAGATCCTAAGTTAAGAGTTTTCAATTAACCATGTTCTCAAATTCATCCTAGATATATTAAATGCCTGTAGCAACATAAATAGTATGTTATAATGTACCGTAAACTTATAAACTACATGGGGGGATACAAAATGTCAGACGTATCAGAATTTGAAGCCTTAATTAAAGCAGCAGATACTATTCAGAAAATAATTCCTCTAGATTGTTGTGTTATGGTATGTAATTCACAAGGTATTATTGTGAAATTTGTTCCAGCAGAAACCTTTGATATGAACGTAAAGGTAGGAACAGGTGTTGCTAAAGGCGGCTCTTTAGGAGAGTGCATAAGTGCTCGTAAAAAAGTTGAAAAGATTATTCCTAAAGAAGCCTATGGAGTGCCGATTAGGGCAATATCATTTCCTATTCATGAAAATGGTAAGTTAATTGGCGGTATTGCGACAGGAATTAGTTTAGCTAATCAACAGAATCTAATGGATGTTGCGCAAACCCTTGCTGCTACCTCCGAAGAAATGACAGCAACAACCGAAGAATTAGCCGCTACAGCATCTCATCTTTCCGAAGGTTTGATAAAAATCGGGGATATAGGGGAAAGAGTAGCGACTGAAGTACAAAAGACGGATGAAATACTTCGTTTTGTAAGTGATATTGCGGCTAACTCTAATTTGCTTGGGTTGAATGCTGCAATTGAGGCTGCAAGAGCTGGGGAGCATGGGCGTGGATTTGCAGTTGTAGCAGAGGAAATCAGAAAAATGGCAGTTAACAGTGTGGATGCTGTAAAAGATATAAAAGCTATTTTGAAAAATATTCAAGATGAGGGGAAAGCTCTAAAAATTACTGTTATAGAGAATGCCGTTATGGCTGAAAGACAAGCGGCAGCCACTCAAGAAATTGCAGCTTCGATGCAATCCTTAGCTGCTTCAGCGATTGAAATCGAAAATGTTGCACAAATTATTTAATATGCTTTATATGAGAATTGGTATTTCTTTAGGAATACTAATTCTTTTTCTTTTATTAGTATCATAACTTTAAACTTTTAATGTTGCTAATCCTAACCTTCATATGCACGGTATCATACAGTATCAAAAAAAGAGCTGCAGTCCATAGCCGACTACTGCTCCTTTTTAATATCTGCATATTTGATTTTATTGCCATCACGTAGGAGAAATACATCATTATCTGACCCAACCTACTGGATAAATCTCATCACAATAACATCCGCATACTTTTCGTCGATCTCGCAGGTATAACAAATTCGGTTGGTCCGCTCACAAGCAATAAGAGTTGAACCACTGCCACCAAAAGGATCAAGCACTATGCAGTTGCTCATGCTACTATTTTTAATTGGATAAGCGATAAGCGGTATCGGCTTGGTCGTCGAGTGACTTTCTGATTTAGCAGGGCGATCAAAATTCCAAACCGTGGTCTGCTTCCTATCAGCATACCAATTATGAGGCCCTGTTGGTTTCCAGCCGTAAATGACAGGCTCATTTTGCCAATGATAGTCGCTCCTGCCAAGCACCAGGGATTGTTTCACCCATTGACATACGCTGGATAGTTTGAATCCAGCATCGTGAAAGGCATTCCTAAAATTAAGGCCTTCAGTATCTGCATGAAAAACATATATTGCACCGCCGTCATCAAGAACCTCGTAGATATTTTTAAAAGCTGCTAATAAGAATTCATAAAACTCCTTGCCTTTTAAGTTATCGTTTTGGATGGTCCCCGCTTTTGCAGAATAGCAGACCCCATAAGGCGGATCTGTAACACACAAATTGGCCTTCTTGCCATCCATCAGCAAGCTAAATACTGCAGGATCGGTGCTGTCGCCGCAAACCAACCGATGCTTGCCAAGTAGCCATACATCACCCAGCTTTGATATGGCTGGCTCTTTTAGTGCCTCGTCCACATCAAAGTCATCCTCTTGGATTTCATTGGCGTTAACCTCGCTGAAAAGCTTATCAATTTCACCCTGCTCAAAGCCGGTAAAGGAGATATCATAATCTAGGGATTGAAGGTCTTGAATTAGTTCCGCCAATAGCTCCTTGTCCCAAAATCCAGAAACTTTATTCAATGCAATATTTAGTGCCTTCTCCTTGGTTTTATCAATTTCAATAACCACACAATCAACCTCGGTATACCCCAAGGTTTTAAGTACAGACAGTCGCTGATGGCCTCCGATGACCGTCAAATCATGATTAACAATGATCGGATCGACGAAGCCAAACTCTGTGATACTGTTCTTAATTTTCTCAAACTCACTGTCCCCCGGCATGAGCTTTTTTCTTGTGTTATAGCTGGCTGGTACCAAACTATCAATCGCTAATTTCTTGAATTCCATCCTCTTCGCCTCCAAATCTAAATGCAATGTAGCAGTAGTGGCTACAATATCTTCTGAGTTTATTTCCGTACGAGCTGAATTGCTTGTTACAGTAGTGACAGGTATAATGGTAGATGGTAGCATCACTTTTACTGTGTTTATCTTGATTTTCATTCCACCATGTATATCTGCAGCCATCAGAGCAAAACTTTTTAGTCCGTCCACGTTTCTTTTGTCTGATAGGCTTTTGGCACTGCAAGCATAGGCCGCTCGCAGTGGAAACTTCTACTTGCCCGTTTAGGTCATGCCGCTTGCAATACCCTTTACCTTATCAGCAGTAAGAAGTAGCTCCTTGGCGATAGTTTTATAACCTAGACCTTGTAACCGTAGTTTATGTATTTCTTCTTTTTGATGTGGCGTCATGATGCAACCCCTTTCTTATTTCGATGTAAGCTCTATTCATAAATAATGTTGCTATCTATTTAGGGGAAGTCAATTATATGAAATCAGGTTATAATAGGTGTATCGGCAAATCAAATAACACCTTTCGGGCTAGTAACGTCCTTCTGTTCAAAGCAGTCAATAATATTAGGAGCGTGAAGAAAAATGGCTGAGAAAACGAATCCGGTACTTTGGTTCGAAATTCCCGTGGTGGATTTGGTAAGAAGCAAAGCATTCTATGAAGCGGTATTTGGTCAAAAACTTTATATTAATGAAATGGGGCCGAGGCAGATGGCTATGTTTCCCATGGAAATGGGTATTCCCGGAGTTGGCGGGGCGCTGGTGAAGGAAGAAACCTTTGTGCCATCCTATGCGGGCTCTCTGGTATATTTCTCTGTGACCAACATCGTCGAGACACTGGAAAAGGTCGTTGCAAACAAAGGTAAAGTTCTGGTCCCTAAGACACCAATCGGGGAATACGGTTTCTGCGCATATTTCGAAGATAGTGAAGGCAATCGGATCGGATTACATACAATGTAGTAGTCCTGCTACTAATGAGAATCTAGATGCGGGTAGTGTTTTTTTACGTTTGAATCAGCATTTACATAGCAGAGGATCCTGTACTTTAGCCCAGGATATTTTCTTTTAATGAGCAATTTTTCTCCCTTAAAATCTCTTTACAAATAAAAAACACGCTAGAGTCCTGCACTTGCAAGATCTGCGTGTAAATCGTTTATTAGTTCATTACCTATGTGCCATATTTTTCATGACACCCTGTTTTTAGATGAAAAAATAAGAACCGTCGCTGACGGCTCCCTGATTAATAACTTAAGATCAAGAGCCCAATATCGAAAGCAATTGCTTTGCTTGTATTAATGTTATGAGGCGGTCTCAAGGTTCTTGCTACGAAAGTTGGGTCAATGACTTAATTTTCCTCAATATCTGCTGACTCTTTGGAAAGTAACGTTTTTAAACATAAAGCGAATACTACTACTGTGCCAAATAATAACATACCAATTGAGGATGCCGCCAGAATGTGAATAGAAGCTTTGGCCACCGGAACACTCCCTACAACAGGTGCCGCGAAAGCTGTATATAGCCACGAAATAGAGTATCCTAATGACCCAATCCCTAAAAATAGAGCTATCCACTTTTTATATATGTTTGATACATTCAAGCAAGCCAATATGTACATTAATATAAGACTTGCCGTTCCAATTGCAGCAGCATGCATATGAGCTCGCTGCAACATCTTCCAGGATCGATCTACCATTATAGCAATCTTTTGATTATCATTGTTATAAACGGTTGAAAAAATGGGTTGTGCCGACGTCTTCCAAAACTCCCGAATTTGCGGTTCAGCGCCTCCCATAGCGGCCCCAAGAATAAAACCTAGTAAAATAGTTAAAATAGCAAGTACTACTCCCCATTTAACCAAATTTAATTTTGACTGCATGCTATTACCCCTTTTATAAACTTATTTTTCCACCAATTATCCTTACAACTCCTACTTTATCAACTACAAATTTTACCATAAAAATAGACCTAATTAGACAGTAAAAATCGAATGTAAGCCCAGTAGTTAACTGATAATCACTACTATCAATGAGTTCCTTTATTATATACTAAAATTCAAAAAAATACATCTATTGATCTTTTTATCCATATTGATCTTTTTTCCCACTAATATTCTTCAAAAAAATGTTACTCCAAATACAACGTTTATGAGTTGGAAACTATATGGGCACCATCAAAATGCTTATCTAATTGCAATTGCTAAAGCACTGATAATTATCCTTTAATTTGCCAGATTTGGAAACAAATCGCATCATTGGGTCATCGGTGCTGTTTAATTTAGGTAGAAAGAAAGACACTCACAGTTATTGCAAGTGTCTGATTCGTAATATTTATAAATTTAACTAATATCATTCTATCACATTATAAGTAGCATGTCAGTTTCATCTTTGTCGCATAATAGACAGGCCATCAATGCCGAATATCAAAGCACTTAGCTTTTTACTAATCTCATTAATGTCACAAAAGTAAGTACTTCTATCTATTTTTTGACGCTCACATACATCTGACATTTTAAGTTCATCAAGGTAAACGGCATCCATAATTCTGTACCTTCTAATTTCTTCTGGCTTGCTAGATGACAGACTATAGGCTTTGTATAATTTCATCATCTCATCAATATGCGCCAATATGATATATGTTCTCGTGGTACTTCTTTTAATCGACTCAATATAAGTATTGTTATTGCAACTATCAAGAGAATCAAGAATATCAATCGCGTTCTCTGTATGGGCTATTTCTTGTAGATTACTGATTGAATTTTCGCAGTGATCTTTAAGTATATTATAGTTTTGTAGTAGTAGTTTGGTATTGTAAAGCCGTTTCCCTTGGCGCGACTTAATCTCTTTATTTTTTTCCTGCTCGATGTGCTTAATGGCTGCGGCAATTCCCGCTTCGACTGCTATTCTGATGATCTCAGCCTTGTCCACTATTCTTACACCTCCTTCGAACGTTGTGGCTATGGTCGAGTTATTCAGGCATTTTATAATATCCACGAATATTATTTTTATAAACAACATAGTCCCTGCAATCTACAATATACCCTTTATCTAATCTTAACGGACCTCCCAGCATCGTCTGCCCACTAGATTGTAAATCAATGATTTCACTCGCTAAAAACCATCTAGTCGTGTGGCTCGGATTTAATTTATAAATTACCCACGCCCTCCAAACTTCCCACAATTCGCTAGTCATGTGGAGCCGTTGCTTTAGCGGACTGTTGGAAAGGAATTTATTAGCTGGCCTAATGTCCATCACACCACCCACTTAACCGATATTCCATGATCACGAGCGAAGCTAATTTCCATCAGATAGCCTTCTGAATTCTGCCAATCCTCATGCACCCAAAGCTCATCACAACTCCGTAGTAAAGCAAAGCAATACTCCATGGCCAGTGTTTGATCGCCTTCAGCGCTTAAAAAATTAAAAGCATGTAATGGCGAAAATGGGACCACCTCGCCTTCCTCGGATATTTTCCTGCAAATTTCTGTTGCTGATTTTATATTAACGTCAACGTTGCCCCTTAATGGATGAGCAATATATACTTTTTTCATTTTCGAAGCCCCCTAACGTAAACCGATACATAATTTAATCCAATCGGTTTGTAATTTGACTCACCATTTAGGTCTAGCCCAGCAAACCTTGCGTTCACTCCAAGTTTATAATCGGCCTTAAAATAATAAATTTCATCAGTATTAGTGGCGAACATTTTAACCTTGCTTTTGCTTTGTGCTTTAATATTTTTACCATGGCACCATATTGTATAGGCATTAAATACATCCGTCATGCCTTGCTCTGACAAATAATCATATGACCTGTGTCTGCGTTTTTCCGTTTGATTGCTGTTATAAAGATCTCTTTCAATTCCGATTACAAACTCTCCGAAATTATCGGGTACCTCAACTTCAACAATCTCACCAGTTAAAAATTCATACTTAATTTTCATTTGTTCGCTCCTTTGTTGTAATATTCAGTTAATTTTTGGGGCAAAAAAAGACAGCCGAATGATCACCAATTTATTGGCTATCATCCGGCTATCTAGTAGCTCATATTTCAGGATTAGTGGTATTCATTATGCAATTTTTTGATTATTATTAAAGTGATAGCAAAGGATTCTGCTACTGTATGGACATTTTATTTCACATCCTTTCGACATTGCATTTACTCTTATCTGTTAAAATATGGGTTAAACATTCCTAATCTTAACCTTTTTGCATGTGGATGTAAATTACTTTTATGTAAATCAATTACTATCGTGTCTAGTTATCACAAACTAACGCTAATGGACACGAAGATTGGTGAAAAAGACAAGACTGGTGGATAAAATTGTGTAATCCTGATAAATAGGAGTGATGGGACACTGAGACCATTACTGCCGGGCATAAAAAAATACCAGCATTGCATTCCCTAATGGCATGCAATGCTGGTACTAATTATGTGGATTAGATGTGGGCAGAATAATAAGCATATTTAACACCGATTGTATATATATCATCTGCTGCGAAAAGGAACGACATGACAAGGACTATGACAAACCATCGTTAGTAGGCACACTCATACTTTTCATTACATAATATATACTAAAATAACAAGGAGGAGTTAGGTATGTGGCGTAATTACTATAATGGCTATGGTAATGGACAGGGAGGCTACTATATCGGGGGCAATAATGGTAGCAATTGCAACTGTTACAGTCACCTTGGCGGTGTCTCCTGCCACTGTACTGGAAGTGGCGGATATGGCAGCTGGGGCCAGCCTGGTTGGGGCGGCGGATATGGTGGCTGGGGTCATCCTGGTTGGGGTGGCGGATATGGTGGCTGGGGCCATCCTGGTTGGGGTGGCAGATATGGTAGCTGGGGTCATCCTGGTTGGGGTGGCA
>Ga0209123_1003715_pt1 | contig 11155 bp, 6 predicted proteins | sample BarGraIncu00431A_FD_184500 | JGI IMG/M metagenome (GOLD analysis project Ga0209123, IMG submission 184500) | Arctic peat soil microbial communities from Barrow, Alaska, USA - Barrow Graham LP Incubations 004-31A (SPAdes) (version 2) | ecosystem: Environmental > Terrestrial > Soil > Wetlands >...
CGGTCCTCTCGTTGGCAAGCTCGGTACTCTGGGCAACGGTGATGTTGATGTAGCTGATGATCCCGGCCCGGTACTGGTTCAGAAATACCGCCAGCGACTGCTTCGAGGACTGCACCGCATCCTCCTGTGCCTGCGCTTCCGCCTCCAGTATCCGTAGCGCCGCCAAGTTGTCTTCCACCTCCTGAAAGCCGGTCAGCACGGTCTGCCGGTAGCCGGCGACTGTGACGTCATAGGCCGCCCGCGCCTGTTCGGTCTGGGACCGGCGCAAGCCGCCATCAAAGAGGGTCTGGGAAATAGCCGGTCCGAGTGCCCAGAAACGGCTGGGCCAGGTGAACCAATTGGCGAGGCTCGCCGCCTGAAACCCGGCCGAGGCGGAGAGGCTAATGCTCGGATAATATGCCGCCTGAGCCACGCCGATCTGTGCGTTGGCAGCCGCCATGCGCCGCTCGGCCGAGGAGATATCGGGCCTGCGTTCCAGAAGCTGGGAGGGAATGCCGGCGGGAATCTGCGGGAAGACCGCAGCAAAGTGGACCGCGGGAAGCGAAAAGGAAGAGGCGGGCTTGCCGATCAGCAGCGCTATGGCGTGCTCCAACTGGGCACGCTGCACGCCCAGGTCGATCGCCTGCGCCCGGGTGGTCTTTAACTGGGTCTCCGCCTGGAGCAGGTCCGACTTGGCGGCCACGCCCCCGTCATAGCGGCTGCGGGTGAGGTCGAGCGCCTTTTGGAAGCTGGCGACCGTCGCATCGAGGAGTTCCTTTTGAACATCCTGAACGCGGAGCAGGAAATAGTCCTGGGCCAGTTCCGCCTGGGCGCTCAATTGGGCAGCGGCCAGGTCCGCCTCACTTGCCTGGGCTGAGTCACGGCTCGCCTCTACGGTGCGCCGGATCCTGCCCCAGACGTCCGCTTCCCAGGAAAGGTCAAAGGGAAGCGAGTAATCAGTGGAGTTCGCCACGCCGCTTCCAGTGGTAACGCCGCCAACGGAACTGGAGGCGAACCCCCTTTGGGAGCGGGTCACCGAAGCGCCGACGGTAGCGGTCGGAAAGTAGCCGGCGCGTGCCCCCTGGACCAGAGCTTTCGCCTGGCGCACCTGCGCCTCGGCGGCGAGCACGTTCTGGTTGGAGATCACCACCTGCTCTTCGAGGGCGGTCAGCTGAGGGTCGTTGAACAACTGCCACCAGGCCTGCCCGAGTTTGCCATCTGCCGGCTGGGCGACCTTCCATCCCTCGCTTTCCTTGAAAGCGGCAGGAACCGGCGCCGTCGGGCGGACATAATTGGGGCCGACCGTGCAGGCGGAGAGTGCCAGGCAGGTTAGTGCGGCAAAGGTGATTTGGTAGCGGCTTGGTAGTAGCTTCATGGGCTTTTCCTTTTTTTGCTATGACCAATCGGTCGGATCGGACCGATGGGGGCGATGGGGGCAACCGGTCCGATGCAACTGGCTGGTGACGGTGACCCTGCCGCACTGCGTTGTGGCGACACCCTCACCCCTGCCCCTCTCCCGGAGGGCGAGGGGTTCCTGCCTGCCCCTCCCCTCACGGCTCGGCCGATAACTGGTCTCTGCCTTTCTCGTAGATTCTGCGCTGTTCGCTCTTGCCGCGCGTGCGGTCGAGCCAACTCCGCAAGCGGTCCATGTAAAGATAGACCACCGGGGTGGTGTAAAGCGTGAGCATCTGGCTGAAAATAAGCCCGCCGACTATGGAGATCCCCAGAGGACGGCGCAACTCGCTGCCGACTCCGGTCCCGAGCGCTAAGGGGAGCGCACCAAATAAGGCCGCCATGGTGGTCATCATAATGGGCCGAAAACGGAGCAGGCAGGACTCGAAGATCGCCTCCTGCGCGCTCTTGCCATCCTTACGCTGCGCTGCCAGTGCGAAGTCGACCATCATGATGCCGTTTTTCTTGACGATCCCGATGAGGAGGATCACCCCGATGATGGCGATGAGGCTTAGGTCGGTCTTGAAGATCATCAGCGCAAGCGCCGCTCCGACTCCGGCCGAGGGGAGCGTCGAGAGGATGGTCCAGGGGTGCATGTAGCTTTCGTAAAGCACGCCGAGCACGATGTAGACCGTCAAGAGCGCGGAGAGGATAAGGATCCACTCATTGGCGAGCGAGGCCTGAAAGGCCTGGGCGGTCCCGGCGAAGTTCCCCCGGATCCCGCCGGGAAGGCCGACCTCCCTGGTGGCGGCGGTGAGCGCCTTCACCCCGTCCCCGAGCGCGACGCCCGGGGCCAGGTTGAAGGAGAGCGTGATGGAGGGGAACTGTCCCTGGTGGTTCACGGCGAGCGCCGAGGCGCTCGGCTCGAAATGGGTGAAGGCGGAAAGCGGAACCATGGCCCCACCAGCTCCGGGAACATAGATGCTTTTCAGGGTCTCCGGGCTCTGCCAGAAGGCCGGATCGACCTCCATGACGACGTGGTACTGGTTCAGCAGCGTGTAGCTGATCGCCACCTGGCGCTGTCCGAAGGCGTCGTACAGGGTGTTGTCGATGGTCGCCGTCGTGATGCCGAGCCGGGAAGCGGTCGGGCGGTCGATCACTAGGGTCGCCTCGCGCCCTTTGTCCTGCAGGTCCGAGTTGAGGTCGACCAGTTGCGGAACGGTGCGCAGTTTTTGCAACAGCTTCTGTGAGGTGGCATTGAGCGAGGCCAGGTTATCCCCTTGCAGGGTGTACTGGTACAGGGCATTACCCATCCTGCCGCCGACCCTCAGGTCCTGCACCGGCTGCAGGAAGGTGGGTGCCCCCGGAACGGAGGAGATCTTCCCGCGCAGTCGTTTGATGATATTGGTGGCGCTGGTCTTGCGCGTTTCGAAGCCTTTCAGGGAGATGAACATCCGGGCCGTGTTGGTGGGACCACCGCCCCCGGTAAAGCCGACGACATACTCCACATCGGGGTCCTGCTTGATGATGGCGACCATCTTGGAAAGCTTGTCTCTCATCGACTGGTACGAGGTGTCCTGAGCCGCCTGGATGTTCCCCATGATCCGTCCGGTGTCCTGCTCGGGGAAGAATCCCATCGGCAGATGCTTGAAGAGGTAGATGTTCACGAACACCGTCGTGATCATGACAAAGAGCATGAAGAGGGAGTGCTTGAGCGCCCAGCGCAGGCTGGTCTCGTAATGGGAGTGCAGCCAGTTGAAGGAGCGCTCGCTCAGGCGAAACAGGAAGCCATGCTCCCGCGGGACCTCGGGCTTTAAGAGGGTGGCGCACATCATCGGGGTGAGGGTAAGGGAGACCACCAGCGAGACCACGATGGCCGCGGAGAGGGTGACGGCAAACTCGCGGAAAAGCCGCCCCACCATCCCCTCCATGAGCAGGATCGGGATGAAGACGGCGATCAGCGAGATGCTCATCGAGACCACCGTGAAGGCGATCTCTTTGCTCCCTTTGAAGGCGGCCTCCAGGGGTGAGAGCCCCATCTCGCGATAGCGCGTGATGTTTTCCAGTACGACGATGGCGTCGTCCACCACGAACCCGGTGGCAATGGTGAGCGCCATCAGGGATAGGTTATCGAGCGAGTAGCCGCAAAGGTACATGACGGCGAAGGTGCCGATAATGGAGACCGCTACGGCGACTGCGGGGATGACCGTGGCGCGCACGTTACGCAGGAACCAGAACACGACCGAGATGACCAGGAGCCCCGAGAGCATGAGCGAGATCTCCACGTCGTGCAGCGAACCGCGGATCGGCGGGGTGCGGTCCAGCACGACCGAAAGGTCGACCCCCCCGGGGAGTGCCGCGGTCAGCTGGGGGAGCAGGGCCCTCACGGCGTCGACCGTCTCGATGATGTTGGCGCCGGGCTGCCGGAACAGGATGACCAGGACGGAGGGCTTGCTGTTCACTAATCCTGTGGCGCGCAGGTCCTCCACCGAGTCCTGCACCGTGGCGACGTCGGGGAGCCGGATCGCGGCGCCGGAGCGGTAGCTCACGATCAAAGGGAGGTATTCCTTGGCCTTTCTGAGCTGGTCGTTGCTCCTCACCTCCCAGCTTTTGTCCCCCGAGACCAGGTTCCCCTTGGGGCGGTTCACGTTGGTGGACGAGATGGCGGCGCGCACGCTTTCCAGGCTGACGCCGTAACGGGAAAGCGCCAGGGGGTTCAGCTCCACGCGCACCGCGGGAAGCGAAGAGCCGCCGACCACCACCTGGCCGACCCCCTTCACCTGGGAAAGCTTCTGGTTCAGGATGGAGGAAGCGGCATCGTAGAGCTGCGGCTTGGTCATCGTGTCGGAGGTGAGCGCGATGATCATGATCGGGGCGTCCGAGGGGTTCACCTTGCGGTAGCTCGGGTTACTGGTGAGGTTCGCCGGCAGATAGCCCCGGGCCGCGTTGATGGCACCCTGGACATCGCGGGCGGCGCCGTTGATGTCCCGATTCAGTTCGAACTGCAGGGTGATGCTGGTGGAGCCGCGGTTGCTGGTGGAGGTCATCTCGGTCACCCCGGCGATGCGGCCGAACTGGCGCTCCAGGGGGGCCGCCACCGAGGTGGACATGGTCTGTGGGTCCGCGCCGGGCAGCGAGGCGTTGACCGAGATGGTCGGGAAGTCCACCTGGGGAAGCGGAGAAACCGGCAGCAGCTGAAAGGCGATGACCCCGGCAAGCACCAAGCCGATGGTGAGGAGCGTGGTGGCGACCGGGCGCTTTATGAAGATGGCGGAGATGTTCATTGGATCCTTACAAATTAACTCTTGTTGGTTCTCGCTGAGCAGAGGCCCTGAGGTCCCCCCCTTTGCGAAGGGGGGTCAGGGGGGATTTGCCTCTCCCGGCACACCCGGAAAATCTCCTCAAGCACGGCAGCCGTTTCTAAAAGGACCTGCCTGTTGTCGGAAGCACAGCAAGTTGTTGCTTGCGGAGGAAGTTATCGCGAACTGCGTCGCGCTGCGCATGTTCGCCCTCAAGATGCTGACTGCCATCAATCTCGATGACCAACAGCACTGCATGCGCGTAAAAGTCCACAATGTATGAACCAATGGGTTTCTGCCGATTGAACTGGATGCCGAGAATCTGCTTTCCGCGCAGATGCATCCAGAGCAGTTGTTCGGCATCGGTCATTAGTTTGCGTAGCTTTCTTGAAACCCCTTTCAGGTTCTGGCCGTAAGGGCGCATAAAAGCAAATCCCCCCCTGCCCCCCTTTGCAAAGGGGGGTAGCTTGAACGAAGCGGGTAAAGGCTGCTGCTAGCTAAACATTGCCACTATCTCCAGCGCCGATTCCGTTCTCCCCCTTCCCTTTTCTGACGCGCCGCGACACCGGTCGAAGGCTAGGTAGATGACAGGGGTGGTGTACAGGGTGAGGACCTGGCTGCAGTTGTTCCGCATCGGTCATTTGTTTGCGTAGCTTTCTTGAAACCCCTCTCAGGTTCTGGCCGTAAGGGCGCATAGAGGCAAATCCCCCCTGCCCCCCTTTGCAAAGGGGGGAGCTTCCACGAAGCGGGTAAAAAGTTGCCGTTAACTAAACATTGCCACTATCTCCAAGGCCGATTCCGTTCTCCCCTTTCCCCTTTCGCACCCGCCGCGACAGCCGGTCGAAGGCTAAGTAGATGACGGGCGTCGTGTACAGGGTGAGCACCTGACTGATGACGAGCCCCCCCACAATTGCAATGCCGAGCGGCCGCCTGAGCTCGCTGCCCACCCCGTGCCCCAGCGCCAGCGGCAGGGCGCCCAAAAGCGCGGCGAAGGTCGTCATCATGATGGGCCGGAATCGGAGCAGACAGGCCTGAAAGATCGCGTCTTCCGGGCTCTTCCCCTCTTTTCGCTCCGCCTCCATGGCGAAGTCGACCATCATGATCCCGTTTTTCTTCACGATCCCGATCAGGAGGATGATGCCGATAACGGCGATGACGGAGAGCTCGGTGCGGCAGACCATGAGCGAAAAGACGGCTCCGGCACCTGCGGACGGCAGGGTGGAAAGGATGGTGATCGGGTGGATGAAGCTTTCATACAATACGCCGAGCACGATGTAGACGGTGATGAGCGCCGCCAGGATCAGGAGCGGCTCGTTGGTGAGCGAATCCTTGAAGGCCTGCGCGGTCCCCTGGAAGCTGCCGCGGATGCTGACGGGAAGCTTCATCCTGGCGGTCGCCTCCTCTATCGCGGCGACGGCTCCACCTAAGGAAACGCCGGGAGCCAGGTTGAAGGAGGTGGTGACCGCCGGGAACTGCCCCTGGCGGTTGATGACCAGCGGCGTGGTCCCCTCGGTGGCCCGGGTAATGGTGGAAAGCGGCACGCGCCCCACGGTCGTGCCGGCAGCAGTGGTGACGGAGCTGGGAAGATAGATGGAGCTCAACCCCTCGGGCCCCTTCTTATAGTCGTTTCCGACCGTCATGATCACCCGGTACTGGTTTAGCTCGGTGAAGATAGTGGAGATCTGGCGCTGCCCGAAGGCGTCGTACAGGGTGTCGTCGATGGCTTGAGTGGTGATGCCGAGCCGGGATGCGGTGGCGCGGTCGATGTCGAGCGCCATCATGAGCCCCAGGTCCTGCTGGTCGGAGCTGACGTCCCTAAGCTCAGGGCGCGCCGAGAGCGCCTCGATCACCTTGGGGGCCCAGAGCTTCAATTCGTCGGTGTTGGGGTCCTCCAGGGTGTACTGAAACTGGGTCCGGCTCACCTTGGCGTCGACGGTCAGGTCCTGCACCGGCTGCATGAAGAGCTGGATGCCGGCGACCTTGGCGAGTTCCGGCTGCAGGCGGCGGATCACCTCGCTGGCGGAGAGGTCGCGGTCGGCCAGCGGCTTCAGGTTGATCAGGATCCGCCCGCTGTTGAGCGTCGTGTTGGTCCCGTCCACCCCGATGAACGAGGAGAGGCTCTCGACCGCCGGGTCCTTCAGGATCACGCGGGCGAGCGCCTGCTGCTTGAGCGCCATGGCGGGAAAGGAGATCGACTGGGCCGCCTCGGAAATCCCCTGGATCGCCCCGGTGTCCTGCACCGGGAAGAACCCTTTGGGGACCGCGATGTAGAGAAGCACCGTCACGATCAGGGTGGCAAGGGCTACCAGGAGCGTCTTTCCCTGGTGGCGCAGTACGAAGGTGAGGGATTTGCCGTAGCGCGCGATGACCGCATCGAAGAGCGCACCGGAGGCGTGGTAGAACTTTCCCTGCTTCTCCTCGGGGACGTGCTTTAGAAGGCGCGCGCACATCATCGGAGTCAGGGTCAGGGATACCACCGCGGAAATCAATATGGTGACGCCGAGGGTGATGGCGAACTCGCGAAAGAGCCGCCCCACCACGTCCCCCATGAAAAGAAGCGGGATCAGAACGGCGATCAGTGAAACGGTCAGCGACAAAATGGTGAACCCGATCTGCTCGGCACCCTTGAGGGCGGCGGCAAGCGGGGTCTCCCCCTCTTCGACGTAGCGCGAGATGTTCTCGATCATGACGATGGCGTCGTCGACGACGAACCCGGTGGAGATGGTGAGTGCCATGAGCGAGAGGTTATTGAGCGAGAAGCCCAAGAGGTACATGACCCCGAAGGTGCCGATCAGCGAGAGCGGTACGGCGACGCTCGGGATGGCGGTGGCGGCGAGGTTCCTTAAAAAAAGGAAGATCACCAGCACGACCAGCACGACCGCGAGCATCATCTCGAACTGCACGTCCTTCACCGATTCGCGGATGGTCGTGGTCCGATCGGTAAGCACCTCCACCTTGATGCCGGCGGGAAGCGCGCTCTTTAACTGGGGAAGCAGCGCCTTGATCCGGTCCACCACCTCGATGACGTTGGCGCCGGGCTGGCGCTGGATGTTGACCACGACCGCGGGGGTCTCGTTTTTCCAGGCCGCCTGGTTCACGTTCTCCGCGTCGTCGATCACCTCGGCCACGTCGGTCAGCTTCACCGGTGAGCCGTTCCGGTAGGCGATGATGAGGGGTCTGAAATCCTTGCTGGAGTAAAGCTGGTCGTTGGCGCCGATGATGTAGGCCTGGCGCGGGCCGTCGAAACCGCCCTTGGCCTGGTTCACGTTGGCCGCCGCGATCGCCGTACGCAGGTCTTCCAGGGTGAGTCCGTAGGAGGCGAGAGCGGTCGGGTTCGCGTGGATGCGGACCGCGGGGCGCTGACCGCCGGAGATACTGACCAGACCCACCCCGGGAAGCTGGGAGATCTTCTGGGCCAGCCGGGTATCCGCCATGTCCTCCACCTGGGGCATGGGGAGGGAATCCGAGGATAGCGCCAGGGTGATGATCGGCGTGTCCGCCGGGTTCACCTTGCTGTAGATCGGCGGATTGGGAAGGTCCTTGGGAAGGAAGGTGAAGCCCGCGTTGATGGCAGCCTGCACCTCCTGCTCCGCCACGTCCAGCGAGAGATCGAGGCTGAACTGCATGGTGATGACCGAGCTGCCGTTGGAGCTTGCCGAGGTCATCTGGGTGAGCCCCGGCATCTGGCCGAACTGGCGCTCCAGAGGAGCCGTCACGGCGGTCGCCATGACGTCGGGGGAGGCGCCGGGATAGAAGGTGCGCACCTGGATGATCGGGTAATCGACCTGGGGCAGAGCCGCCACCGGAAGGAGCCGGTACGCCACGGCGCCTGCCAGCAGGATGGCGACCATCAGGAGCGTGGTCGCGACCGGCCGGATAATAAAAGGACGCGAGATGTTCATTTGCCGGGCCCTGCAGGGGAGGCAGCGGAATTTTGGTGTTTTCGACCTTGCTGGCCTGACTGGCCTGTCTGGCCTGTCTGGCCTGTCTGACCTGACTGACCTGACTGGCCGTCCTGACCGCCCTGGCCGTGGCCCTGAGCGGCGCCGCCCTGCCCTGTGCCGTTTGCGCCCCCCTTACCGGTGCGGCCCTTACCGCCGGCCGCTCCCTTGTTGGGGTCCTTCAGATCGACCTTGCTCCCTTCCCTGAGCCGCTCCGAACCGTCCACGACCACAACCTCCCCTTCGGCAAGCCCCGCATCTATGGAAGTGTCATCACCTTGCACCACACCGATGGTTACCGGGCGCACGCTTACGGTGTGGTCGGGCTTCACCAGGTAGACAAAGGTTCCCTGAGGCCCGCGCTGGATGGCTGAGGAGGCAATCAGTACAGCCTGGCGCTTTATCTCCAGCAACAGCCGCGCGTTGACAAACTGGTTCGGGAACAGCTCGTTTTTCAGGTTAGGAAAGATCGCCTTCAGCCGGACCGTCCCGGTCGTGGGATCAATCTGGTTGTCGACGGTCAACAGTGTTCCGAGGGCAAGCTTTTGTTTCTGTTCCCGATCGTAGGCCTCGACGGCGAGCTTGGCGCCACTCTTCAGCTTGACGAGCACCGGCGGCAGACTGTCCTCCGGAATGGGAAAGAGTACCGCGGCCGGCTGCAGCTGGGTGATCAACACCAGCCCGTTGGTGTCGGTCGCGTGGATGATGTTACCCGCATCCACCTGACGTAAGCCAACGCGCCCACCCACCGGGGCGGTGATCCGGCTGTAGGTGATCTGCAACTTCGCGTTGTCCATCAGCCCCTGGTCGATCTTGACCGCGGCCTGGTACTGGCGCACCAGCGAGTCCTGGGTGTCCAGCTGCTGTTTCGGAATGGAGTCCTGGGCCCAGAGCTGCTTGTAGCGCGCCAGGTCGATCTGGGCGTTACGCACCAGCTCGGCGTCTCGGGCCATCTGCCCCTCGGCCTGGGTCAACTGCACCTGGAACGGGCGCGGGTCGATGAGCGCGAGAAGTTCCCCTTTCTGCACGGTCTGCCCCTCGCGAAAGCGGACCTCCATGAGCTGGCCGTCGACCCGGGACTTAACCGTGACCGTATTGAGCGGGGTAACCGATCCCAGTCCGTTCAGGTAGACACCGACATCCCCCTTGCGCGCCGGCAGAGCCAGCACCGGCGTGGGAGGCGCCGCGGGCTTGGCCGCGTTTTTCGCGCTCGGTGCGCCGGCACGCCCGGAGACGACGTACCACCCGAGGGCGACGAGGGCCACCACCAAGGCCAGCAGCCACCAGCGGCGCCGCTTGGCCGGGGCCGGGGGTGTTTGAGTGATTTCATTACTGAGATTGGTTCCATCCGGTGCTGACGTCATGGGAAGCTCACTTGTAAAGGATTTTTTGGCGGCGACCAGCCGCGCCGAGGTGCCGAAACTGCCGAAGCATGGGGGCAATTGAGACGGGGATTTAAGCAGGGGCGGTCAACCGGCCTATCGTTAACTGGATCAAATCGGCAAAGTGCCGTTGAGACTGTCAATTTATACCATTTTCTTGTCATTACGCAAGGTAACAGGCAATTGGGGAAGAAATGTGGAGGAATAGAGAAATGCCCCAGAGCGCAGCAGCCTCCTTTAACAGTGCTACTGAGTGCTCCTTTCAGCTTTTGTTATAGAGCGCTTTTTTTTAAGCACCTTTAGCCCGTGAGGACAGACTGCTGCACAGATGCCGCAGGCATGACCGCGATGATACTGAAAGTAGTGCTGCTTCTTCCAGATATCACAAGCCTGGACGTCCAGGAGCTCTTCCCGCGGCAGCCCCGGATACCAGGCCTGGCCGTGCAGAGCTTGGGCAGGACAGGCTGTCACGCAGCGGGCGCAGGTGCCGCAAAGGTTCCCCTCCTGGGGCGCTCCGCAGGGGATTTCCAGGTCTGTGAAAACCGTTGCCAGCCGTACCCAAGGTCCGAAGGGGCGCGTAATAAGCTGGCAATGGCGGCCTATCCACCCGATCCCCGCCCTTGTTGCAGCGGTCTTATGGGGGAAGTCCCCTTTGATAGCAACCGGGTCACTGCGCTCCGAGGCCGCCAGCGCTTGAGAGCGGAAGCCCCGGGAGGCGATTTCGTTTGCCAGCGCTGCCGAAAGTTCATTGATCAGACTGTTTACCCGGGCATATTCATCAGCATAAGGCTGATTGGGCCCCAACTGGATACTTGCCATAATATCCGGGTCCATCGGGACGGCCCAGGAGAGCGCGCAGGGAAACGGCACGCCGGTTTCATCCAGTGGTGTGGGAAAGCCGCGCAGGTCCGCCGCACCCCAGAGGATAATTTCATGCAACTCCATCCATACAGTCAGCCAGGCAGGCATGGCGGTTTTTTGATCTGTCAATTTCGTCCTCACGTTTTCAGCTCCCCCATCCCAATCCCCATCCCCTGGATCTCCCCCGGTCTTGTGGACAGTCCGAAAAGCTGCTACAAAAGCAGCAGGAGGGCTGTCATGGTACCGAAGAAGAGAAAGTCGTACACCCGCGAGTTTAAGATCGAAACGGTTAAGCTGGTCA
>Ga0209123_1003716_pt1 | contig 11155 bp, 10 predicted proteins | sample BarGraIncu00431A_FD_184500 | JGI IMG/M metagenome (GOLD analysis project Ga0209123, IMG submission 184500) | Arctic peat soil microbial communities from Barrow, Alaska, USA - Barrow Graham LP Incubations 004-31A (SPAdes) (version 2) | ecosystem: Environmental > Terrestrial > Soil > Wetlands >...
CCGACAGCCCCTAGGCCTCTGCCACTCGCACATTGACCTCACCCGCGAATCGATGGTGACAAACCGTAAAGCGAAATCCCGAGATCACTTCACTGATTAAATTGTCAAATATATTTGACATTTATTATACGGATAGCTAAGATTTCACAATGTCTGCAATTCTCGAACTCAGCTCCGCCGTGCGTACCCGTCGCGCGGACATGGGGCTCACTCAAACAACCCTGGCCAAGCTCAGTGGGCTATCGCGCGCAACTGTCAATCAGGTTGAAAACGGCACCATCCGCGATCTGAGCCTGACGCGGGCGGCCAAACTGCTGGGCAGTTTGGGTTTGTCGGTGACCGTTACCGCACCGCGCCCAAAGAGTTATTTGCGCCAAACGGCAAAGAGTTCAGCGCTGGACATCGCTGCGCGCACGGCCAGCGTGAGCTACCGGGTCTCAATCAACGCCGATCAGTTGCGCGAGGTTTTCACCATAGGCAGCGTGCCCACCGATTTCTTGCCACACATCTACACCTTGCTGGAGGAAGCCCCCGTTTCGCTGTTGGCGTCCATAGTGGAAGAATTGCACCTGAAGCTTGGCATCGAGCGCACGCTGGTCTGGAAGAAGATGCGCGAGTTGGCCCGCCGACTCAAGAGCAGCCGAGGCTTGTGGAATTGACATCGTCGATCTGTACGCGGTTGCTGAACCGGAAGCGATTGAACTTGCCGCCCCGTTTCTGGGCAAACACGGCGCCGCGTTCTTGCAGCGGCTGCACGAGCGTGCCGAATTCGTGGAGGCGGAATTTGATGCCATTGACACCATCGGATTCCAGCGCCCATTCGCGCAGTGTCTGGTCCAAGCGCACAGCATCATCGAGCCCATCCTGGCCAATGGAGTCCATAACTCCCGCGACATCATCTGATCCAATTCGCGACGCACTGCGTCACGAATTGAGCTTGACGCGCTACCGGCGCCTGCTGCGGCTGGATAACGAGGGGGCCTGTGTGTTGGCAGTTAATTGTGTTGGTGTTCGGTGTTTTAGGGAACTAGCCCTTATGGGATAAGCGCAAGCAGCTATATGTTTTGTAGCAAAATAGCACCGACACAAGCGAAGGCCCACTTGGCCAAGAGAAGATCCCAACCGACAAGAGGGCCGATCCATCGAACATTCCGCCATCACCCCAGCCGCAGTCCTGCAGGCCGACGGTCTGTGCTTCCGTTACCCACAGCGCGCGCTGTTCACGGACTGGTCGGCCCGCATTTCGCCCGGAGTCACCTTGGTGCGCGGCGGCGATGGCAGTGGCAAGACCACGCTGCTGCGCTTGTTGGCGGGGGAGCTGCCAGCCCATGCGGGGCACCTGCAGGTCAACGACGTCCGCCTGGCCGACTTGTCCGTCAGTTACCGGCAGCAGGTGTTCTGGGCCGACCCGTGCTCAAGTGCCTTTGATCAGATCACAGCGGTCGACTACTTCACATCGCTGCACCGCAACCATCCCGGGTTTGACGACCAGCTAGTGGGCGAGCTGATCAAAGGCTTGTCGCTGGCACCGCACCTGGACAAGCCTCTTTACATGCTGTCCACCGGGTCGAAGCGCAAAGTCTGGCTGGCAGCCGCCTTCGCATCGGGTGCCGCCGTCACGCTGCTGGACGAGCCCTTTGCCGCGCTCGACAAGGCATCGATTGTCTTTGTGACGCGGCGCGCCACCCTGCACGCGCCTGGGTGCTAGCCCACTACGAGGCACCGGGCGACGTGCCACTGGCGCAGATCATTGATTTGGGAGACTGAGGGCGGATCATCCGCGGTCGCTTTGGTTCATAGTGACAAGCTGTTGCACCATCAAGACCATCTACTCCAGAAAGCCCAACCGCCGCGTGATGATCAATGCCTGGATCAAAAGCGGGCGCTGCATCGGCGTGTCCAACCTGCGCTGCGGCTTCAAGCTGCCGCACTGGCAGTTCGAGCCCAGATTCGCTCCCCGACCCGGGCTGTTCTGAGAACTGGGAAATCGAAATCTGAAGTGCAAGGTAAAGAGTTGGTTCGCGACGAGGGGTGATAGCCAAGCTGAACCCGCGGTGGGCAACTCCTCGTCCTCGACCTACGTTGGTGCGACTGAGTCCCCCCCGGCAAGCAGTCGCGCGCTCGGCAGTTCAGGTTGCACTTGACCCGCAGATGTCCAGATTTTGGCGACAAACTCGCGCGCGTCGCGTAGTTCCAAGTCGCGCTCCAAATCCTTCTCCTCGATGACTTTCTGTGCGAATGCGGGCCCGTGCCGCGCGTCAATGCTTCTACAGAATCCCTCAAGCTCACCAACGGGCACGATCCATAACCCCTTGGTGGAAACCTTAGCTACAAGTTGGTCAAAGTGACCGATTGTTTGTGCGCCGCGGAGTGCGCTGCGGCCCGCTCGCTTCACCGCATCCCACGGGGACACCGACCGAAAAATATTATTGATATTTCGCTCGTTCTCCTTGGGAAACTTCTCTAGGCCATCCACCTTCTCAAGTTCGGCAAGTACTAAGTTTTTGACCTGCCCTGCATTTAACGGAGGACTAGTAGATTCAACGCCAGTTTTTATGGCCTGCCAATGGCCGCTGATGTCCGCCCAGACGCCTCCGAGCTTCTCAAACAAGTTTTTTATCGCAGTTTCTTCGTTTAGGATATCAATGTCCGCGATGACAGAAACGGGGACATCCAAGGAGCGCAAGGTGTCCGCAAGTTGCGCCATACGATGCTTGCCCGAAGCGTGGATGAAAAGCACATCTGGTTCAGTTGACCCGCTAACGGCTTCGGTATTCAGCAACGCACTGTAAAACAAGCAGTCGCTGTCTGACTCGGCAATGATTACGTTGCGATAGAAGATGCCCTTGAACACTCCCGAGTACCTCGTGAGAGTATCGTGCGTGATCGATGACGTTTTTTCCTTACTAAGTTCTTTGACGTAGTTTGAGTTTCCACGGCGCTGCATTCTGATAATTCGCACCTTGCTCAGACTTCCCGCGATAAGACCATCGAGAATATCTGTGCTGTGCGTTGCAATGAAAAGCTGCGACTTCGCACGTCTGTTTTTTGCAATGTATTCGCCCAGCAGCCTCGCTTGAGGCGGATGCAGAAATGCTTCTGGCTCATCCAAAAACTGGATGGAGTGATTATCCGCAGCGAGCACATACAGCAGCACTGTCGCGAAACTGCGCATCCCGTCGCCTTGCGCTTGAAGTGGGGATGCACAGGCAAGCAGCCCTTCTACAAAGGATTTACCTAGCTCGTCTTCGCCCTCTGCAAGCGTTGGTCTCTCACCTACAAACATTGGAAATTGCCCGCCGCCAGCTCGGAAAGGGATTAGGTCCTTGCCAAACGCTCGCCTGAAAAGCTTGCTGATGCTGTCGCCAAGCTTAGGGTCAAGCAGCAATAGATGGATGGGGTGCGTAGGTGGTTGTTGGTGAAGCGCAATCGCTGGCGCTGGATTCGAGGCGGTTATTCGATCCTCTGTAGCTAGGCGGGTGCAGAAAAAAGATGCAACTGGATGCCGATCTTGCTGCTGGTCAAAATACGAGATATGGGAGTGGTGAATGTTAAAGCCAATGCCCCCATAGGTAATCTCAGAATTACTTCCTGATTTCTGCGCGCTTTGCTCGAGGTACTGACGCAGTATTGCAGCAGTGCCCGTCTTTCGCAGGGTTGTACCCGATATCACGAGCTTGGGTCCCGACCTAGCGACTGTTTCTTGGAGCTCGCGTAGCGCGGCGCTCTTCCCCGCGTTATTCGGACCTACAAATACGATGATTTCATCCTCTTCAAAGTCAAGGCTTTGGCCGTCGGAAAATGTAATCTTTTCGAACGAGATGCTTGGGCGCTCAACAAGCGTTTTCTTATCACCAACGTCGTCGCTATTTTCAATACTCATTTTTCTCGCGCCTGTAACAAATTTTCGATTGTCGATCTCAAGTCGGCGTTAGTTATTCGCCTGAAGTTGCGGTGCTTCGGCAGCCCCCGTTCAAGTAACACGGGGGGCAATAAATACAAAAGAGCATGGTAGCCGCTTTATTTTGAGTTTCTGGCATCAAAATTTGGGATCAGGCATCCACCCACGCGCGATTGCAAGCAAAAGGGGGCCAGTACGGGGCCAGCTTCGTATCGAATTGGTTCGCCAATCAGGGCCGTACCAGCGATAAACATCAGCCCTGACAATCCTAAAACGCCCACCGCTCCTGGCATACGCCACAAGGCGTATTCCCACAACCCCCGTGCTTCCCTAAAGTCACCTCATCGTTACGCAAAAGCCTGTTTCAAAAGCAGACCCAGCGCAGCGAAATAGTTTCATTTTTACCTACCGGAGAAGCACCCATGCAACGTCGTTTCACTCTCAAGGCACTCACCGCTGCCGTCGCCCTCACCACCCTGTCTGCGCTGCCAGCGCACGCCGCCGACACCATCAAGGTCGGCGTTTTGCACAGTCTTTCCGGCACCATGGCCATTTCGGAAACCGTGTTGAAAGACACCGTGCTGATGGCCATTGACGAGATCAACGCCAAGGGGGGCGTGCTGGGCAAGAAACTGGAGCCCGTGGTGGTGGACCCCGCTTCCAACTGGCCCCTGTTTGCTGAAAAGACCAAGCAGCTGCTGGGGCAAGACAAGGTCGCGGTCATCTTCGGTTGCTGGACTTCGGTGTCACGCAAATCGGTGCTGCCGGTGCTGGAAGAAATGAACGGCCTGCTGTTCTACCCCGTGCAGTACGAGGGTGAGGAGCTGTCCAAAAACGTGTTCTACACCGGCGCCGCGCCCAATCAGCAAGCCATTCCGGCGGTGGACTACCTGATGAGCAAGGACGGCGGCGCGGCCAAGCGTTGGGTCTTGCTGGGCACCGACTATGTGTACCCCCGCACCACCAACAAGATTCTGCGCGCCTACCTGAAATCCAAGGGCGTGAAAGACACCGACATCGACGAAAAGTACACCCCATTTGGTCATTCCGATTACCAGACCATCGTGGCTGACATCAAGAAGTTCTCCGCCGGTGGCAAGACCGCCGTGGTGTCCACCATCAATGGGGATTCCAACGTGCCGTTCTACAAGGAACTCGGCAACGCCGGCCTGAAGGCCAAAGACGTGCCGGTGGTTGCGTTCAGCGTGGGTGAAGAAGAGCTGCGCGGCGTCGACACGAAACCGCTGGTAGGCCACCTGGCGGCCTGGAACTACTTCATGTCGATCAAGAACCCGACCAACACCGAGTTCATCAAGAAGTGGACTGCGTATGCCAAGGCCAAAAACCTGCCCGGCGCTGACAAGCCTTTGACCAACGACCCGATGGAAGCCACTTACATCGGCATCAACATGTGGAAGCAGGCGGTTGAAAAAGCCAAGTCCACCGATGTCGACAAGGTCATCGCCGCCATGGCGGGCCAGACCTTCAAGGCACCGAGCGGCATCGTGAGCAAGATGGATGAGAAAAACCACCATCTGCACAAGTCGGTGTTCATTGGCGAGATCAAGGCCGACGGCCAGTTCAACGTGGTCTGGAAAACACCCGGCCCGGTCAAAGCCAAGCCATGGTCGCCCTACATCGAAGGCAATGCGGGCAAGCCGGATGAGCCGGTGAAGAAGTAAGTCAAAAAAGGTCTTGACGCTGTCACACGGCCCGAGGGGGGCTTGCTGCCCCACCTCGGGCTTTTCATGTGAACAAACACAACCTACTGAGAGAGTCTGTCAATGCTTGGCCATTTGATCCGATTGACGGCATTCGCTATATTGTTCATAGCGGGCAACGCCCATGCGCTGGGGGCTGACGAGGCAAAAGCCATTGCATCCGGTGAAGCCGACGCGCGCATTGAGGCCTTGAACAAAGCGGTGGCAACGGCGGACGACAAAACGGCGGCCTTTCTGCAAGCCCTGTCCGACGATGCGGTCAAAGTGGCTGGAGACCACGTGCTCGTCATCAAAGACGGCAAGGGCTATGACCCGGTGAGCGGTGCTGAAGTGCCCGTGCCCGACGTGTTTGAGGACGTGATGAACAACAACCGCATGCGCGGCGAGCTGGACTCCGCTTTGGCCGCGCTCAAGCTGTTCTCCAAAGACGAGAAGACCCGCATTGCCGCCATCAAGCAGCTGCAGAGCGACGCGGACGAAAGCAAATTGCCGCTGATCGAAAAGGCTTTTGCAGCCGAGCGAAACGCCCAGATCAAGGAACAACTGGGGCTGGTGCGTGCGGCAGCCTTGCTCAACAGCGCCGACAAAACCAAGCGCCTGGAAGCCGCCAAGCTGCTGAGCGCCAGCACGCAGGCCAATACCAAAACCGTGCTGCTGGCGCGGCTGGCGCTAGAGACCGAACCGGATGTCAAGTCGGCGTTGCAGAAATCCCTGCGCGAGGTGGAAGCTGCACTGGCCTGGGGGGACCGGCTGGGCGCCATCTTCAGCGGCATCAGCCTGGGCAGCATCTTGCTGCTGGTGGCGCTCGGGTTGGCGATTACCTACGGCCTGATGGGCGTGATCAACATGGCGCATGGCGAGCTGATGATGATTGGCGCTTACGCCACTTACGTGGTGCAAACTTTGTTTCAAAAATACCTGCCCGGCGCCTTTGACTGGTATCTGCTGGCCTCGGTGCCGGTGGCCTTTCTGGCCTCGGCGCTGATGGGCGCGGCGCTGGAGCGCAGCGTGATCCGCTTCTTGTACGGCCGCCCGCTGGAGACCTTGCTGGCTACCTGGGGTATCAGTTTGATGTTGCAGCAACTGGTGCGCAGTTTTTTCGGCGCGCAAAACGTGGGGGTGGAAAACCCGTCGTGGATGAGCGGCGGCGTGCAGGTGCTGGGCAATTTGTCGCTGCCCTTCAATCGGCTGGTGATCGTCGGCTTTGCGGTCTTTGTGTTGTTGGCGGTGGCGTGGTTGATCGGCAGAACGCGGCTGGGTTTGTTCGTGCGCGGCGTGACGCAAAACCGGCCGATTGCCGCCTGCATGGGTGTCAACACCGCCCGGATTGACACCTACGCCTTTGCACTGGGTTCCGGCATTGCCGGCTTGGCGGGTTGTGCGCTAAGCCAAGTCGGCAATGTGGGGCCGGACCTGGGGCAGGGCTACATCGTGGATTCATTCATGGTGGTGGTGCTGGGCGGCGTGGGCCAACTGGCGGGCACCGTCTACGCGGCCATGGGCCTTGGGATTTTGAACAAATTTCTGGAGGGCTGGACTGGTGCCGTGCTGGCCAAGATTGCGGTGCTGGTGTTCATCATCATCTTCATCCAGAAACGTCCGCAAGGCATCTTTGCCATGAAGGGCCGGAGCGCCGAAGCATGAGCGATATCACTCTTCCAACTCGCAGCCCGGTGCTGTCTGGCAAAGGCTGGTCCGCCTTCATCGTCGCCCTGCTGGTGGTCTGCGCCGTGGCGCCCGCGCTCAATCTGCTGGTGCCCAAAGACAGCCTGTTTCACCTGAGCGACTATGCCGTGGCGCTGGTGGGCAAGATCATGTGCTACGCCATCTGCGCGCTGGCGATGGACCTGATTTGGGGTTACACCGGCATTCTGAGCCTGGGGCATGGCGTGTTTTTTGCGCTGGGTGGCTACGCCATGGGCATGTACCTGATGCGCCAGATTGGTCTTGAGGGCAACTACAAAAGCAGTCTGCCCGACTTCATGGTGTTTCTGGACTGGAAGACGCTGCCCTGGCACTGGACCTTCAGCGACAGCTTCGTCGCTACCTTGTTCCTGGTGGTGGCGGTGCCGGGGCTGGTGGCTTTTGTGTTCGGCTACTTTGCTTTTCGCTCGCGTATCAAGGGCGTGTATTTTTCCATCATCACCCAGGCCATGACCTTTGCCGCGATGCTGCTGTTCTTTCGCAACGAGACCGGCTTTGGCGGCAACAACGGCTTCACCGATTTCAAGCGGATTCTGGGCATTCCGATTGCCACGCCGAGCATGCGCATGCTGCTCTTTGTGCTGACTGGCGTGACCTTGCTGGGTTTCTTCCTGCTGGCGCGCTGGCTGGTGGTCGCCAAGTTTGGCCGGGTGCTGCAGGCGGTGCGGGATGCGGAAACCCGCGTCATGTTCTCGGGTTACAACCCCATCGGTTACAAGCTCACCATCTGGACCATCTCGGCCATGATGTGTGGCGTGGCCGGCGCCTTGTATGTGCCGCAAGTGGGCATCATCAATCCGAGCGAAATGAGCCCGGCCAATTCGATCGAGATTGCGATCTGGGCCGCGGTCGGTGGCCGCGCTTCGCTGATTGGCCCGATCGTCGGCGCCTTTATCGTCAACGGTGCCAAGAGCTGGCTGACGGTGGCCTACCCGGAGTTCTGGCTGTACTTTTTGGGCGCCTTGTTCATTGGCGTGACGCTGTTCTTGCCGGACGGCGTTGTGGGCCTGATCAGAAAGCTGAAAGGGAACAAAGCATGACGCCTGATCTGCTGGAGGAGGGCGCCCGCCGGGTCCAGGCGCACGCACTGAAGACCGGGCACGGCAAGACCGAGTCCGGTGGCCGGGCCGCCGGTTTCTCGCGCCTTGCCACGCCGGGCGAAGTGGATGTGACCCACGGCCGCATCCTCTACCTGGAAGACGTGAGCGTGAGTTTTGACGGCTTCAAGGCCATCAACAAGCTCTCGCTTGATATTGCGCCGGGCGAGTTGCGCTGCATCATCGGGCCCAACGGCGCGGGCAAGACCACGATGATGGACATCATCACCGGCAAAACGCGGCCTGACGAGGGCCGGGTTTACTTCGGCAGCACCATTGATTTGCTGCGTTACACGGAGCCTGAGATTGCGCAGTTGGGCATCGGGCGCAAGTTCCAGAAGCCCACGGTGTTTGAACAACTCACGGTGTTCGAGAACCTGGAGCTGGCCCTCAAGACCAACAAGGCGGTGGCCGCCTCCCTGTTCTTCCGCCTGGACTCCACGCAGTCAGATCGCCTGCTTGAGATTCTGCACACCATTCACCTGACCGGCAACGCGAGCGCTCAAGCGGGCACTTTGAGCCACGGCCAAAAGCAGTGGCTGGAGATTGGCATGCTGCTGATGCAAGACCCCAAGTTGCTGCTGCTCGATGAACCGGTGGCCGGTATGACCGATGAAGAGACCGAGCGCACCGCCGAGCTGTTTCTGAGTCTCAAGGGCAAGCACTCGCTGATGGTGGTGGAGCACGACATGAGCTTCATCAACACCATCTCCGACATCGTCACCGTGCTGTGCGAGGGCGCGGTGCTGGCGCAAGGCACGCTGGCGCAGGTGCAGGCGGATGAGAGGGTGATTGAGGTGTATCTTGGGCGGTGATGGTTTGTCTTTGCCAGACGGACTTGCCGGGATTTCGCCCCGGCTGGCGAGTCACTTTCTTTCGCTTCGCCGAAAGAAAGTAACCAAAGAAAGGGCGACCCCACTGTCTGCGGCCCTGCGCTACGCTTCGGGCAACCTGCGCTGCGGGCTTGGGGCGGGGAACCGCTCGAACTCGCTGCGCTCAGACAATCGCGGTTCTTTTTCCCGCCCCAAGCCCGCAGCGCAGGCGCATACAGAGGGGACTCATGCAGTCGTGCTCATGGAGCTGCGCGGCACCTTGGACAGAGTAGTCGCGCGGCGAGCCCCGCGCTGCAATGCCCGGCGCAGCCGGGCGGGCTTTTTTTGCCCCAACGCCGTTATGCGGCGGCGAGTAGCGCAGGACTGGACGGATCAGGGCTCGCGACTGTTTGAGCGTAGCGAGTTCGAGCGAGACCCCGTCCAGACCGAGCAACGCAGCGAACCGGCACGCAGTGACGGCGACGTATTCGGCTCGCCTTTCTTTTGCTTACTTTTCTTTGGCGAAGCAAAGAAAAGTGAGTGGCCGCCGGGCCACCCCCGGCCAGCGTGCGTAGCGCAGACCAAGCGAGAAGCAAGTATTTCGCCAGCCGGTGCGACAACCGGCCCCATCCGGGAAGGATCAATTGAATGCTGAACGTCAAAAATATCAACCAGTATTACGGCGGCTCGCACATCCTGCGCGATGTGAGTTTGCAGGCCACACTCGGCAAAGTCACCGTGATCTTGGGGCGCAACGGTGTCGGCAAGACCACGCTGCTGAAAAGCCTGATGGGCTTGGTGGCTATCAAGACCGGCAGCATCGAGTTTGATGGCCAGCCGATTCACAACGCCACACCCTACGAGCGCGCTCGCGCCGGCATTGGTTTCGTGCCGCAAGGGCGTGAAATATTTGCCCGGCTCACGGTGGAAGAGAATCTGCGCATGGGTCTGGCCTACAAGAGTGCCAGCACGCCGATTCCGCCCGAACTGTTTGACCTGTTCCCGGTCCTCAAGCAGATGTTGCAGCGCTGCGGCGGCGATTTGTCGGGCGGGCAGCAGCAGCAACTGGCGATTGCCCGGGCTCTTGCCGCCAACCCGAAGCTGCTGATTCTGGACGAACCGACCGAAGGCATCCAGCCCAGCATCATCAAGGACATCGGGCGCGTCATCCGCATGTTGGCGGACCGGGGTGATATGGCGATCGTGCTGGTGGAGCAGTACTACGACTTTGCCCAGGCGCTGGCCGACGATTATGTGGTGATGGAGCGCGGCGCCGTGCTGGCCCGGGGCAAAGGCCCGAATATGGGAATTGACGGCGTGCGGCAGTTGGTTGCCATTTAAGCGCCTGCGGCGGCCAGTTAGGATCACGCCATGACTTGGCACGCCACGCTCTCCCTTGACTACCGGTTGGAATCTGAACGCAGCGTGCTGCGTCACGTCCACGATGGACCGTTGCGGGTGCTGAAAAGCCTGTACCCGCAAGGTGACGGCACTTGCCACAATGTGCTGGTTCACCCCCCCGGCGGGCTGGTGGGGGGCGACACACTGGACATTCAAATCGCGGTTGGCGCTGGCGCGCAGGCGCTCATCACCACACCGGGTGCCACACGGTTTTACCGCTCGTCAGGTGAGCTTGCCGTGCAGCGAACCCGGCTGCGCCTGGAGGCGCTTGCGCGCATGGAATGGCTGCCGCTGGAAGCGATTTTGTACAGCGGCTGTCAGGCAGAAAACCATTTGAGTTTTGAACTCGCGCCCGGCGCCGAGTTAATGGCCTGGGACGTGACGGCGCTGGGCCTGCCGCATGCCGACCTCCCCTTCGTGTGCGGGCGTTTTTGCCAGCACATTGAGCTGCCTGGCGTCTGGCTGGAGCGGGGCGTCATTGATGCGGCGGACAGCCTCCTGCTCAGCAGTCCGCTGGGC
>Ga0209123_1003718_pt1 | contig 11150 bp, 12 predicted proteins | sample BarGraIncu00431A_FD_184500 | JGI IMG/M metagenome (GOLD analysis project Ga0209123, IMG submission 184500) | Arctic peat soil microbial communities from Barrow, Alaska, USA - Barrow Graham LP Incubations 004-31A (SPAdes) (version 2) | ecosystem: Environmental > Terrestrial > Soil > Wetlands >...
ACCCATAAAACAATAAAGCAAGCAGCATCTCAGGATTGTATGGCTGAGAGCCTCGACCAGCATATGAGTTTTTTAAAGAACGAAGATCAAGTTGATCGACTATCTCGACAACAAATCGAGCCAAGTGCCGTTCAGGCAACCAATCTTGCACTGACGGCGGAAGTAGATACAGAGTTTCCCGGTCAACTTCAATAAATTTGAGAGACATCTTGCGCAACTCCTTTAAACCATTACATTAAAGTAGCGCGAGTATAGCACATTACGTCGGGAAAGTCCGACAAACTCCTAGGACAGATTGCTGGTTTCGCCGGCAATGCGGCCGTCACCGACCTCGAAAATGCGGTCGAAACCCTGCACCATGCGGTGGTCATGGGTGACTACCATGATGGCGGAATGGTTTTCCAGCGCCAATTTCTTCAGAAGTGCCATGACGTTTTTACCGTTCTCCGTGTCCAGAGCCGCGGTCGGCTCATCAGCCAGGATTACCCCGGGCTTATTTGCCAGGGAGCGCGCAATTGCCACCCGCTGGGCCTCGCCACCCGAAAGGGCTGCCGGATAGTTGTGCAGCCGCCCGCCAAGGTTGAGCGCTTCCAGAAGTTCCGTCGCGCGGATCTTGGCCTCCCGCTTCGTCAGATTATTTATCTCCAGTGCGATCATGACGTTTTCCAGGGCGGTAAGAAAAGGGATCAGGTTGTGAGCCTGAAAGATGAAGCCGAGCTTTTCCCGGCGCAGCCGCTTCAGGTCAAGGCCGGGCAGCCAACCTTCATCGGCTACGGTAGCTCCGTCGAGGATCACCTTGCCGTGAGTCGGTTCATTGATCAGGCCGATGGAGGTCAAAAGGGTCGTTTTCCCCGAGCCCGAAGGGCCGAGAATGGCGACCAGTTCACCCGGTTGAACCTTGAAGGTGGCGCCCGCCAGGGCGGTTACCGCTGTGGCACCCTTGCCATAAATCTTTGTGAGGTTTACCACTTCCAGAGCGTACCTTGTACTAGCCACCAAAAGCCTCCGCCGGCTCGACCTTGAGTGCCTTGCTGATCCCCACAAAGCTTGAAAGCGTACAGATAACGATGACGATGACGAAGAGCGCCTGCAGGTCGAAGGGTTCCAGAACGATTCTGCGGGGAAACTTACCGTAGCTCAGCAGGATCAGCCCGTAACCGATGGCGTAGGCGATCACCCCCATGAGAAGCGACTGCTGGAGGATCATCCCGATAATCATCCGGTTCGGGGCGCCGATCAGTTTCAAGGTTGCGATGACCTTTACCTTGTCCAGAGTCGAGGTATAGATGATGAGCGAGATGATGACAGCCGAAATGACCAGGAGAATGATCCGGAAAAGCCCCAACTGCATGCGCGCCTTCTCTATCATCCCCTTGGTCAGAATCTTCGTCTGCTCCGCTACGGAGAAGGGACGCAAATGGTTCCAGCGCCTGATGCGCTCCTGCACCTCAGAGGTGCTCGCTCCCGGCGCGAGACGCGCGACGATCGTATTGACCGTGTGATTTGCTTCCGCCAGGCCGGTGATATTTTGCTTCAAATATTTGGCCTGGGCCGGAGAGAGAGACCCGAGCGTCGCCAGATTCGCCCCCGTTCTGGCCCGTTCGTTCCTGAGGGCGGAGTTATCCTTTTTGAACTGGATTTCCTGGGCGTCGGCAAGGCTTAGGTAGGCAGCCGGATCCCCCCCCGAAGAGACCACCTTCCCGGTTATTCCCACGACAGTGTAGTCGTGGAGCCCCAGGTGAATTTTTTCGCCAATCTGCATCCCCATCGCCTGGGCAACCACCATTTCATAGTGCTTTTGACGAATGTTGCGCCCCGCGCTGATCCAGGGCGGGCCACCCAAACCGTCCAGTTCATAACCGATGAGAAAAAAACGAAACGGTTTGCCCGCCCGGTCGACCTGGATGGTCTGGAAGGAGAGCGCCGAGGCCTGCGTCACGCCTGGAACCGCCCTGATGCGGTACTTGGTGTCCTCCGGAATGCGTGAACTCTCGGCAAAGGGGCCGTTGGTATCCTGCTGCACCACCCAGAGGTCGGCCTTGGTAAAGTTGAGTACCGCCAGCGCATCGGCGAAGAGACCCCGGTAGATCCCCCCCATGCTGAGCACCACTCCGATCAAAAGTCCCAGGCCGATGGAGGTCAGCAGAAATCTTCCCCGGTGGTGGCGTATGTCCCGAAGAGCGAGATTCATTGAGCTACCCGCACCCGCATGCCTTCCTTAAATTTCGCCATCTCAGTCGGAATGGCCCAGGCGACCCGGGCGCCAGCTGCCAGGCCGCTGACTATTTCCCTCAAGTAGCGGCGGTCCTCGATGCCGAGAGTAACGGGTTGGAAGGCAAGTTTTCCATCCCTCACTATCCAAACCCCGGAGTCCTTGGTTGTTAGGGTTCCGGCAGGAAGAGCTAGAGCGTTTTTTTTCTGTTCCCTGACGATATACACCTCGGACTGCTCGCCCAGGCGGAAATTCTTTAACGGCTTAGTGAAGGCAACATCGACCTCCAGTTCCTCGGTCACCCGGTCACTTTGACGGCCCACTCGCGCCACCTGGCCGAGAAACTCTTCCCCGGGCGAGGAGCGTAGCGTGATGATGGCCTTCTTGCCGACAGTCACCCCTTTCAACTGGGATTCATCCACATTGGCCTTGACCCAGACGGTCCGGGGATCCGCCAGGGTGAAAATCGACATCCCCGGAGTTACCGTGGCGCCCTTTTCCAGATCACGGGAGATGATGGAACCGTCCTGAGGGGCATAGATGAAGGTGTCCGCGACCTTGCTTTGGGCTAAACCGAGGCCGGCACGGCTACCGCGCTGTTCCATGCGCGCAGACTCGATTGCCGCCCGGCAGCGGGTGACTTCTTCCCTGGCGACGAGACAAGCGGTGTCATACTGTTCCGCCTCCTGCTGGGACACCAGGTTTTTCCCGGCCAGGGTTCTGAAGCGCCCGGCATTTTTTTCGGCGAGGACCAGATTTGCCTTGGCCTTCTGCAGGTTGGACTCCTCCACACCCAGGTTCGCCGCAGACTTATTTACTCCGGCCTTTGATTGCAGTTCCTGCTGGGAAAAGTCTTCGTTCTCCAGCCGCGCCAGGAGTTGACCTCGCTTCACCGGGTCCCCCTGGTCCGCGTACAGTGCCACGATTCTGCCGGTGATCTTGCTGGAGACGCCGACCATGACCTTCGCTTCCACCGTTCCGTTGCCATACACTTGCGAGGTTAGGTCGAGGGTCTGAACCGTGGCGACCTGGACCAGCGGCGGCGCCAGGAGCGTCAGCTTCAGCAGGAAGCCAGCTGCCACCACAAGCAAGGGCCAGATCAGGCGGGTCTTATAGCGTGCCAGGGTCTTCAGCAGTTCCATTTCTCGGGCTCCTTAAATTTGGTTATCGTTCCCACGCTCCGGCGTGGGAATGCAGCCAGGGACGCTCCCGCGTTCCGCTTTTGCAACGTGGCTTTTTTCATTCTTTCCCAACCGCCCGCTCCAGCCGGGCCAGTGAGATGTCATAATCGTATTTCGCCTGAATGCTTGCTGTTTGCGCATCAAGCGCCAGGGTCTCAGCGTCGGTCACCTCGATGATGCTTCCCACCCCCTCCTGATAGCGTCCCTCCGCAAGAAACTGGCTTTCTTTGGCGGCCGTAACCTCCTTGTCAATCGAGACCATGCGGGCGGCGGCCTCGCTGCCGCTCAACCAGGCGCTTTCGGCCTCCCTGGTGATTTGCAGCCTGAGATTACCCCGCCGGGCTTCCAGGGCACCGATTATTGCCTGGGCCTCCCGCGTCTGCCCGGGCGTCGAGAACCCGGAGAAGAGCGGCACCGTCAGGTTCAAGCCCACGGCCCAGACATGTCCGGCGGGAGGAAAATCCCGGGCGGCATAGCCGACGCTCGCCGTACCGGAGAGGATCGGCAGGTAACCGCTTTTAGCTGATGAGAGATTGGCCGCAACGGCCGTTTTCAAAGCTGCCAGTTGCTGCAGTTCGGCCCGGTTACTCAGTGCTTCCTGGCGGACCTGGCTCCGCTCCGGCAAAGCGGACGCTTCGGGTGACGGCTCCGCCAGGACATCATTTTCCAGTGTCGCCACCCCCATTGCGCTGGCAAGCTCCACCCGGGAAAGCTCACAGTTATTCTCTGCGCGAATCAGCGCGGTCTTCGCGGTGAAATAGTTCGCCTCGGCCCTGGCGAGCTCCACCTTGGATCTTATTCCCTGGTTAAAGAACTCCTGCGCCTGGCGCTGGACATCCTGGCGAGCCTTGACAGTTTCCCGGACGGCGACGACCTGTTTTTCCGCTGCCAGCAACAAGTAGAAGGCGCTTCTGACCCGGAGCGTCACATCCTGCCGGGTTGCCGCGAGCGCCTTGTCGGCAGCCTCACGATAGCCGCGCGTCGCAGCCACCGCACCGGAGCTGCGACCGAAATCGTAGATGGTTTGTTTCAGACAGAGTGCTTCGGAGTTAAATTCCGTCTGTTTGATACTTTCCAGCGGAGTGAGGAAAGAGCGGCCTTTGCTCCAGTCGGCGCTGAAACTTACCTGGGGGTAGTAGTTAGCCAGGGCCTGGACGGTCCTCGCCTCGGCACCGTTCAGGTTCTCCCTGGCCTCGGTAATCTGAGGGTGGTTCTTCAGTGCAACAGTCAAAGCATCTTCAAGTGTCAGCGGCGGTGCAGCATAGAGAGACTGGCTGGTACTTAGGAGAGTTAACAGCAGCAGCGCGAATCTGTTCATGGAGACTCCAATTAACAACTATCCCAACAGAGGATCCAATGTTTTCCCCACGCGGGTTCCGGATGGATTTGTCTGGTACGAACAGTAATACGGCAATAGTGACTGAATCGGTTTGATCCATATCAATAAAGCGTCAAATGGCAGGTGGGAGGTAATGTTTGAGCGAGGTGGGTTCTCCCCCTTTGCAAAGCGCTGACAGGGCAGGTTATTGATTTTCTAAATGAGACAGGAGCATCATTAACATATTGTAACTATTACACTATCATTTCCACTATGACAACTTCGCACGGGGAGAACGATTGGAAAATCCGTATCAACGGCGGAGAGGAACACCCCGTTCCACATGCGCAGGTACTTTTCCGTGACGGCTCCCGTGTTTCTATTGCCCTTGAGACTCTCACAATCTTGGCGGGTGTGGTCCGGCCCAAAAAGCGAATATCACCTGCCGTTGCCTGGATAATCGCGTATCGTGAAGAACTGCTTGCAGAATACCTGAGGTTAAACCGATGAACAAAGCCCCCTTGATTACTGCCGTAAAAGTCACTGGCAGCCTCATCTAGTGATAACCTGGAGCACAGGTGAAACCCTTGACTGCGACCTCGCCGCCACTGTCTCGAGTCATAGCGCCTTTGCCCCGTTTGCCGATCCTGCCACTTTTTCCTTGGTTGCAGTTGAAGAATGGGGACATGGCCTCGATTGGCCTGGTGGTCTCGACATGGGAGCCGACCGCTTGTATCAACTCTGTCGTGAACAGGCCGGATTATTCTCCCCCGCGGACTTTGACGGTTGGATGCTCAAAAACCAGTTGTCCCTGTCAAGCGCTGCCGAGGCCTTAGGGATGACTCGTCGCATGATTGCCCATTATCGTTCCGGGTCCCGGCCCATCCCCAAAACGGTGCAATTAGCCTGTATCGGCTGGGAGTCTCTGCGAAAAGCAGCATGAATGAGGAAAGGGTAGCAAACGAAAATGGTATTAAGGTAGTAGCGAAAAAAAAAGACCTAGCCAATATGGCTAAGTCTTTTTTTCTAGAGCGGGCGTCAATAGTAGAGAAAGCAAAAGAACTTTCCCTGCTACTGCTGTTTCAGGGATACGCCCAGTACAGTCCCCTACCATTTTGCCGATATAGCCAGTCCAGATCAGTTCGGGGTCGGATCGGTTACGAAGCCGATACGGACGATTCCTGCCTTGGACGCCTCGGACATCACCTGGGCGACCAACTCGTAATAGGCCTGGCGGTCGGCACGGATATGAAGCTCCGAGGTCGGGCTTTTTTGGGCTTCCGCTGCGAATCGGGCAGCCAGTGAAGCCTGTGCCACCGCCTCTCCGTTCCAGAAAAGGGAACCATCTTTGCGGATGCCGACCTGGATGTGCTCCGCCTTGGTGACGTTGGGGCTGCTGGACGCCTTGGGGAGATCTACCTTTACCGCGTGGGTCAGAAATGGCGCGGTTATGATGAAGATGACCAGCAATACCAGCATGACATCAATCATCGGCACCATGTTCATGTCCGACATCGGCCCCTGGCGGCGGCCCTGGTTAAAACTTCCGATTGCCATAATACATCTCCCTTCAGTGGGACTGGGCGCCGTTGGCCTTTTCGCCTACGGTCACCAGGTTGTGCAGATCGTGGGCAAAGCCGTCCAGCCGCGCCAGCCAGATCCGGTTCCGGCGGCTGAAGGAGTTGTAGGCGAGGACCGCAGGAATGGCGACGGCCAGACCAACGGCGGTCATGATCAAAGCCTCGCCCACCGGGCCGGCCACCTTGTCCAGGGTCCCCTGGCCGCTTAGGCCGATGAACACCAGCGCGTGGTATATGCCCCAGACCGTGCCGAAGAGGCCGATATAGGGTGCCGCCGAGCCGGCCGTGGCGAGCACGGTCAAACCCGTTTCGCTGCGGGCTGACTCCTGGTCCAGGCTGTTACGCAGGGCCCGGGTGACGAACTCGGAGAGTCCTCCGGCCAGGGCAAGTTTCTGTCCCCCGAACCTGCTGCCATCCCTCCCTGCCGCCAGCGCCTGCCCGGCCAGTTCGGCGAAGGCGTTGTCCGCCTTCTCCTGCTGCAGGACGACGTCCATGGCCTGCAGGGAATCCGCTTCCCAGAAACGCTGGAGAAAAAGGCCGGCACGCTTGCCGGCGGAGAAGTTGGCGAGCGACCTGGTCAGGATCAGGTACCAGCTGGCAACTGACATGGCCGTCAAGAGCAGCAGTACCGTCAAGCCGACGGCGTCCGTTTGTGAGATGAAATGGGCGAATCCGAGTTTCTGGTCCATGTCAGGGTCCTTTAAGGGTGAAATTGAACGGTTGCAGGGCAACAGCGTGCACTGCGACACGATTATGTTTGGCGGGGGTGCAGCGCCAGCTCTTTACCGCGTTGATGGCCGCCTCGTCCAGTCGGGAAAACCCCGACTTCTGCCGGACGCTGGCATTGACTACCCGTCCGGTTTCATCAAGTTCCACCAGCAGCACGGTCTTTCCCTGTTCGTTTCGTCGAATGGACTGCCTGGGATAGACCGGTGGGGTGCGTTCCGAACAGATCACCGAAAGGTCGCCGGACAATTGAACCGGCAGCATTCCGGAGCCTTCCTCCCGTGCCGGCACCGATATGCTTGCTGGGGCGGCGGACACCGGTGCGCTGACGGCTACCGGAGGAGCGGCCACGACAGGCGGCACCACGACTGTGGGTTCCGCCTTAGAGGTAACCGGCGCCCTACTTGCCAGCAGATGTTCCACGACCGGCGCAACCGGCTGCGGCTGTTGGGGTCTGATCGGTACCGGCTTGGCCGGCTTGGCAGGCGTGGCCACTGGTTTCGGCGCGGCCGGTGCAGCCCGTTTCGCCGCCGCGGGCGGGTTGATAATCTGCGCGAACACGATCAGAGCCTCCGCCGGCGGCGGAATAATCTGGTAGCTCCAGAGGGCGCCAAGCCCGAGGGCGTGCACGAGAAGCACAGCTGCCAGTCCGATGGCCTTTTCTGACGTTATGTTAAAACGATTTCCACGCTTCATGAGTACCTGCGGTTAGGGTAAATTTTCGGCAATTATTCTGCACGCGAGGTTATCCAGTTCAAGCCTAAATCTTTTTTAAAACTTACGTTTGGTTAGCTCACTTTTAGCTCACTTTTAGCTAGCAATTGGTGCCGTTAAGGGACAGTCCCTCCTCCGCACGAGTTTCCGTGCGAATAATTATTCGCCCCTACGGAAGGTATGAAAATGTAGGGCCAATCATCATTGGCCCAACGATGGTGCCACCTGCACGAGTCACCCAAGCCCCGGATAGACGGGAACAAAGGTATCGAAGCTCGTTCCAGCAACCTCGCACTGAACGCGTTTGAGAACGACCCCGTAGAGCCGAAGCAGATTCTCCTCGGTGACCACCTCATCGGTAGGGCCGCAAAGAGACTCCTGGCTCCCCATCATGAGCATGGTCGTATCGGCGACCGCATGGGCGTGATGCGGATGATGCGTGGTAATAACGACGCTCAAACCCTCCGCCCGGGAGAGCCGCCTGATCCACTCTAGCATGATCCCCTGGTTCCTAAGGTCCAGGGCCGAGGTCGGCTCGTCCAGGACCAGTATGCCTGCCTCGGTCGCCAGTGCACGCGCAAAGATCACCAGCTGCCTTTGGCCCCCCGAGAGCTCTTCGAAGGGACGCCCCGCAAGCCCTGCTAGTCCGAGCTTATCAAGTGCCTCAAGGGCCGCTTTTTCATCTTTGGCTGAAGGGGAAGAAAAGAGGCCCACCCGGTGGGCGCGCCCCATCAGCACCATGTCCAGCACGGAGTACGGGAAGCTGACCTGGAACAGCTGGGGCACGAAGGCGACCCTCCCCTTCACCCGCAGGCTCCCCTCCCGGGGCGTGAGAGCGCCGATGAGGAGCTTTAAGAGCGTGGTCTTGCCGCATCCGTTGGGGCCGAGGACGGCCAGGACCTTCCCGCGTTCCAGCTCACCCCGGTATCCCTGAAGCACCGTTTGACCGGGTTGGTAGGAAAAGCCCAGTCCCTCAAAGGCAATCGCGTTCTCATTCATGGCCCCACCCCCTTGCCTGCAGCTTCCAAAAGACCAGGGCAAAGACCGGGGTCCCGACCAAGGCAGTAAGGAGCCCGATGGGGATTTCCAGAGCGGTGAGGTTTCTCGCCAGGGTGTCGATCAGCAGCAGATAGATCCCACCCAAAAGCGCCGAGGCGGGGAGCAGGGTCCGGTGGTCGGGCCCCACCAACATGCGGGCGAAGTGCGGAATGACCAGGCCAACCCACCCCACCCCACCGCTGACCGACACCTGGGCGGCGGTCAGTAGGGAGATCAGTAACAGCACGGCTCCACGCAGCAGTCCCACCTTCACGCCGAGGGCCGCAGCGTCGGTGTCGCCCAGAGAGAGCAGGTTGATGCGCCACCGAAGGAGTAGCAGCAGAGTCCCGGCGCCCAGGGTGGGGATCGCGATGATCGGCACCTTGCCCCAATCGGCCCCGGCGAAGCTTCCCATGAGCCAGTAGACCATGCCGGGAAGTTTCGCTTCCGGGTCTGCCAGGAACTGAGTCAGCCCCACCAGGGCACTGAAGCAGGCACTGACGGTGACGCCGGCCAGCACCAGGGAAAGCACGCTTCCCCGCCCCGCCAGCCTGGAGAGTCCGAAAACCAGCACCAGTGCGAGCAGGCCAAAAACGAAGGCGAGTCCCACCACGCCGAGGGCTGGCAGGGAGAGCAGCATGGCGAGCACCCCGCCGAAGGAGGCCCCGCTGGAAACCCCTACGATGTGCGGCCCCACCAGCGGGTTGCGGAAAACGCCTTGCAAGGTTGCGCCGGAAAGAGATAGCCCCATACCCGCAAAAACGGCTACCAGGATACGCGGGAGCCTCACCAGCCAAACCACGACCCGCTCGCTCTCCTGCCAGGGATGGTTCCCCGGTGCCGCGCCCGGGAGCAGCGCGGCCAGCAAAATGTGCAGCACGTTCCCCGCGGGGACGTGGTAACGCCCCAGGGTAAGGGAAAAGATCCCCGCGCAGATCAAAATGGCGCAGAGCGCGGCCAGGATGAAAGGAGTCCGCAGCCGGGAAAGTCTCAGGTTTTTGAGGTTCATGTCGATCCAATTCCATTGCAAAGGGCGCAGTTAGACTTCCCGCCCCAACCCAATAATATCCGGGCCGAAGGATGTGTAATGTCCCCCCTATGGAATAGGGGGGAAGCCGAACGTTAGAGAGGCAGGGGGGTGTTTACTTGGGCTAAATACCCCCCTGTCTCGCCCTGCGAGCCTTCCCCCCTGTTCCACAGGGGGGATACTGCACAAAGGATCGAGACTAACAATACCTAGGGTGCCGTGGCACCCAGTAGCGAGGCATAGTCGCTATCCGTCAACTGGTAGTGAAAAAATCTGCGGTAAAACTCCGCGGTTTCCTTCTTCAGGTCCAGATTCGGGAATTTCTCGGGATGCAGCAGCTTCGCAGCCCAGAGTACCTGCAGCGCCCCTTCGGCGGAGTGCCGGTCCCAAAGGTACACCCCGGTGGGATTCAGATACACCCTACCCTCTTTGACCGCGTTGACGCCGCTCCACTGGGGGTCAGAGCAAATCTTCTGCCGGTTCTCAGCATTGGGCGCCGTGCCGCAGATGATGACGTCCGGGTTCCATTTGAGGACTTGCTCCATGGTGACCGATTTCCCCAGCCCCTTCACGTCGGCCGCGTTACGGCCACCGGCGATGTTGATCCAGTTGTCGACCAGGCTCTGGACCCCGTCTATGGAGAGGATGCCGGACTGCATAGAGTGCAGCACCGTGGGGCGCTGCCCGAGGGGGATTGCCGCGGTGACCGCGCGCACCCGGTCGATGTTGCCCTGGTAATAGTCGGCCAGTTCCCGGGCCGCAGCACTCTCCTTGGGGCCGAGCACTTCTCCGGTCATGAGTATGGTCTTTTTTATGTCGTCAAAACTGACGGCAGGCATCAGCACGACGGGAATCCGGGCTGCCGCGGCCCGGTCCATCCAGGGCGGCATGCCGCCGGCATAGCTCATCAGTATAACGTCGGGGTGCAGCCCGATCAGGGTTTCTATATTGATATCGTTGGAGGCGGCCGAGACTACCGGCACGTCCTTTATCCGCGGATAGAGTTTTTGAAACCAGGGTTGTTTCTTGGCCAAGGCGACGGTGCCCACCAGTTTATCGGCGCTACCTTCGATAAGCACGATACCGTGGTTGGCGGGCCAGAGGTCCACCACCCGGTTTACCTGCAGAGGTATCTCCACGACCCTTCCGGCCGCGTCGGTTATCTTGCGGGTTTTACTGGATGCAGTATCAGCCGACTGGCTACAGGAGCAGAGCAGGAAGGAGGCGCAGACTGTCGCGAGGGCAAAGTACCGAGTAAGCCTTTTTTTCAACGGGAACTCCTGCTTAATTTTACGATGCAGTCCTACTATAAGCTAAACGTTAAACCCAGGTAGCGCGCCGCCCCGGGGGGCGG
>Ga0209123_1003719_pt1 | contig 11147 bp, 12 predicted proteins | sample BarGraIncu00431A_FD_184500 | JGI IMG/M metagenome (GOLD analysis project Ga0209123, IMG submission 184500) | Arctic peat soil microbial communities from Barrow, Alaska, USA - Barrow Graham LP Incubations 004-31A (SPAdes) (version 2) | ecosystem: Environmental > Terrestrial > Soil > Wetlands >...
AAAAGAAAAAAGGAATACTGCAAAGCTTACTCAGCCTGAATTGGCTGAAAAGGCTGGTGTAGGACTCCGTTTTGTACGTGATCTGGAACAAGGTAAGCAAACCATGCGACTGGATAAAGTAAATCAGATTTTACAACTCTTTGGATATCAGGTTGGAGCTATTCCTATGAACCGTAATCTATCGTCAGATGAGAAAAGCTGAAATAAAAATCCATGATCGAACTGCCGGTTGGCTTTTACAGGACGAAGAGGGGTACCACTTTGGTTATGATGCAGGTTATCTGAAGAGTTCCGATGCACAGCCAGTGAGTCTGACACTGCCATTACTGAAAGCAAATTACAACAGCAAAATGTTGTTTCCATTCTTCGATGGCTTAATACCTGAAGGCTGGTTACTCGAAATTGCAGAAAGAAACTGGAAATTAAATCCCCGCGATCGGATGGGATTGTTACTGGCCTGTTGTAAGGATTGTATAGGCGCTGTAAGCGTTCATCCGGTGATAGAGGAGGATGAGTCATGAACAGATGTTTGTATTGCTATCAGCCGTTAACTGACAATGAAATAGATTTTCATACTTCGTGCAGTAAAAAAATCTTTGCACAATCCATTCCACCTGAATTACCCTACTCTGAAATGCAGATGGAAGAGCTTGCACTACAAGTTATTCACAGTCGAATAGCTGTTACAGGAGTTCAGCCCAAAATTTCATTGGAATTGGCAATTCCTCAAAATAAGAATGAACTCAAACGGTTTACCATCGTAGGATTATGGGGTGGTTATATTTTAAAGCCTCCAACCCAACTATATCCCCAACTTCCAGAAGTGGAGGATCTTACCTTGCATTTGGCAACCATTGCAAAAATTGTAGTTGTACCCCATAGTTTAATCCGACTCAAGTCAGGCAAACTGGCTTATATTACAAAACGTATCGATCGTAATAATAATGGGAAGATACATATGGAGGATATGTGCCAGTTAACAGAGAGATTAACTGAAGATAAGTATCACGGATCTTATGAACAGATTGCAAAAACCATTTTGAAATATTCAGCCAACCCCGGATTAGATGTAGTGAATTTCTTTGAGCAGGTTCTTTTTTCCTTTCTCACAGGAAATGCAGATATGCATTTAAAGAATTTCTCACTGATCCACCAACCCGGTATAGGTCCAATACTTTCACCTGCCTATGATCTGGTAGCTACAATACTTGTCAATCCAGCCGATGATGAAGATTTAGCATTGACGCTCAATGGCAAAAAAAAGAAAATACGTAACAATGACTTTGTGGCAGCATTTAACACTTTAAATCTTGCAACCAAACAACAGGAGAACATCTTTAGAAAGATGGCGCAAGCAAAGGCTAAATGGATGGAATTCATTGACATCAGCTTCCTAAGCGATGATTTCAAAGAGAAATATAAGCTGTTGATTCAGGAAAGATTCAACAGATTAACGACTACAAAATAAATTGTATATACATGCCGGGAGAATGACAGGATCGCCGACAGTGGGCGCAATTGCTGAGACTTTATGCTGGGTTGTTCAGACCACCTGAGATTCAAATTATTAGGGAAATTGTTTTAATTCATTTGTCAGATTCACTATCTCCTTCTGTAGTTTATCATTTAGTAAAACTGGATTATCATCACTTTTTGCCAATCCAATAAATTCTATTCCAATCTTAATTAATCTGTCCATTTTTGTCCCCTCAGATGGTGACCAAACTAAACCTGATTTTAATCCCATCTCATAATTTGAAAAGTAATATATTTCTCCATCTACTTTTGATACGTAATAAGTTTCTCCATTTAATCCAATTATCTCATTATCTGGATATTTTGTCTTAGATATTGCCTCTTTGAATAAAGATTTTATCAATTCTACAGATTCTTTACTGATTTCTTTTCTGTACTCTAAGACATTTGTACTTTCCCAATTTTTATTATCCCAAATCATCTTTTCACAAATGTGATATACTAAAGAATATGTATTGTTTTTCCTATCAAATTCAATATCAAGAATATTCTCAGGAGTAAATGATGGCACAATTAAAAATCTAATCTCGGGAGGATCTGTTAAACCTACAAATAAAACCTTCCGTACTTTAGAATAGTAATCAAATTCATAGTTATAGATACTAAAAATACCATCAATTGGTTCCAGGTGGTCTGATTGTGCATTTGTTTTGTTAACAAAAATTAATAGTGAAATAACAATTACAAAAAATCTAATATATTTCATATTTGTTGTCTTTAATGCCCGCTAACGAGTAATCATTTGCCAAATGTAAAGTACTTCATTGAATATCCAATTATATTAAGCTTATTTTAATTCATTCATTATTATTTGATTGAGTATTTGAATGTAATTGGTTGATTCTCTCTTTTATTTTTATATATTTGTGTAATGAAGCATTCAGTTCAATATATTGATGTAGAAATAGATAAATTGACAAATTCAATTGAAAACTTACTAACTGGAGATAGTTTCCAAACCGAAATATCACTTGTTAACAAAACAGATATAATCAAGGCGACTAAAAAGAATGGTTGGCTATTTGATTGGAGTTAAGAATTTAAACAGCCGGATACAGATAAGTATAAGTTGACAATTTATTATGGGACTGATTAGAGAACCTTTGGAATTTGATTTTTTTGTTGATCCTAAGCCATTGACAAAAAAAGATATAAAACTTATAAGTGATTATATTAAGGCTGACAAAGAAAAGAGAAGTAAACGCAAGGCTTCGTCGAAGAAGAGTATTTCCTCATAGGAATCAATATTATTATTGTTAATTCCTTCATACTAAGCTTCCAACTTGGATTGAATGGGAGCCATACGTAACAATAACGATAAAACTCAACGATAAAATAAAATTACTTATTTCTATTGCTAATGTGCATAGCCATAGTATTGTAGTTCTTTTTACCAGTTAAAAAGATGCATACACAGGCCTGAAATTAGTATGACCAATCCTGCCACAAGGTGCATGTATTTTTCTTTGGATTTAAATTTCAGAAATGCTGATCCCAAATGCCCAAGGTATACGATGAACATCATGGTTGTTATTGTTGTAAGGCCAAAGAAAAAGGCCACTGAGGCAATGCCAATGGTACTTCTTTGTACTGCGGGAATGAATAACATAGGAATCAGCACTTCACAGGGACCAAAAACAAAGATGATAAACAGAACCCAGGGCGTTAATTTCGTTTCATCCACCTTTTTCTCCAAACCATGACTCACCTGATGCTTGATCTGGCGGATACTTTTGGGTATTAAATAATTGGGCAGATGTTGATGTCCTCCATTTTTTATAAACTTGTACAATCCGTAAACCGTGTAGGCAAGGCCGAAAGTAATCAATAACCATTCAACAGTTTCACCTCGAAATCCTTCTACAAATTTCAACCTATTGAGGCTGATACCCAGAGCAATACCTATCAGTCCTATCACTACTGAACCCCCTACATGGCCAACACCAGAGATAAAAGTGATCCACATAGTTTTTGTTACACTCCAGCTTCTTGCTTTACTTAACACAATAAATGGGAGGTAATGATCCGGTCCTAGCGCAGTGTGGATAAATCCAAGTGAGGCAGCTGTGATTGACAGTAAAACTATTTCGTTCATATCAGAGAATTATAATTTGTTGATCAATGAGGCCTGACAGGCTGCTCCAAAGCCATTGTCGATGTTGACAACCGATACCCCTGCCGCACAACTGTTCAGCATTGATAATAGAGCTGATAATCCCTGGAAGTTAGCGCCATAGCCAATGCTGGTGGGTACGCCAATCACAGGTTTGTCTACCAGTCCACCAACAACACTAGCCAAAGCGCCTTCCATTCCAGCCACTACGATAATTACCCTAGCGTTACGGATAATTTCCCATTTGTTGAACAGACGATGAATGCCTGCAACACCCACATCATAAATTGCTTCCACTTTATTATTTAAAAACCGTGCCGTTTCAACTGCCTCTTCTGCAACCGGCAAATCAGAGGTTCCGGCTGATATGACCGCAATGTAACCTTTCCCAGGCTCCTCCTGCCTGTGCTTATATACAATGGTCCTGGCCAATGAATTATAGACAGCTTCGGGCACAACACTTTTAACAGCCAGATAAACCTCTTCAGTGGCGCGGGTGGCCAATATGTCAATCCCTTTAAGATACATTCTTTCGGCGATCAATCTGACCTGCTCAGTAGTTTTACCTGCTGAATAAATCACCTCGGGTAAGCCGGTGCGGTGCATACGATCGGTGTCGATATTGGCAAAGCCCATTTCTTCGATGCCACGTTTGGTGAAATGAGACAAGGCTTCTGCCATTTCCATCTCACCGTCTTTATACTTTTCAAGGATGTCTCGAATATCCATATCAGCAATTTTTATTTACTATTTTCTCTACTTCATTCAAACTCAAACCATGCTGAACAGCAAGTCTGTTCAACTCGTCATATTCAGGCTTGAACCGGATTTCCTTGCCTTCAAAAAAACTGTATTTAACAGCCACTTTACCAAGTTCAGTATCAATTTCCCTTGACTGACGTTCCAATACCGTTTTTGTAACTGCATATTCCCTCAGCCCAATGGTAGTACTGTTTTTGAAAATGATGGCTTTTATTTCAGGCTTTATTTTACTGTTACACAATACTGACAAGGTATTGGCAGGCCTTAATTTTTTCATCAGTATGGGGGTTAAAAATACATCACTTGCACCAGCCTCAAAGAGTTTACGGAATAGATGATCGTACCATTCCGGGTTCATATCGTCAATATTACATTCCACCATCCATGCCTCTTCCAGTGTCGTATTGTTATTTGTAACCTCATTTTCAGAAAGGTAAACCCTTAGTACGTTGGGCACTTCAGAAATGTCGCGTTGTCCGATTCCATACCCGGTTTTATGTATTTGGAAATCAATCTGGTCTGTGAATTCATCCACCGTAGCTACAAGTATGGCAGCTCCTGTTGGCGTTGTAGCTTCATGCTGAACCAAACCGGCCTTGACGGGTACATCCTGAACGATTAAGGCAGTTGCAGGAGCCGGGACAGGCATGAGGCCATGAGCACATTTCACCATTCCGCCTCCCAACTGAATGGGTGCAGACATTACTTTGTCCACTTTCAGATAATCCAGGCAAATGGCTGCTCCAACAATGTCAGCAATTGAATCCAATGCACCCACTTCATGAAAATGAACCGATTGTTTGCTTATATTATGTACTTTGGCTTCTGCTTCTGCAATCAGGTCAAAAATCTTAAGCGACAGTAGTTTGACTTTATCAGAAAGACTACTCTGGTTGATCAATTCTTCTACATGTCTTAAATGGCGGTGCTTTTCATTGTCCGGGTTTTCAATAATCACGGTAGCCTTGGTTCCTGAAATTCCACGACGGATGTCTTGCTGAATTTCAAGATGAAACCCTTCAATGTTTAATTTCTGAAGTTCAGCAGTCAAATAATTTGGATCGACCCCTAAATCAATCAGTGCGCCAAGATTCATATCTCCGCTGATACCCGCAAAACAATCATAATATAGTATTTTCATAGGTTGAATGGTTAAATAGTTAAATGGTTAAATGGTTAAAGGTTAAATTGTTAAATGTTATATGGTTGAATGGAAAAATTGTAAATAGTAAATAGCTAAATAGTAAATAGATCTATTTATGTTTATTTTCTTTGTCTGAAGTGCTTAACACCCTGTTCATTTTTCCTGAGACCAATCCTTCTTCGTCGATTTCTATTCGGGCAAAGCCAACTGCAATAATTTCGGCAATCACCTTATCCTTAATCAATTGAAGTTTATCCATATCTTCTTTCTGAACTTCAATCTTGCCAAAAGTTCCAAAATGACGTACCCTCACATCTTCAAAGCCATAACTATTCAGAATGTCCTCAGCATCCTCGATTTGTTTTAATTTTTCGATCGTAACGGCTTGATTGTAAGGTATTCGTGAACTCAAACATGGACTTGCAGGTTTGTTCCAGTTGGGTAAATCAAAATGCCTTGCAATCTCACGGATATCTGTTTTGTTAATTTTGCAATCCACCAGCGGAGAAAGTACCAGGTTCTTTTGTGCCGCGTCAATGCCGGGACGATAGTCTCCCAGATCATCGAAATTGGTGCCGCTTAAAACTTCAAACTCAGGGTATTCGTTCTTCATTTCCTGAAGGTCATGAAACAAATGATCCTTGCAATAAAAGCAACGATTGATAGGATTTTGGCTATATCGCGTATCATTTAGTTCATCAGTTTTAATGATTCTAAGCTGAATATCAAATTCTGTGCACACTGTATGAGCCAGGTTAAAATCTTTATTTTTAAGACTCTCTGAATTGGAGATTACTCCAATTGCATAATCTCTTCCCTGAAATTTTCGGGCCAGGTAAAGAACCAGCGTGGAATCTATTCCTCCCGAGAAGGCGACTATGGAACCTTTTCGTTGTCTGAACCAGTGCTCAAGCAATTGGATTTTTTCTTTTAATGCCAAATTTAGATCAGTCATGTTGAATGGGCTACTTGTTACTATTATTCTATTTCGTGTTACCTAAACTACAAAAAAATTACTGTGTTTTACTCATGATCAGTTTGCCATGGATGATTCCCTTGATACTTATCATCTTATCCGACAGCTCTGTAAGCCGAAAGGATGTGCCTTTTACAGCAATGATTTCCATGCAATTTTGTTCGCTGAGGTTAAATTGCTGAACACCGATTACCACATCACGATATTGAAACTGAAGTTCCGAAGAGCGTGTACGTATTTCAGGTTTCAGGCAAGGGTAAACCATTACCAATGCGCCAGCTACCAGGTTGTCACATTTCCATTTCTGTTCAGCCAGGTTTTTCTCAATCAGATAACGGATAGCCTGCGATCGGTTCGAAAAGCTATTCTCCGTAACGTACTGATCGAGTGCAGTTAATAAATCTTCTTCCAATGAAACGCCAAAACGTGTAACCGACATGATGTTACTTTTTTAGATATTCGTGTTATTTAGGGACGAAGATAAGGCTTTGATTGGATTATGCAATTAAAATGTTCTGATTCTTGAAAGAATTCCCGAATTCTCCAAAACTAAAGTCACTATCGATCCCAGGAAAAAAATCTGCATCAATTATTTTGTTATACTGAATAAAATTTGTAATGGCTTAATCATAAACACAATCACTAAACTTCAACGGGAGAGAGCGAAGAAAAAATTGGTTTTACTTCTGCCATTAGAGCAAGTCAATTTAAAATGGCCTAAACTCACTAATTTTTATTCTTAAAGCGCCAAACGGATAGCGTTCTATCTTCATGGAGTCATAGACCTTAGCGTTGCTTCTGTAAGGTTTCTGTAAGGTTTCTGTAAGGTTACTGTAACTGGCATTACAGAAACCTTATAGCTAGGTTACAGAAGCCTTACAGAAACGACAGTAATCTCAATGGCTTTAGGAAAATTAGGATAGGAAAGCAAGGCAGGAACAAATGATTTCAGAAGGAGTTGCAAAAATGTAATTTGCGGAGGGAAAAAATGGATACTTTGCCCTAAACATAAATGGGATAATAGATTTATACATCTGAAATACAGACTGTTCAATCCATTTTCAGAAATAGTAAAATGAATTTACCGGTCTGTGAAATGCTTTTCAAAAAAGGGTCGATACAAGAACCGGTTGTCAATATACTGATAGATTCTAAATTTTAAATTGCTTCGGCTTACACTTCAATCAAAATATAAAATTGAATAACCCAATCAGAAAAGAGAAGGATAGATCAAATTGCTTAATTTTTACTACATCTATTTTCGGACCAATTAACCGGAATTTCAAACTTATATATAGTAACTAAGTCATAACTAAATATTTATTTAAAAATAAACTGGTCTTTTGTTTAATAATTGAAATAGTTTATTTATCTTTCGTACAAATAAAAAACCAATCTCGTGATAAATATAGCATTGTTTGGTCCTCCGGGAGCTGGGAAAGGTACCCAGTCCGCTTTTTTGATTGAAAAGTATGATCTGTTTTACATTTCAACAGGTGATTTGTTGCGTAAAGAACTGGCTGAAGAAACCAAGCTGGGACTGGAAGCTAAAAGTATTATCGCAGCAGGAAAGTTGGTTTCAGATGAAATCATTGTACAGATTCTTGAAAATACCATCAAGGAGAATTCACAGGCCCGCGGCTTTTTATTTGACGGTTTTCCGCGAACAACCATTCAAGCCTATATTCTTGAGGGATTAATGATTCAGTTAAATACTTCACTCAATTGTTTAATTAGCATTGAAGTGCCTGAAGACGAATCGGTTGCCCGACTTTTAAATAGAGGATTAACCTCCGGCAGATCCGATGACAATGAGCTTATTATACGAAACAGGCTGAAAGAATATGATGATAAGACTTTGCCGGTCCTTAATTATTACAGGGAAAAAGGAAATTATATTGCAATTGACGGATTTCAACCAGTCGATCAAGTGACTGCTCAAATAGAAGAAATCATCAATAAGGAATTGAACAAAAAGTTGATGAACGTGGTGATTTTTGGCTATCCGGGCTGCGGTAGAGGCTCTCAGGGTATAGCACTTGCAAAAAAATATGGTCTGGAATATATATCTACAGGTAGAATGCTTGAAGAAGAAATTAAAGAAGGAACTGAATTGGGCAAAAGAATTACCCAGATGTATGAGAATGGAGTACTGGTTCCGGATGAAATAGTTGTACCTTTACTAATTAATAAGATCAAGAATTCACAATCAGTTAAAGGCTTCATATTCAAGGGATTTCCCAGAACATTGGTGCAATCGTATATCTTGGATGGAATACTAAAAAAGAATAAATTTAAGATAACCAAGATTATTGATATTCAGGTAAGTACACTCGAATTGATTTCACGGCTCGACAAACGCAGCAAGACCAGTCAGTGTAAGCCTTATGATACAAGTACCGAAAAAATCGTAAGGAGGCTAAAGGAGCATGAAGAAAAGACGATTCCAGTGATCGATAAGTACAAGCAAAAGCACGATGTGGCCATTGTAAACGGTGAGGCTGAATTTGAGATCGTATTTGAAAGAATGGCATTTGAAATCGAAAAAGGATTCAAAAATTTGAGATAGTTAGTCCATCGGAGTATAAAGAAAAATTAGTATTGGAATATGAATAACGAAATTATCAGCCTTGAAGAAACATCTGAAAATAATTGGCAAGCAAAGTACTTGGGCAATTATGGAATTTATAACATTAAAATAAAGATTGAAAAGGGCAAAGTTGAAAATTTTTCCTGTTCTTGCCCAAGTGATTATACACCTTGCAAGCATATTGGGATGATTAAAAATGCAATCAACAATCGTATAGCAAAAGTCAAGAAAAATTTCAAAGAAGAAAGAATTTCAATTGAAGAATTATTACAAAATGTTTCTCATAAAAAGTTGGTAAATTTTATTATCAGTCACGCTAAATACAATCCAGAGTTTACCAATAAAATTCTTTTGGAATTTCTCCAACAATCATCCGGAAAACAGGAAAACAATTATAATCTGGCATTGCGTAACTCATTAAATGATATTGATTTGAATTATGATGATATTTATGAATATCAGGAGGATTCTATAGAGATAGATGTCTTGGACGAATGGATTAATAAAGCTTGGGAATATATAAATCTTGAACGCTTTGACGAAGCGATTGCCATTTGTAAGGCATGCATTGAAGAATTTGCCGAATGGATGGAGGAAATGGATGACGAAATTATCGAATATCTTGATCCTGCTTATACGGATAGACCTTTTGAGCTTTTAACCAAAATCGCATTAAACCCTGAGATAAATACAAATGGGCTGTTTCAATATTGTCTATCCGAAATGGACAAACCCAAATATTCTGGTTTTGGAATGGATGATAAATTCAACGATCTTTTGGCAAACCTTGCAATGACACAAAATGAATTCAATCAGTTTATTGAATTGCAAGATAAACTGTTAGAACGTATCAACGATAAAAGTTCAAAAGAAACACAAATAATAATTGAACGAAAAATTGCTTTTTACACAAAGCACAATCAACCTGAAATTGCATGGCAGCTTGTTGCTGAAAATATACAATTTACAAGTTTTCGCAAGCAAGTGGTTCAACAATATATTACAGATGGGAAATTTAGGGAAGCAAAATCGTTGATAACTGAAATACTGGACAACTTTCAAGATAGTAATAATTATTACCGCAATGAATGGGATGAACTGGCATTGTCAATCGCTCAAAAGGAAAATGATATCCCTGGAATAAGAAAAATAGCTTACTCATTTATTGAAAATCGTTTTGAATCAAAACATTATAATATATACAAATCTTCCTATGATTCAAGTGATTGGGTAAATGAAGTGAATAATTTGATTGCCCATTATGAAAAGAAAGGAAATGGCTTTAATCAATACGTTGCCGATGTTTTAGCAGAAGAAAAAGATGCGTCCAGATTAATAATGTATATTGAGAAATACCTTTCGATTGCAAGAATGGACAGTTATCATACTCACTTTGCAGCTTCTTACCCCAAAGAAACACTTGATCTATTCAGGAGGGTAATCAATTATTATGCTGACAAAAATACAGGTCGTCCCCATTACGAATACATGGTTAGTTTATTTAAGAAAATAGTTCTCATAGAGGGTGGAAAGGAAATGTTATCCATATTAATCAACCAACTTATGAATCAATATAAAAACAGAAGGGCCATGATTGAGATATTTAGCAATGTGAAATTTTAGTGGGTGCAATAAGTAGCTTCACTTTTGATATTCCAACATTCTCAGGAATTGCCCAGTCAGAGAATGCTAAATCTTTGTAATATTGTTTAATCACATCGGTAGTCGTTGCCTTGTTCCTCAGTAAAGTTAACTACTGTCGTGTCATGCGTAAATTGTCGCAATGTCGTAAAAAGTCAGCTTAAATTTATTACAAGTTGACTGTAAAGAATCTTCCAATTATGTGTAATTAACCCTCAGCTCGTCATTGCGAGAGGTAAGCTATTTTTCAAATAGCCACAATGCTGGAATGACAGCATGTTAGGCATTTACACTTTTATGGTGGGATTGCTTTCCCGAGTACTCGGGACAATGACGGCAATGCGTTGATCGGCACGTCATTGCGAGGCACGAAGCAATCCCACAT
>Ga0209123_1003720_pt1 | contig 11146 bp, 9 predicted proteins | sample BarGraIncu00431A_FD_184500 | JGI IMG/M metagenome (GOLD analysis project Ga0209123, IMG submission 184500) | Arctic peat soil microbial communities from Barrow, Alaska, USA - Barrow Graham LP Incubations 004-31A (SPAdes) (version 2) | ecosystem: Environmental > Terrestrial > Soil > Wetlands >...
TATAAGTCCGCTTACCGATGTTGAACGCATGTACGGCGCTGAATATGGTATTGGTAAAGTTGGCGGTGTACAACTAAATGCTGATTACCTGAAAATGGGTGGAGATAAGTCATATGGAGTTAATGGTTCAGTCCCTATAGTTAAGGGCGTATTTAGTGCTACCGGTGAATACCTTAAAAACGATACTAGGGAAGCAAGTGCTACTGCCTTTGGCGTAAAATTTGACAAACTTGGACTTTCTGCCACTCACAGAGATGCAGATCCAGGAGTGTATAATGCTTACTCTAACGTAACTTCTGGTGATGTAATAGCTTTGCCTACAGACGTAGCAATTAAAGGTATGGAATACCAGTTTGACAAAAACATTGGTAAAAACGTTGATATGAATATTACATACCAAGATTTTGACAACATGGACAAACGTACTTCCGCAGCTGTTAACGTAAAATTCTAATCAGATGTTAACACTCTCTAAAGCGCCCCTCGTGGGCGTTTTTTTTTATTCTGCAGGAATGTCTTGCGTAGTATAGAACATATTATACAGATTACGACAGAGGAGTTGTTCCCATGAATGAAATCATTATTGCAGTGGACCCTGGGCGAGAAAAATGTGGAATTGCCGTCGTACATAAGCAAAATGGTGTATTAACCCAGCAGGTAATTAATACACCAGAATTAAATTTCATTGTACAGCAATTCATTGCTGAATATCATACCAGTACTGTAGTCATTGGTGATCGGACCTCCAGCCGGGAGGCTCAACACAACCTGGAGAAGATTACAATACATGGCGTGCCCCTTGCGGTTATTTTTGTCGATGAACATCGCTCCACAGATCAAGCGCGCCGACGCTACTGGAAAGAAAATCCACCCCAAGGTTTCAAGCGACTCATCCCAGTCACCATGCAAGTCCCACCCCAGCCTGTTGATGACTATGTGGCTGTCATATTGGCGGAACGTTATTTTAATAAAAATTGAAAAAGATGGAATAAAGGCTGATTGGTAGCATAAAATATTTAGAATTTCTATAGAAAAGTATTGCATCCCAATCCCACTTAGTGTACAATCATTTTGTGACAAGGTAATGATTGAATATTGAGATACTACTAAGAGAATCTTGAGGGAACATGGATACTCACGATTGACCTCTTCTTAGGCTCATGATGCAAAAGTTATCATGTTAACAAATAAACCTAAGGGGAGATTTTTAAATGAAAAAGAAATTAGTAGCTTCCTTAGCAGCAGCAATGATTCTTGGTGTAGCTGGTACTTCCTTCGCAGCAGCTAATCCTTTCACAGACGTTCCTGCAAAACATTGGGCTTATGATTCAGTAACTAAATTAGCTCAAGCTGGTATCGTTGATGGTTATGGCGATGGCACATACAGAGGCGACAAACTGATCAGCCGTTATGAAATGGCACAAATGGTTGGTAAAGCAATGTCCAGATCCGACAAAGCTGACGCTGCTCAAAAAGCTGAAATCAATAAGCTTGCAACTGAGTTTGCTGAAGAATTAAACACTATGGGTGTTCGTGTAACGACTTTAGAAAAAAACCAACCTAATTTGAAATTCACTGGTACTTTCTTGCTTCGTTATACTGCTCAAGATTTTGATAATAGTGCAGTAACTAACGCTTCCAATGGTTATTATCGTCTTCGTTTAGACGGCCAAGCTGTTGTAGACAAAAATACAACTTTTAACACTAGATTTGTAACTAGAGATCCAATGAAAGTAGCTTTAGGAAACTTCGGTTTACCTACATGCTCAACAACTGTTAAATTAGGTCAAGAACCTGGACAAACTGACAATCAATCCTTTGATCGCTTCAACATCGCTTCCAAAATTGGCAATGTTACAGTGACTGCAGGACGTCAGCCTTTGATCGTTGGTGTGACTAGTGGTATCGTTGATGCTGGTGCCTTCAATTTTGATGGCGTGAAATTGGCTATTCCAATGGGTCAAGCTAAACTTGTTCTTAATCATGGTCGTCTTATTGCACAAAAAGATATTGATGTTGCTGAATTATCAACAACTGCTGGCAAACTTAATATCGGAATCGGTTACGACCAAATTAAAGATAATGCACCTGTAGTTGCAGCTTATAATGGTACAACTTCTTTAGGTAAAGATATGTTGAAACTTCAATATGCTTATGCTACGTACAATTTTGCTCCTAAATTCTCAATGACTGTTGAGGGTGGACAAAATAAAGCTGATTATGCTACTCATGATAATAAATACTGGAATGCATTCGCTAAAATTGGCGATCAAGCATTAAATGACGCTGGCAAACAGAACTTTATCGTTGAATACTATTCAGTAGGTGCTAATGCATTGGCATTAGATAATGCTGCTGTTGGTACAACTCTAACTCGTTCCGCTAATGGTTTGACAACTCTTGATACTACTGGTACTACTACTAAATTCACTGGCTTAGATCTTTCTTATAATCGTGCATTCAGCAAGAATCTTTCTACTGAATTCCATTATGTAAAAATTGATGACAAAGCAACTAATGTAAATGACTATAACTACTTCCGCGTTAATGTAGTTTCCAAGTTCTAATTAAACCCTTGACTTGAAACTCAAATAACTAAGACAATGTCGCCTTCGCACAGAAATATGCGAAGGCGACATTTTTTCCAGTGAAAAGATAAGATCAATATGGATCAGGTTTGACTTATTTATGCTTCTTAAAAACCTATAGAAAAAGCGCTAACTAAAAAGTTGGCGCTTTTTCTATTTTTCGGGATACTTAACATGGCATAGAATTTATTGGTTTTTTTATACATAAAATATACATATTATGAACGTTAAAACAAAGATAATTATTGAATATAATAACAACAATGTAAATAAAAGTAAGGAATAATATACCTTCGGTGGAATATACTAGTTGCAGGGTAATAAGTGACATATTGGGATGCTGATAAGGGTATATTGAGGCAACCAGGAGACTCAATCATCACCCTTCTTAGGCTCAAAATGTGGTTATTACCTTGGAAAAAATAAAACCTAAGGAGAGATTCAAACATGAAAAAAAAGTTAGTAGCCTCTCTAGCGGCAGCCATGGTCCTTGGAATCGCTGGTACTTCCCTTGCAGCATCAAATCCCTTTGTAGATCTTCCTGCCAAACATTGGGCCTATGAGTCAGTGACAAAATTAGCCCAAGCCGGTATTGTTGACGGTTATGGCGATGGCACCTTTAGAGGCGACAAAACCATGACTCGTTATGAAATGGCACAAATCGTAGCCAAAGCCATGGGCCGATCCGACAAAGCCGATGCTGCTCAAAAAGCTGCCATCGACAAACTTACCGTAGAATTCGCGGCTGAATTAGAGGGTCTTAATGTTCGCGTAACCAAAATCGAAAAAAATGCTTCCAGTATAAAAGTTTCTGGTGAAGCTCGTCTAAGATGGGAAGATTATACAAGCGCTACAGCTCGTATTGGAAGAACGGATGTTACGATTCCTGGCAAAAGTGATTTTGCGATCCGTAATCGAATAAACTTGAATGGTACCATCAATGATGATTGGTCATACTACGGCCGTTTGCAAAGCTTTAGTAATTTGCGTGGTGATGGTAAAGGGGAAGGCGATACCAATAAGGTAACATTAGATAATGCTTTTGTAAAAGGACCATTATTTGGCGCTACCACGACTGTCGGTCGTTTTGATTATTTCTTGAATAATGGCTTAATGATTGATAGTACGTTAAATGGTGTGCAGTTTGAATTTGGTAATGTGTTAAAAACCAGAGTATTTTATGGTAATGAAAACCATAACAATGTTCTTTATGCAACTGATTATGCCAGAGTCACTGGTATTGGCCTGAACTATGCAGTATCAAAAAATACCAATATCAATGGCGGTTACTATAACTTTAAGAATGATCAAAACTATCGCGCCATCGTCGCTGACAGTGATAATGCTAGAGTTTGGGAACTTGGTTTCAACACGAAGTTAGCTACTGATTGGGGCTTAAAAGGTTCTTACGGCAAATCAAATGCAGATATCCAAAATAAAGCATACTTTGCCCAAATTGATTACAAAGGCGCCGATAAAACTAAGGTGAATTCTTATGGAGCTTGGGTGGCCTACCGTCATATCGAGGCTGCAGCTTCTCCAGAAACAACCTTTGATGGGGCGTATGCTTTTGGTCAACAAATAGCTGGCGCTAAAGGTTATGAATTAGGATATGCTTATGTGCCAATGAAAAATTCTTTGATTACCCTTAAATATGCTGATCTTAAACCAACATGGCAAATGGCTTCAGATGTAAAAACAAAATATTACTTAGCCCAAATGGAATACTTCTTCTAAACAAAGAAGTCAAAAGCCACTGGCATTTTGCCAGTGGCTTTTTGTCTCTAAAAAAATGTATTTATCTCAGTATCTGGCCCAAGGAAAGCAGGATATTTGTGGCTTTATCGCGAATTATAGATAAAAACCACGAGGAGGATATATGCTATATGTTGCGTAAAATAATCGTTTTACTAGTACTTACACTATTTACATGTTCAAATATAGGTTTGGCTTTTGCAACCCCAGCGCCAGATATGGCAATACTCGATAAGGTTATTATTATAGAGAAATCTTTTGATGGTGCCCAACAATCAGGGCCTCTTATCGAACGCATCAGTAAACTAGAAAAAGACATTTGGGGTAAGGAAAATACGGGGTCGCTGATCAGTCGTGTTGATAAACTGTATTCTTACAGCCGAGTTAATGCGGATAATATGCCATCCTTCGCCCTTAAAATGAATGCCGCAGAATGGTCTCTTACCCATATGGTCACGGTTTTACCTGTCAAGGTCCGCATCGAAAATTTGGAACGTGTATTACTGGGTAATGCCTCCACTGGACCCTATGATGAACGGCTTAATCAATTACTGAAATTTGCATATGCCAATGGTAAACTAGTTGTAACTAACGTAACCTTGAATAAAGATAACCTCTTAAAGATCAAACTTGTTACGCCCCTTAGCACCCGCACCAGCCGTACCGGTGATGAAATTATTTTTCAGGTAGTCAATGATATCTATGTAGACGGCAGTTTAATTATCGCCAAAGGTGCTCAAGGTACCGGTAAAGTCAGTAAGGTAGAAGGATCGAAAAATTTTGGCCGTGATGCAAAGATGGAAATCAGCTTTGATCTAATCGATGCCATTGATGGTTCGAGCATCCCGACTGTTTTGGGGGAAAAAGCCAAAGCCGAAAATAAATCCATGGTCACCGCCGCAGGGGCGACTATTGCTGGTATGATGATTTTAGGACCACTCGGCATCGTAGGTGGTGCTTTTGTCCATGGCAAGGATGTTGATATTCCAGTTGATACGGAAGTATATATCCAAATTAAAGATCAGGTCACTGTAAGTGGTATATAAATGAAGAAAATATGTTATAATATACTAAAAGTCGTCAAGGGACGGCTTTTTCTATATATTGCTCAATGAAACTGTGCAGGAAAAGGTGTATAATTGTAGAATATTATAAGAATAAGTCTACATTTTTGATAGGAGAAAGATATGCAAATTAAGAAACTTATGTGTTGTGCATCAATATGTATGCTGGTTTCATCCATTGCCATGACAGGACAAGCTGCAGATAAACAGATAGATAAAGTAACCGACGTCAAGCAGACCAAAAACCAGGCGATAGCCCAGCCGAAGGTAGAAGCCAAATTACCGATTGTCATAGAGGCTGATAAACTATCATTTAGTGATTTGACAGGAGATTTATTTGCCGAGGGCCATGTGTCGGTGGTACAAGATGGTGATAAACTGTTAACTGAATTCATGCGAGGCAACAGCAAACAAACTGAATTGTGGATCGATGGTAAGGCTGATTTTTTTCAATTGGGAACAAAATTAACAGGTACAGGCACACATTACAATTATACAAGTCGTGTGGGAAATATGAACAAAGCCATCGGTAAGGTTGGTAAAGATTTCATTTCCGGCGTCAATATGGATTTTTCCCCAACTAAATTGGTGGCCCATGATGGTACGACGACGGAGTGCCCAGCAATCGTTCCCGATTATCATGTGAGTGCCAAACGGATAGAAATATGGCCTGGTGATAAGATGATTGCTTACAATGCAAAATTTTGGATAAAAAATGTCGTCATCTTTACTTTGCCGAAATATCAAGTATCACTCAAGAAAAATGAAGGAGGAGTGCAAGAAGCATTTCCTCGGGTTGGTTACAATAACCAAGATGGCTTTTCTCTAAAGCAACATGTAGAATATCCAATCAGTGGACATGTTACAGCATTTACTGATCTCTGGTATTATTCAAGAGCCGGATTCAAACCCCAAGTCGGTCTAGTTGATAGAGAAAAAAATTATTCTCTTAACTTAATCCAAGGGGATTATCGGGATACTGACGGCCATTGGGTTAGAAAAGAGCCGGAGCTAAAGTTTGATTTTTATAGCCATCGTTTAGGTAAGATGCCTGTTAGCTATACTTTTAGTGCGCTGTATGGCAAGTGGACAGACGCGACGAAGAGTAGTTGGCATCAGGACTATAATTTGTACTTTACACGCGATACCATTAATTTGAGTAAAACTTTATTTTTAAATATGGGGACAGGTGTGGAACAAATTAGAGAAAGTTATAATGGTTCAGTATTAAATAGTTTCAGGTTTAATACAAGCTTATTCAAGGTAGTATCACCTAAAATTATGGTTTGGACAGCATTTAACTATGCACAAAATAACACATCTTTATTTGAATATAACAACACAGCTCTTTCCAAGGAATGGATCAACGGCTTTTCCTATAAAATTGATAAGAAGAATACTGTGATATTCAATCAGAGCTATGACTTGCAAAACAAGCAGGTATATAGTAATACCTACACCTGGAACCGAGATTTACATTGCTGGCAGGTGGCAATCGCTTATATCGCTTATACCAATACAGCGGTGCAAAAAAATCGAATTACTATGGAGTTGACTACGACACGTTGGTAAAAAGGAGCTGGTGATTTGTTGCAAGCAATCTTGCTAACGATAATAAAACAACTACAACATCGTAAAATAATGGTCATCGGTGACATGGTTGCGGATGTCTATTTAGAAGGCAAAATCGCCCGCATTTCCCGCGAAGCACCGGTGCTCATTCTTGAACATACTGCAGAAAAAGTTGTGCCTGGTGGCGCTGCCAATGCCGTCCACAACACCGCTACCTTAAGTGGCAGTGTTTACGCTGTGGGCGTGGTGGGTGATGATTTTGCAGGACAAGAATTGGCGCGAATTTTAGAAAGTAAAACAGTGGAAACGGCTGGTTTGATCATTGATGGGAGCCGTCCTACGATCACCAAGACCAGGGTCATGGCCGGTGGCCAGGCCACCGTACGTCAACAGGTAGTACGTATTGATAAAGAAAGTAAACAAGTCCTGGATGCTCATATTGAACAGGCACTCAAAGACTATATTACGACTTACATTAGCCAGATGCATGGGGTTGTGATCAGCGATTATGGCAGTAACACTGTTACGCCCAACATCATAACCACTGTGATCAATACTTGCCAAGAACTAAATATCCCTTGTATCGTGGATTCGCGGTACAATATCATGGCCTATCAGGGCGTTACCGTGGTAAAACAAAATGAATCGGAAGCCGCAAAGGCAGTGGGATATGATATTGTTGACCGGGAAACACTGCTACGGGCCGGCGGTGCCATTCTCGATAAGCTAGCGGCCCAAGCTGTCCTGATCACCCTAGGACCGGATGGTATGGCATTGTTTGAGAAATCAGGCCGCTGTACCCAGATTCCTGTTACGAACAAGAGTGAAGTCTATGATGTCACCGGTGCCGGTGATACCGTAGTATCAACCATGATCCTAGCCCTCGCCGCAGGAGCATCCTACGAACACGCAGCCCGCCTCTCAAATTTCGCTGCGGGTATCGTAGTAAAAAAACCAGGCACCGCAACGACCACCCCCGATGAACTTCGCCAAGCCATTCATGAACATTTTGAGGGTAAATAGGATGATACCAACAGCAGGGGCGCAACTTCCTCTGCGCCTCTGCGGTTCAAAAAACGTTTTTAAAGTAGGTGCAATATGAAAATAATAGCATATAACGAAATACACAAAATATCAGAAAAACTTAAAGCCGATGGTAAAACAATTGTTTTCACCAACGGCTGTTTTGACATTCTACATGCTGGCCATGTTCGTTACTTACAAGCTGCCAAGAAGCTGGGTGACTGCCTCATTCTGGGCCTAAATAGTGACCAATCAGTACGTAATCTCAAAGGGCCAACCCGTCCCATAAATCATCAAGATGACAGAGCCGAAGTTCTATCGGCTCTGTTTGCTGTTGACTATGTAGTGATCTTTGATCAGCCGACTGCTGAGAATCTAGTCGCTGTCATTAAGCCAGCTATTTACGTTAAAGGGGGAGATTACAATATCAAAGACCTCCCCGAATCTACCCTCGTCGCTCAGTACGGCGGCCAAACCATCCTCATCCCCGAAGTCCCCGGCCGTTCAACAAGTAATGTAATTAAAAAAATGCAAGAATAAACCGCAGAGGCGCAGAGTACGATGAATTAACTTTAAAAATAAAAATAATCTCTCTGCGCCTCTGCGGTTTAAATTTTTTTGATCTGAGGTAATAATAAACATGACATACAAAAATATCCTGATCGTCAAACTCAGTGCCATTGGTGATGTTATACATGCTTTGCCGGTGGCCCATGTCCTTAAGAAACAATATCCGAATATCCGCATTACCTGGGTCGTGGAAAAACCTGCCTATGACCTATTGACTAATAATCCTGATATCGATGAAATCATACTCTTTGACAAACCCAAGTTCAAATCTGTAGCAGGGTTACTCACCAATGGGTATACCTTTGCTCAGCAACTGAGGGCCCGCAATTTTGATATGGCCATTGATCTCCAGGGGCTCTTTAAAAGCGCCGCCATCTCCTATCTCAGTGGCGCCCCCAAACGTTTAGTCTATTGTAATGCGCGAGAATTAAGCCACCTAGTCGGTCAGCGCATTTGTGGTGCACATGAACAAGGGCATATCGTTGATCAGTATCTTGACGTGGCTCAGCACCTAGGTTGTAACGTTGATGATGTTCAATTCCCAATACATAATACCGAGTCCGAAATAAAGAAAATAGTGGCCATCGCCAATCATGCTGGACTCAGACTAGAAAACCCTTATATCGTCCTCGCCCCTGGCACCAACTGGCCCTCAAAATGCTGGCCACCCAGCCATTTTGCCACACTGGCAGATCTGCTATATGATCAAAATATCATCCCCGTGATCATTGGTGGGCCCAATGATCAGAGATTAGCCCAAGAAATCATCGCCCACACCAAAATCCCACCGGTTGATCTGACGGGTAAAACATCAATGAAACAATTGGCCTATATGATCAAAAAATCACAAGTGTTTGTCGGCGGCGACACGGGTCCTATGCATCTAGCTGTGGCAGTAGGCACCAAGGTTGTGGCCCTGTTTGGTCCCACTGATCCTAAGCGTAATGGACCCTATGGCAAAGGGCACAGGGTTTGGGTGACACCACGAGAGTGTGCTGGGTGCTGGGAACGAAGTTGCCCTAAAAAACTTGATTGTTTAGCACTTTTTTCACCCAATGATATAAATGATAGCATTGAGCAACTGCTAGATCGGAGCGGGGTATGAAGATGGCTCATGGAACGATACGCAAAATTTTATATATAAATCTAGCATTTATTGGGGATGTTTTACTATCAACGCCTACAATAAGGGCTTTGCGTCAGCAATACCCTAATGCAGTGATTGATATGTTAGTTATTCCCTGGGCCGCACAAGCGGCAGTTGGCAATCCATATGTGAATCATGTATATACTTATGACAAAAAAGGTGAACATCGTAATTTGAAAAATCTATGGAAGCTTATTCTCAAGTTGCGGTCAAACCACTATGATATAGCCATAACCACAAATTTTGCCCCGCGCGGTGCACTTTTGGCAAAAGCCATTGGTGCTAGAGTGAGAGTTGGTTATGATACTCAACATGCGGGACTTTTTTTGACGCATACCGTTTCAGCAAGCAGAGTTGTTGTGAGACATGAAACGGAAAATCAGTTAGCCGTAGTAAAGCCCTTAGGGATAACGACAAGTGATTTTAGTTTGGCGTTTAAACATAATCCTGTTGATATTGAAAATATGGAGAAGAAAATTGGTATTTCCGCCAATAAGGCCATTGTAGTTATTTGTCCCTTTGGCCGCCATCCCTTAAATAGTTGGTCCATCCAGGGATATGTAGACGTTTTGACAGCATTATCCAGGGTTGCTAGCTGTTATTTAATCGGAGGCACGGCAGAAAAAGAACGATTGGATGAAATCAATGGTAAAGCTGGTTTCTGTGGACGTGTTCTCGCTGGGGAACTCTCAATTGGTGAGCTGGCGGCTTTTTTAGTCCAGAGCAGTTTGGTCATTACCGTTGATACAGGCCCAATGCACCTTGCCGCTGCGGTAGGAGTACCCATATTGGCGCTTTTTGGTCGATCTGATGTACGAGTTTGGGGACCAAGGGCTGCTTGTGATCAGGTCATCAAAGTGGATTTAGACTGTGCACCCTGTATTACACCCCGGGAATGTCAACATCATAGTTGCATGAAGGGCATCAAAAGTGATATGGTGATAGGGACAGCATTAAAAATGCTTGCTACGAAACGATCGTGATGAAGGATATACTATTCTTTTTAAATATACTATATATAACGTACTAAGTTACTGTCATTGCGAGGCAGGTCGCAATCCTCCCCCGCGCGAGACGAGATTGCGACCTGCCTCGCAATGACAAATAAGGCGTTATATATAATAGGAGTTATGATAGATGACAATTGAGAAAATTATAGAGGAACATAGCGAGGTAATCCAGCAGGTAAGGAAATATTGCCTTTCTGATATCGCAAAAATAGCCAGTTTGTGTCAAGAAGCATTACGCAGTAACCATACAATTTTCTTCTGCGGCAATGGGGGTAGTGCGGCGGATAGCCAACATCTAGCCGCTGAAATTGTCGGGAGATTTGTCAAAGAACGCCGTGGTTTCCCCGCGGTGGCTTTGACCACGGATTCGTCGATTTTAACAGCTGTCGCCAATGATTATGGTTATGAACAAATTTT
>Ga0209123_1003721_pt1 | contig 11146 bp, 12 predicted proteins | sample BarGraIncu00431A_FD_184500 | JGI IMG/M metagenome (GOLD analysis project Ga0209123, IMG submission 184500) | Arctic peat soil microbial communities from Barrow, Alaska, USA - Barrow Graham LP Incubations 004-31A (SPAdes) (version 2) | ecosystem: Environmental > Terrestrial > Soil > Wetlands >...
ACAACTGCACTTTGATTTCTGATGCTGGAAGTATGGAAGCGAATACTCTTGAGGAGCCCGGTGCGATAATTCCGCACGCCGGGATCTGTGCGGGGGGTGCCGGGTAACCGGTATCTCTACCGTGACTGTGATATTCATACAAATCTATTTACCAGCTAAGCTTTGGAGATAGAAATCCGTAAGAAGGAATTGATCGGATAAGCTTGGGGAGTTGCTTTTTTGAATAATCTTTTTCTGTTCAGCTAGTGTAAAAATGACATTAGCTAAACTTTGAGCGAGCTCTATATCAATAGAATCTCCTCTTAGAAAAAAAGGATTAATAAAGTACCGAAAAAAAGAATTAATACTTGGAAAATACCGTCTTTCGTGCATAGAATTAATACTATTAATAAAATCATCTTTCGTAAATGTAAACTTTTCTTTCATAGTATCAGCATTACGATATAGAAATTCCTCAAACAACTTATTCTGGACGGACTCTGTATTAAGTCTAGTTCTAAAATCTTTCTCACGGGCCTCCGTTATACTAAACCTTATCCACATCACAACTGTACTGATTAAACAACACAGCCATAAATATGAAAAGGCTTTACTATTTATATCCACATAGTTTTTTAATATTGTGTGTTCAGAGATCGTTGAAGGAAAAACCCACAAGGCAGTTAAAATAGCAGTTAAGCTAGATACAGTTACTTTAGGAAGAAGGCGTTGGGATTTTATCTTTGTTATACTAGCATTTATTTGATCAGATAATTTTAATTCTAGACTATTGACTTTATCATTGGGGATTAGTTTGCTCACTACTTCAATTAAGTCTTTAATTTCACTAACAGGAACTAAAGACTTTGAATTGCGAATTGTCTCATTCAAGTAATCAATAGCTGTTCCAATTTTCAAAAACTTAACTTCATCTTCTTTTGAACAAAATTCTCCAGCATTATTATCAGGATGTAAGTCTAATCGAAGTCTTTTTAATTTTTTCAATAAATCACTTGGATTATCCGACGATAATTCAAATTCGTTCGTTATCTGATCAACAGAATTGAAAGACATGAAATAACCTCCTTTATTTGCTAGACAATAATAGATTTCGACATTAGCCAAAATATTCCTGCATTCTAGAGGTAAGAATGACTTCGGAACATCACATATTACTGATAGGACGTCGCGGGGGTGGCATCTTGGTAAACTTGGGCGTTTTTATATTTGTAGGTGACTGGTATCTCTACGATAGTGCATCCCGTCAATAGCGACCACCGCCGGAGTAATGTAAACGGAAACACGTTTGTATTTTTGGGATGCTAGTATTGCGATCATGGACGATAGGACATCCGGTCCATTGAGTAAACCCACGGGGGTGGCGCACCTATGTAAACTGTTATAATGTGGTTAAAAAATAAAGAAGGTCATTAAGTTGATGCGAATGCCGTTTCAGCCTCCTACTGAATACTACTGTGAGTTATTAGCACCGATTGATGAGCAGATTTGTGCGCTGATTGCAAAGCGTAAAGAAATTTCAAAAGATAATCCTGGATTTACGCAGCCCAACTTAATCGCTGCATGGAGTCAACAATATGGGCTCAACGAGGATTGGTTGCGTAGTATCGTCGCATGTTCAGTTACCCAAGGATTTTGATATTGAAAATCCGCCTAAAACACAACCAATATACCTAGGGGAAATCAAGTATCAGTACCCCGAAAAAGTTAAGGAGTACGGAAATTCTGGTGGAGAATTTCTTAACGATAATAGGTATCTTGAAATAGGCGGGAAACAATATTCCGGCTCCAATCAATATGCAATTTTCAAACAGATTGGAGTAGGTTTCATAATGATATATTGGGTCCTATTTGGAATATGGGCAACAGTAAAGGCTTATCATTTAAGACGTTCGAATGTAGGATGGATTGCAATCTTCTTTGTTCTTAATGTGGCGGGATATTTACTTAACATAATTTATTACAGGTTTAAAGTAGACAGCGTGGGATAAGAACGAGGGGGAGTCTATATGGAAGGACTAGATTTTTTAGTAATAGCTATCTGCTTCTCTGCTTTAGGGTATGGATTATGTTACATGACTCTTTCGTGTAATTGTAAAGTCAAAAATTAACACACAAGAGTTAGAGTGAGATAGGAAGACCAGAGTTCCACATAATAAAGAGCAGTTTCTTTATCGAGAGAAACTGCTCTTTATTCGGGTCAGATAACGATGAATATGACAAAGGCCCAGCATTCCGTAAAAAAGGATGCTGGACTCTTGCCTACATGTTATTTAATGGTACTAGTATGGTGGCTTTCTTTCCTCCCTATGGCGGTTATTCTTAAAGAATCAAAAAAAATATTTTAAAACGTGAACCATTTTGGATTTCAATAACTCTAATGTATGTAATCGCGATACAATACAAGAGCATTGGAGGATGATAAATGACTAGCATGATACTCAGTGAACAAATTTGTAACCTTGATAAGGTTGATAATTCAAATGTAAAACTTGCAAAAGCAGGTGACAAAACAGCATTTTTCGCCCTGATTGACTGTCACAGAATGGCACTTTATAGGGTTGCCAAAGGCCTTTTGGAATCAGATTTGGATGCTGCTGACGCAATACAGGAAACGATCATTTCCGCGTATACCAATATTGGAAAGCTCAGGAAAGATGAGTTTTTCAAGACCTGGCTAATACGCATACTTATAAACGAGTGTAAGAAAATATTACGACGATCCAATAATATAGTCCCCCTTGAAAAAGTAAACGAACAGGCAGTTTCTGATGCCTATCCTTCTGACGACTCGACTACAGGTTTTATCAATATGCTTGATCTGGGTCTCAAACAAGTTACTATCTTATATTATTACGAAGATTTTAGCGTGAAAGAGATTGCCATAATACTTAATATTTTTCAAGGTACTGTAAAATCTCGTCTTTCGAGAGCACGAAGAGAACTTTCAAAACTGATGGGCGTAAAGGGGGTCGATAAAAATGAAAAGTAGCTTTGACGGGGACCACTTGAAGTCAAGCCTAAAGATCCCTTCTGTTATTCCGGAGTCTATAAATGCAAGGATTGATGACACTTTGAGAAATCTCGAACAAAAGAAGAAAAATCGAAAGTTGCCCAAAAAGACCTTTATGATCCTGGTAGCATGTATAACTATCAGCAGCCTTAGTGCATTAGCCGCTTTCGGGCAGAACCTGCCAATCCTAAATTCGCTTGTGAATTTTGTCAATCCATCGGCAGCTAAAAATTATGAAACTGTAAAGGTAGCTATCACTGATAAGAAAGGAAAAACTATTGTTAATAAAAAAATAACTGACCAAGGAATAGCCCTTACTGTGAATGATTTGTCTTATGACGGAGCCACCCTCATTGTCGGCTACAATTTGAGTAAACCTGGAGGATTTGGGAACGATGTAACTCAAATCGATACAGACTTAATGCCACGTTTCCAAAGCCTTAAAGACGGCACTCCTTCGGGGAGAGGAAACCAACCATCAACACAGGACTCCTACTTATCAAAAAAGGACAACGGTGATTATCAAGGGTATGCATCTATTAATTTTGGAGATCCCGATACCAAGATTCGAGACGATTATACGCTGAGTTTAGCTGCTTCTAATATTGGGCTGAATGGACCGTCTGGTTTTAAAGAGGTGAACGGACTGTGGAAGATAGACACAGGTCTGACAGAAAAGGATATTTATACTGCTGCCCAAACGACAGAATCCAATGTTGTGCATGAATTTAAGAATGGCAAGGTCGACTCCGTCAAAGTCATCCGAAGTGCTCTCAGCAATATTATCAGCTTTAAAGGCACCGATAATATTAAGCAAATTCCAAATTTGAGATTAGGATTCTTTATTCTTGACGACAAGGGAAATTGCATGAACTACAGGTCTCTATCAATGAGCTCAGATATCAACGGAGACGGAGGCTTCAAGACTGGCATGAGTTTGTTGAGAATACCTAATGATACGAAAAAGCTTACGGTGATCCCTTATAGATATATATTTAGTAAGATAGACAGTGATTATGAAAAGCTATATAAGGCAGATCTTGCAAAGTTACCTGTTTCAATTAAAATTCAGGATCAAGAAATCAATATCTCTGCCATTGAGCGCAGTTCAGGGAAATTAATCATGCATTTCACGATTATTGGACTTGCCGACGATATATCATACACCTCCTTTGGATTTGAGGATAAGAAGGGTAACAAAATATTACCAAATGAGCCCTGGGCCAGAATAATAAGCCCTGTGGACTATGAAACCCACCAGGGCACTTATGAGTTTAGGACAGATCATCCAGAAGAAATCTCCAAAGTTACTGTATATGGTCATGAGTACGAGCTTATGAACGATTATAAGTTTGATATTGAAATGAAATAGATTAAATTTCTAGGGGGAGGAATCTATATCGAAGGACTAGATTTTTTAGTAATAGTCATCTGCTTCTCTGTTTTAGGGTATGGATTATGTTACATGACTCTTGCATGTAATTGTAAAGTCAAAAACGAAAAAACGAATTTAAAGAGCAGTTAGGAAGACGAATAATCTCATAACAAAGAGCAGTTTGTCCATATGGAAGACTGCTCTTTGACGAAAATGGGTAGGACTGACACTAACTGTTATTGGATTTTTTGGGTATTAATGTTGGTGATTAAAATAATTTAAGAAATATTCAAAAAGCCATTGACATATAACAACCACATCTGTAGTATATAAACTACAGATGTGGTTATAGAGAGGGCATTAACATGGAGCTGCTGGCTGGGATAGTGGTCTTAATAGCTGTTTTTCAAGCAAATTTTCTAGTGGGGAAATATATAAGTAATAAACCTAATGAACAGATTGGTTTAAACAATGAGATACAGATCATAAAGGGAGTTGATTAAGTTGTCCAAGACACCGAAAATTTCTGATGCCGAATGGGAAGTCATGAAAACTTTTTGGATGAAATCTGCGCCTTGCAGTGCCAATGATATCGTAGATGCTTTGGCCGATAATACAGAGTGGAAACCGAATACTATCAAGACCCTAATCGCAAGATTGGTGAAGAAAAACGTTCTTGGATATAAAGAGGAGGGCAGGAACTACTTGTATTACCCCTTGGTGCCAGAGGAAGAATGCATTAAAGCTGAAAACCGGTCGTTCTTACTGAAGGTGTATGATGGGGCACTAAAACCCATGCTGGTTAACTTTCTCCAAGAAGAACAGTTGTCACCTGAAGAAATTGAGGAACTCAAGTGCATCTTGGAAGAGAGGAGTAAGTAATGTGGGGGATATTTGATTACGCAGCCTTTTTCAACTGGATATTAAGCAACTCACTTAAGGCCAGCATTTTGGTCGTACTAATCCTGCTCATAAAGTTTCTATTTAGGGCTCGAATCGGGGCCAGAGTTCAGTACCTTTTATGGTTTGTCGTGGTCATTGGCCTGCTAATGCCTTGGGCACCAAAAAGTTCTTTCAGCCTCTATAATCTTTTTCAGTTGGATCAGTACAAAATGCCCCCAATTGTTGAGCAAACACCCTCACTTAACTTACCTAGGGAAACATCCACTGTTAGTGAGGTTTCAAGCCAAAACAAACCCGATAGTGAGGTTACTTCGACAGCAACTCCGTCTATTAATGGTTTGGCGACAACTGTAAATACGGCGCCAGAAGTAATTAAAACTCTAGGTCGAGGCACCGGTGCCTGGAGTCTTAACAATATATTATTCAGTCTATGGCTTATCATCGCTTGCTTGCTAGCGGGATTAACAGTATTCCGCAACAGCGCCTTCTCCCAAAAGCTTGATGCCAGATTAATAACAGATGAAGGGCTTATTACCTCTTTAGAAGAGATGAAAGCCAGACTTAAGGTGAAAAGCCACATTCCACTCGTGCAAACGTCAAAAGTCACAACTCCCTGCCTTTATGGCACATTCCGGCCAATTCTCTTGATGCCGGAGAAGGTTCAAGAAAAATTGACCTTGGATCAAGTGACCTACGTATTTGCCCATGAATTGTGCCATTTTAAGCGCAAAGATGTGTTCGTTAACTGTCTAATCAATGCTTTGGTGATCTTACACTGGTTCAATCCTGTTATCTGGTATATGGCTTATAAAATGCGGGAAGATCAGGAAGTTGCCTGTGATGCCAATGCTTTATCCTACATAGGAAACGACAAGTCGAATGATTATGGTTACACGCTGATTAGTCTCTTAGAAAGCTGTACAAAGGCAAGACACGTTACCGGTTTAACCAGCCTCTCTGGATCGAGATCACAGCTCAAAAGGAGAGTGACCATGCTTAAAATGCTAGGAAAAGCCTCAGTTAAATGGACGTTGCTCGGATTAGTGATAGTAATCACCATTTCCTTCACAGCTTTGACCAATGCAAAAGCACTAGTTCCTAATACACCAATCCAGAATTCAGCTAATATAACGGAAAAACCGAAAGTGATTATGACCGTCAACTCTCTTCAACCTGCAAAGTTACAACCTGAATTAGTGGCATATGGAAGAAACAATATAGAACCTACTTATTCTTTTACAACAGCCGATGATATGCCCAGTATAGCCTATGGCGCTTTCCTAGGTGGTTGGGATAGATTGCCTATGGATGATAAAGTTTCGATCATAAAAAAACAAGCCGCCGAGCTTGTTCCGGGAAACCCGATCGTGGTTAAATCCTATGACGCTCCGTTCACCGATTATTATCTAGTACCCCTGTTGAAGGAATCAAAGTTTGTGGACCCGATAGTATTCAGTGTGACAAATAAACCCGGTGACGAAGAGAAAAAAGCAGTGAAGCTCTATAATCCAACCTATAATGGCGACAAGATGGAGTACTCTGCCCGGGACAAATTGTTCGATATAGATGGTAGCGATGCTGTCAATATTATGAAGCAGACACAAGGAATTACCGAAGTTCCTGCACCTAGTTTGGTGCTTAAGAGTGACACCAAGGGAGTTCCCAAATTTGATCCTCAGAAGTTCCTGTGGGAATTCAATTTTGAGGGAAACAAACATCTCTATGTGAATCAACAAGGTAAAGTATTGGATACCGACATAGTACCCTGGTATGAAAAGTATGTTTCCCCAAAATATAATCCTAAAGAGGTTAAGCTTGAACCTAATAAGCTGACTCGGGACGATGGCTGGAGTTTGAACGTACAAAGCATTGTATTTGGGCAGAGTTTGCCTAACGACCCTACATTAAAGAGTGGAACCATAAGCTTTTCGATTCAAAATAATACAGGCGACGACCAGATTTTTATGCCGAAGGGAAGTATCGTGGGTATTACCGGTACCGGAGGAAAGATCTACCCATTGTCGTCAGGGCGCTTAGAGTTGCGATATATCCAAACCCAAGAGCTTAGAATTAAGCAAAAACAAACTGGCATTAAGCCCGGGTTACTCAAACTTACCTCTATGATAATGGTAGATAGTGCAGAAACACGTATCTCAAAGGTCACGTACCGTGATGAACAAGGCAATGAATTTGAGATTCCGATTGACATGACGCCCGAAATAACTCTAAATCCACCGACAATCAACGGGACTATGGAACCTTACAAAATACCAGATAAGGATTGGTCTTTGTCCATAACAAAATTGGAATTCCGTCATACCATTGGAAATAAGTTTGTACTTGCTGCATTGGCCTTTACCCTAACCAGTAACAACGGAGTGGACACAATCTTTTCACCAAAAGGAAAGATACTTGGTATTACTGGAACGAGTGGTAAGTTCTATCCCTATGATGGTCCCAATACCCTGGAACAAGATTATGCAGGCCTTTTGGAACGGAAAAAGGAAAGGGCCAAGGAAACAGGCCAGCTTTATCAACCCGGAGTACTGACTCTTTATCCAGAAATCTCAATCAATGTGGGTGAAAAGAACCTTAGCAAAATACTCTATCAAGACGAAAACGGCAAGAAATTTGAGATTCCCGTGTCCGGAATCTCACCCGTTAGCAGCTAGAAAAATAGCAAATAAATTTAAGTTCCCATCCAAAGAGTTGTATCAGAAATAGCCAAACCAAATCCTGAGACAAAATAGGACAAAGAGAGTCTTATAGCAAACATCAATGCACCAGCGTTAACTTCACATTAGGTGAATGCTGGTGCTATTTTAATAATACTGTTAATCCCAATTGCGCTAAAGAAGGGTGATCACTGCCCGTGTTTAATAAAATCAACTGGTGCTCTTTTATCATTTCATTAATTTGTTTTATTTCATTTTTTTTGTCTTCATTATTAGGTAAATTTTATATTTTTGGTATTCATCCTTTAAAAATCCTCTTAGGTATTACGTTTATAAATTTATTGATTGGTGCAATAGGCTTTATTGGTGTTCACAATTGGAAATCCTTACTCAGGAGTATAGCAACTCTAATCATCTCATTTGGGTTATCGGTATTTTTAGCATTCGTTGTATTTTTCGGAAGTTTGCTGAGCTAACAGATGTTTTAGTGATTGAAATTTGCCGGGTTTATTTCACTTATCTGACCTAACACTCCAGGGGCAATCACAGTTTACAACTGTAGGAACTACGGGGAAATTTATTTGTATTACCTGTAGGAACTACCGGGGCGAACACAGTAGAAGTGTCTTATAATGATATAAAGACTAACTTATTTGATGGGTATAAAGGTCCAGGAGTGCTTTAGGTTATACATAATCTGATAACCCTTTAAATCATAGGTCGATAATAATTGCAAGGCAGCTGGATCGTAGCACCAGCGCTCTTATTGATATAAAAGGTGATATGAAGGGGTGATAATTACAGTTGAATAAGAAAGAGCGGTCTCTACTTACATTTGCATCTATGTTGCTCGGATTTCTCTTTATTATCTTGCTTAAAACTCAGGAAGTTACTGGGAGTCAGGCGGTACTACAGGAAAAAACAGCGATGCCTAGCCTGATGCAAACGGAACAAGAAAATCAACAGCTTTCTGGTGAAAATGAAAAGCTACAACTTGAATTAGCAAAATACGCTGAGGGCCAAAGCTCAACAAAATTAGCTAATGAGCAATTACAAGATGCCAAAATGAAGGCTGGCATGATTGAGGTTTCCGGCCCAGGCCTACGAATTACGCTGGACGATTCAAAGCGCGTAGCTATTGGACAAGAAGATCCGATGCTCTTTTTAATTCATGAACAATACATTCGCGGGATATTTAACGCTCTGTGGAATGGGGGTGCAGAAGCCATCGCTATCAATGGTCAGCGCGTGACGACAAATACGGAGGTCTACTGTTCAGGATCTTATATCCAAATTAATGGGACTCGTCAAATGCCACCTTATGTAATTGAAGCGATTGGTGATGAGAGTAATTTATCGGGGGCTCTTAATTTTTATGGCATCTGGATAGAACTCGGTGATCTCCAGAAGCAGAATGGACTTACTCGTAAACCAGAGGTCTTAAGTAAGGTCGTGATTCCTGCAGGTAGTCTGAGAGATTATCATTTTGCAGAACCCGTTAAGGAGGGAACATAATGCATCGCACCTTAGCACTGCCTGTTACGCTGGTGGCCATTGCCCTCGGCTTTTTGATATCTGTTCAAGCTCAAACTCAAAAAAACGTCTCAGCAGCAGAGCAAATTAGTGCGGAACGTATGACCCAAATGAAATCAGTCGTTTCAAATTCCCAGGCGCAAAACACTAAACTTCAACAAGAACATAGCTCTTTATTAAAACAATTGGATGTGGCGCGGAAACAGGTTGGGACGGATCCACAGCTTCTTGCTCAACTGGCACAATTGCAAATGTTGGATGGGACACAAGCCGTGGCGGGGCCAGGGATACAGATTAGCATTGATGACCGAAAGGCTACTTTTCCGCTTTACGCGGAGGACATTGCTACGATGATTAACACCTTGAAGTTTGCCGGTGCTGAGGCAATTAGTATAAACGGCCAACGGATCGTTAGCTCGACAGACATTGTGTTGAGTGGAAGTTCAAACATCTTGGTGAACGGAGAGCCCATTAACGGTGCCCCAGGGATTCCTTATGAACTAAATGCGATCGGAAACCAGGATACCCTCTATGATTACTTCTCCAAACTAGAAGCCACAACCCTCAAACAAAATAGCATAACTGTGAGCATTGCGAGAAAAACATTACGCATCCCTTCCTATAACGGAACGTATACATTTAAGAATGCAGTACCCGTGATTGTCCCCTGAATTAAAAGAATGAGGTGGAAAAATACTACGACAAATACGGATGAATTTGAATAGTCCTAGGAAATGAACACAACCGTCTCGATAAGAACGGGAAGGGACCGTGGCTGTGGATCATCTTATTTATAGGTGCCCAAGTGAACAAAGGTAAATTACTGTTGCTAGACGAATAACCTATTAATGTATATTGGTAGGATATAGCGTCTCAATAACCCATATATATAACTTGCGCACTTGTAAAAAATATATCTAAGAGAGAAGGATTGCGTTATGAAGAAATCTAAATTATTAATGATAATTTTAAGCTTAGTAGTAGTATCAGCTATTTTCGCAGGACTTAAAAATGGACAAAGGTTCTTTAAATCGGAAGTAGATCCAAAATCAGAAGCGGAAAAGGTTATTTTAGAAAGCTTTAAGGTGGATATAAGTGATGAATATGATAAATATAACGACCTATATATTAATGACGTAGGGAATAATCCTGAGGGCTCCAAGAAAAATTTTAAGGAAGGTTTATATACTAAACAGATTACCATTCATAGCTTAAAAAAGTTGACTAAAGAGGAATATACAAATAAGTCAAATGGTTCTAAATACTATCCGTACATGGAGAGATTAAATAAATTGAATCCAATAGACTTTGAGATTATTGAAGTAAACTACACAATCAAATTTACAGATAAACTTAACAAAATTGCTCAATGGGGAAATGGAGATTGGGTAAGATATTATGTTGTTGTAAAGCAAAACGCAAACGTAAATTGGAAAATATTAGAAGTATATGGTCATCTTTAAACAATTTTATGGTGAATCAATATATTGCACATCATTCTTATGTTGTGACGCAGTCGTAGCATTATGCGACTTAAACCGCCCTGTCCTATTCCTCAATGATAGAAGTAAAAAAACAGAAAAAAGGAGAGAGAGTATGAAAAAGATATATTTGGTGCTAATTATTTCAATTTGCTCGCTTAGTATTATA
>Ga0209123_1003722_pt1 | contig 11143 bp, 10 predicted proteins | sample BarGraIncu00431A_FD_184500 | JGI IMG/M metagenome (GOLD analysis project Ga0209123, IMG submission 184500) | Arctic peat soil microbial communities from Barrow, Alaska, USA - Barrow Graham LP Incubations 004-31A (SPAdes) (version 2) | ecosystem: Environmental > Terrestrial > Soil > Wetlands >...
ATGAAATGAACTTTATTCAAGGGAAGAGTTCATACCGGGGGAAAATAAATGTGAAGAAGTTTATTGAAGGGTTATTATTTATTGTCGAGAGCTAGAATACCCTGAATAAAATGAGCATCTACAACAAATATGTTTGTAGGTGCTCATTTTATTCAGGGTATAAATATATATTTTTTTTATAAAATAGATATAAACAATATTTCTAGATACAAAGGTACAATAAAAATAGCTATTCTTCCCGTTGTCTGCGTTTTTTTGTGACCTTTATGTGTAATGTAGTTTTTTGAATATTTTTAATATATTATGTATGTTTAAATTTTAACGTTGCAATTCGAAAAGAGATATGACATAATAATACGTAGATAGGGTAATTGGATCAATGGATTAATCCAATAAGGAAGATGAAAAATGATTTTACAACGAATTGGTATCCCCATTTATTTGCAAGTCAAAGATTTTATTTTGGAGAAGGTTAAATCAGGAGAATACCAGCCGGGTTTTAAAATACCCACTGAGCGTGAATTGTCGACGTTGCTGGAAATTAGTCGCAATACCGTGAGTGCGGCGTATAAGGAATTGCTCCTTGAAGGTGTACTTGAAGCTCGTCAAGGACGAGGAACTTTTGTAACCCTTCCTTCTGTCGATGGTATGGGCCCTGAAACGCGCGGTAGTCGAAGAGGGCGATTGATAAGAGTGATTGATGATGCTATGGCTAAAGCTGTGGATCTCGGTTTTACTGTGGATCAATTTTCCGCGATTGTCAATATAAGGGCTATCGAAAAAAATCACGCTATTAAAACATTGCGAGTGGCTGTTATTGATTGTGCTGTCGAATATATTCAACGTTTTATGCGGCAAATTGGACAAACTGCTAATGTGTGTTTTGAGTCAGTTGTGCTGTCTGACCTTGCCACGGGTACAGTTTCCATTGAATTATTGTCGGCATGTGATGTGGTTGTAACGACTCTTGAACATCAGGCAGTGGTAGCAGGGTTAATGGGGAATACCAATAAATTGCTTGCCGTGGCGACTGTACCTAATCTTGAGGCTGTGATTAAACTAGCTCGGTTACCAGTCAATGCCAAAGTGGCAATCGTAGCTAGGACTAAGGAGTTTATGGAAAGACTGGAAACATTGCTAGCAAAGGCCATCATTAATCATCTTGATTTGGTATTAATACAATCGACTGATCCAAAAGAAATTTTACCCTTGGTTGCAGGTTACAGCGTAATCGTCGTGAGTGAGGAACGAGAATTGCTAGTCAATCAATTAGCACTTGATCACCAAGAAGTCATTACTTTTTATTATGAGATTGACCGTGGTTCCTTGAATCAAGTGATGATGAAACTAGTTAGCCAAGCAGGATAACATGTTAACGAAATAACAACTAAATATAGATTATAGAAGTAAAGGAGTCGCTAATATGGAGAACAATAAAGTGAAAGTAGTCTTAGGAGTTATAGGCGCAGATTGTCATGCGGTTGGGAACAAAATATTAAATTATGCCCTCAATGAAGCAGGTTTTGAGGTAATTAATCTTGGTGTATTAGTGCCCCAAGAAGAATTTATTAATGCCGCAATTGAGACTGGTGCTAAGGCCATCTTAGTTGCATCTTTGTATGGTCATGGTGAAATTGACTGTCGTGGTCTTAAAAATCGTTGCCGTGAAACTGGACTGGGTGATATCAAACTGTATGTTGGTGGCAATCTAGTCGTTGGTAAAACAGATTTCACGGAAGTGCGCAATAAATTCTTGGCAATGGGGTATGACAGAGTGTATGAACCAGGTATATTACCGGATCAAGTGATTATTGATTTGAAAAACGATTTGGGCGTGTAAGGCGAAAAGGGGAGTCTTGTAAATGAGTAATGTTTTACTGATTGATTTTGGTAGTACTTACACCAAAATCACGGCGGTAGATGTTGAACGTGAAGTAGTCATTGGTACTGCCAACGGCATTACTACTGTAGAAACAGATATTATGGAGGGCCTTAATCAAGCCTTAAGCGAATTATTTGCAGTGACTGGCAAAATGGAATTTACTAAAGTGCTGGGATGTTCTAGCGCTGCTGGTGGGCTGAAAATGGTAGCCATTGGGCTGGTCCTTGAGCTTACGGCTGAGGCTGCTAAACGTGCGGCACTTGGTGCTGGGGCTAAAATTATGGGCGTTTATGGTAATGAACTCAGTGAATATGAAATTGAAGAAATCAAGGCCTTAAAGCCGGAAATTATTTTATTAGCTGGTGGTACTGATGGCGGTAATAAAGAAGTGATTGTCCATAACGCCAAAATGCTTGCCACGCTGGGCATAGATGTACCCATTATCGTTGCGGGCAACAAATCGGTAGCGCCTCAAGTCGTAAAAATATTATCTGCAGTGATGACAGAAGTGGTGCATACTGAAAATGTCATGCCGAGGCTGAATGAACTCAATATTGAGCCAGCCCGCGAAACCATCCGTAGCGTATTCTTGCGACGTATTGTGGAAGCAAAAGGCCTCAATAAAGCTAATAAGTTTGTCAACCGTATGGTCATGCCAACGCCAGCCGCTGTATTGAAAGCGGCGGAACTACTGGGGAAAGGTACGGAGTATGAACCAGGCCTTGGTGATCTGATGGTCATTGATATTGGCGGGGCGACAACGGATGTATATTCCATCGCTAAAGGTGATCCCAATAGGGCGAATGTAGCTCTTAAAGGACTGCCTGAACCTTTTGGTAAACGTACAGTGGAAGGTGACCTTGGCATGCGCTATAGTGCGACCTCGCTGTTTAAAGCAGCCGGTGCCAAGATGATTGCAGATTTTGCTGGCGTTACCGAGTCTGATGTAGAAGCCTATATGAAAAAAGTAGAAGAAAATATTGAATATTTGCCACAATCTGAGATGGAAACCAAAGTGGAAATTGCCATGGGGCGGGCTTGCACTCGCTTGGCGACAGAACGCCACGTTGGTCAGCTGGTCACAGTATTTACTCTAATGGGCGATGCTTTTGTACAAACAGGCAAAGATTTAACGGCCGTCAAAATTGTCATTGGTACTGGTGGCGTGATTGTTTATCATAAAGAACCTGAGAGTATCCTTAAAGGCACTACTTATAGTGCAAGTACACCGGAGATGTTAAAACCCCAGTCTCCAGAGTTTTGGATTGATGAAAAATATATTATGGCATCAATGGGTTTGTTAGGTGAAGAATATCCTGAAGTGGCAATACGAATGATGAAAAAATATATTGTACGGAGGTAATAATAATGGAAGTAAAAAATAAAAAATGGAGCCATGATGAGTTTTATGCCATCCAAAAAGAAGTATTAACACAGTGGCCAACAGGTGCTGAAGTGGACTTTGCGGAAGCGGTCAAATATCATGAAACAATTCCTGCTAAAAAGGATTTTGCTAAACGTTTGCTAAAGGCCAAAAAAAATGGTGAAACACTGACTCAGCCAAGGGCTGGTGTGGCACTCCTTGATGAACATATTAAGCTCTTAAACTTCCTGCAGACAGAAGGAGAAGCTGATCTGTTGCCAACGACAATTGACAGTTATACTCGTCAAAATCAATATGGAAATTGTGCCAATGCGATTGAAGAAAGTTTGAAAGCCGGTCGTTCTTTATTAAATGGTTTTCCCGCAGTTAACTATGGCGTTCATGGTGTACGCAAATTGGTAGAAAGCGTACAGATACCGGTGCAAGTACGTCACGGTACCCCAGATGCACGCCTATTGACGGAAATTGCCATAGCAGGTGGTTTTACATCCTACGAGGGTGGCGGTATTTCTTACAATATTCCTTATGCTAAAAACGTACCCCTAGAAAAAACCATTTTTGACTGGCAGTATAATGATCGTTTAGTAGGAATTTATGCTGAACATGGTATTGAAATTAATCGGGAACCTTATGGCCCATTGACGGGTACCTTGGTGCCGCCTTGTATTTCTCATGCCATCGCGATTATCGAAACTATTTTGGCCGCAGAACAAGGTGTTAAAAATATTACAGTAGGTTATGGCCAATGTGGTAATCTGTTTCAAGATATTGCTGCCATTAAATCCTTGGAACAATTGACGGAAGAGTATTTGGCGAAACATGGCTATAATGACTGTAAAATTACATCTGTTTTCCATCAATGGATGGGTGGCTTTCCGCAAGATGAAGCCAAAGCATTTGCCGTAATTTCTTGGGGCGCGGCGGCTGCTGCACTGTCAAAAGCCACTAAAGTGATTGTTAAGACTCCTCATGAAGCATTGGGCATCCCGACGAAGGAAGCCAATGCGATGGGCCTTCGTGCCACAAAACAATTGATTAATATGCTGGCGGATCAACCCTTCCCAATGACTGCTGAAGTTGATGTGGAAGTGGCGATGATTAAAGCAGAAACACGTTGTATTTTGGACAAAGTATTTGAAATTGGTAAAGGTGATTATGCAGTGGGTACTGCTCTGGCCTTCAAAACAGGCATACTTGACGTGCCGTTTGCTCCTAGCCAATATTGTTTGAATAAAATGTTACCTGCCCGTGATAATCAGGGTGCAGTACGCTTGTTTGATGTGGGAAATTTGCCGTTCACCCAAGACATCATTGACTTTCATCGGGGCAAAATTGATGAACGTGCTAAATCCGAAGGCCGTAAAGCCAGTTTCCAAATGGTTATTGATGACATCTATGCAATTTCCAATGGACGGTTAGTTGGCAGACCGCGCTAATAATTACATGTAACAATTATAAATGGCAGGTGGCGGAGATAAACCTCTCACCTGCCAACATAAAAATAATAGAGTGGAGAGTGGAATCATGAAAATTGTAAACGTTGTATGTTCCAAAAGTCGTACTGGATTTTATTTTGATGATCAAAGAGCAATTAAAAATGGCGCAAAACATGATGGCTTTACATATGTTGGTAATGCCGTTACGTCGGGTTTTCATTCTATCCGTCAAGCCGGTGAAGCTGTATCAGTGATGATTGTTTTAGAGGACGGACAAGTTGCTTATGGCGATTGTGCTGCTGTTCAATACAGTGGAGCAGGTGGGCGTGATCCTTTATTCTTAGCTGAGGAGTTTATTCCTTTTATTGATAGCAAGATCAAACCTTTGTTAGTTGGGCGTGAGCTGGATTCGTTCCGCACATTAGCTGGCGAAGTGGACAGTATGGTTGATGCTAAAACAGGTAAATTAATTCATACTGCATTACGTTATGGTATCACCCAAGCAATTTTGGATGCCGTGTCAAAGGCTAAGCACAAACTAATGTGTGAAGTCGTTGCTGAAGAATACAATACAACTGTTAGTGAACAAGAAATTGCCATCTTTACTCAATCTGGTGATGATCGTTATGACAGTGCTGATAAGATGATTATTAAAGGTGCATCTGTATTACCCCATGCCTTAATTAACAACGTAGAAGAAAAATTAGGAAAAAATGGTGAAATCCTACTTAAATATGTAACCTGGCTTAAAAATCGTATCTTAAGCTTACGTACTAGCGAAACTTATAACCCAGTATTACACATTGATGTCTATGGCACAATTGGTGCAGCTTTTGATAATAATATGGATAAGATGGTGGCTTACTTTGACGAATTGGGAAAAGCGGCTGCCCCTCTAAAACTGCGTATTGAAGGTCCTATGGACGTAGATGACCGTACAAAACAAATGGAAGCTTTGAAAGAAATAACGGCTCGTTTACATGCAGCAAAGATCAATGTAGAAGTTGTTGCCGATGAATGGTGTAATACGTTGGACGATATTAAATATTTTGCTGATAATAATGCAGGTGATATGTTACAAATTAAAACTCCCGATTTAGGCGGTATTAATAATACCATTGAAGCTGTGCTCTATTGTCAAGCAAAAGGGGTTGGCGCCTACCAAGGTGGTACTTGTAACGAAACAGATCGTTCCGCCCAAGTTTGCGTACATCTTGCCATGGCCACAAAACCAGTACAAATGCTGGCAAAACCTGGGATGGGTGTTGATGAAGGGTATATGATTGTATACAATGAAATGCAACGCATTTTGGCCGTCCGCAAAGCGCTAAAGGCATAAACCTATGAAGTCTTTATTGCATGAGCAATTAATGTATGCCAGCTACTTCGCGCCGCGGGGACGTAATCGGATGTATGTATTAGGGCAACAAGTCAGTGAACGTTATTTATCACCCCTTGATCGGCTCATCGGTGTTGTTGGCGCTGCCGGCGCAGGCAAATCATCCATGATTAAAGGGATGTTTCCTGGACTGGAACTGACGAATGATGATGAGGGGGTAAATCTACGTCCCCTCCCGCTGTTAAAGAATATTGATAAGGGTTTTTTTACCTCTCATACGTATCATATGGATATTCGTTTTGAAATGGCATTTACTCAAGTGCATATATTAGCCGATGCTGTAAAGCAAGCCTTATCTCATGGTAAACGTGTCATTGTCGAACATTTTGACTTGTTATATCCAGCTCTTGAACTGAATGCTGATGTTATCATTGGTATCGGTGGCGAGGTTATCGTCGTTCGTCCCAATCTGTTTGGTCCTTTTCCCAAGGAAATTGTTGATGTATCCATCAAAACATTGCAGTATCGGAAAATGGCTCATACAGCGGAGGATTTGACGGCGAGGATCTTATTGCAAGATTATGGAGCCACATTAAATTTTGAACATCGGGATGTGCATCATGGTTTTGTGCTGGAATACCCAATAGCCATTGATGCTGATCTTAAGGAAGTAGAGAGAAAAGTCCAATTGATTATTGATGAAGGTATCAATATATGTTACTCTGATGAAGGACATATTCAAATGGGTGACGTTTCTTGGGCTTGCACTGGACCGCGTACCCATGTGCGCAATACCGAGAATATCGAACAATTTCGCTTAGTGCATGAATATAAATTTGATCCGAAAAGTGAGACATATCTCATTATTGGCTTGGTAGGACCTCTAGGGGAAGATCTAGATGGCTTTGCTAGCATGATCTATAATGCTTCCTTACAAAGCGTATAATAAAGTGATGAATGGGTACTGCCTCCAGGTCGGAGACAGTACCCATCAAAACAAAGAAACTGGTGTTATCTTTAACCACAATAAAGAACACTTCTAGGAGTTATTATGAAACGTAACCCCCTAAGGTTAGAAACGAAAATTATTATACTGGTATGGAGCATGATCGCACTTTCTCTATTTGTTGCAAATTATCTAATTAATAAAAATTTAGCTACAATCATTGAAAGTGATATTAGTGAAAAGACAATGGAAATTGCTCAGCTAACAGCCATTTCACCAATTGTTGTTGATGCACTAGCAAATAACCATTCTCAAAATACACTGCAGCAATATTGTCTACAAGTTGCTCAGATGACCAAATCATTGTTTGTAGTAGTTTTTGATATGAATAGTATGAGAATCGCCCATCCCGATGCTGAAAAAATCGGACAAAATATTGTGGGTGGTGATGAGCAGGACGTTTTAACAGGGAAAAAATATATCTCAAAATCTAAAGGTACAATGGGGGATTCTCTCAGGGCTTTTTCCCCAGTGTATGATGAAAACGGCAAGCAACTTGGCGCTGTAGTGGTCGGAATATCTTTGGATAACGTTCAGCAAGTGGTTGATAAAAGCCAAAAGGTAATATATTTTTGCACTATCTTTGGATTATTTATCGGAGCGCTGGGGTCGATTATCCTTGCCCACAAGATAAAAAATACTTTATTAGGCTTAGAGCCTTTTGCCATTGCCCATATGGTTGAAGAACGCAGTGCTATGCTGCAGTCCATTCGCGAAGGCATTATTGCTGTTGATCATCAGGCTAATATTACGCTGATCAATCATGAAGCCAGGCGCCTGCTTGATTTGGCGGGTATGCAAGGTGACCCTGTTGGCAAACCTGTTTTACAATATATACCCAATACCCACCTTGATAAAATTTTAATTTCAGGCAAAGCGGAATATGATCAAGAACAGCAACTAAATGGTGTAAATATATTGACCAACCGCTTACCAATTCGTGTGAATGAAAAAATAGTTGGTGCAATTTCTACATTTCGGGACATAACCGAAATCAGAAGTCTGGCTGAAGAATTAACGGGTGTAAGTTCTTATGTGGAAGCACTGCGGGCACAAGCCCATGAATTCATGAACAAAATGCAAGTCGTGTTAGGCATGATAAATATGGAATGTTATGATCAATTAGCAGAATACGTCAATCGTATTGCTAGCGAGCATAAAGTGGAAATAAACTTTGTTGGTCGCAGAATACGTGATGCTGTAATAGCAGGTTTTTTGCTAAGTAAAATGAGCCAGGCTAGAGAACGTGGGATTGATTTAATACTGCAAGAGCAAAGTTTTATGCCTGCATCCAGGGATCTCAATGTTGCCCATAATTTAGTTGCTATTTTAGGAAATATCCTCAACAATGCTTTTGATTCAATGGAAAACAGTCTTCGCAAAGAGACAACCTTACTCATACAATATGAAAATGAAGAACTCAAAATCAAAGTGACAGATACAGGTATGGGTATGGATGATGGGACTGCACGCCTTATTTTCAATAAAGGATTTTCAACGAAGGATAAGAATCGAGGATTGGGTTTAGGTATAGTGAAAGCCAACCTAGAATTATTGCAGGGGACTATTGAATTTTTCTCAAGCAAAGAAAAAGGCACCATATTTTACATTAATATTCCATATAGCAATAAAGGTGAAAAACATGTGTAAAGTACTTATTGTGGAAGATGATCCGATGGTCGCACTATTTACGCAACGCTATTTGGAGCAGGTAACAGGGTTTACATTAGAAGCTATCGCCAAAAATGCAAATGATGCCCTGGAAGTGTTAGCCAACAAGCAAATAGATCTTATATTATTAGATATATATATGCCAGGAATGAATGGTCTTGAACTGCTCTCCCATATACGCCAAACCGGAGAGGGTGTCGATGTCATTATCTTGTCGGCTGCATGTGATAGTTATAGCATTAAACAAGGTCTACTCCATGGTGCTATCGATTACATTATAAAACCCTATGAATTTACCAGACTCTATACGGCCCTAATTCAGTACAAAGAAAGAGATGTACTGCTAAACGACCAGAAAAACATGAATCAAAAAGAACTTGATGAGCGTATATTGCATAAGGAAGTCCAAGTTCGGCCCGAATTACCGAAAGGATTGGATCGCAATACCCTGCAAAAAACTTGGTTAGCCATACAGAAAGTAAATGGGCCCTTTACCACAGAAGAATTAGCAAAAGGTATAGGAATTTCCAGAGTTTCTGTCCGTAAATATTTGGATTTTTTGCAGAAATTACAGATCATCCAACTGGATATTTGTTACGGTGCAGTCGGCAGGCCTGCATATAAGTATCATTGCATAAATTATCAGGCAAATATTGAAAATTTATGAAAATCAGCTAACTATAGTTACTAAACTATTTAGCTAATTGGATAAGAGCGTAAATCATGGTGCTAGGGCTTATAATTAAGAAAAATAAAAAGAGGTGTTATCATGGAAGTGAAAACTTCACCGGTACCAAAATCCAATTTTTTTCTTGACTGCAAAGTCGGCTCTATTCCGTTACCTGTCTATTTAATTTTAGCCGCCGTTATTTTTGCTGCGTCTGCATATGGTAGACTGCCAGCAGATATGATTGGTGGTATTGCCATCATGATGATTATGGGCATACTACTTGGCGATGTGGGTTTGCGATTACCCATATTGAAAGACATTGGTGGTCCGGCCATATTATCCATTTTTGTACCTTCAATTATGGTATTTTATAATCTAATAAATCCGGCATCCATCAAAGCCATCACCGCTTTTATGAAAGGTTCCAACTTTTTGTATCTGTACATTGCTTGTCTAGTGACTGGTAGCATCCTCGGCATGCAGCGCGTGGTCCTCATTCAAGGTTTCATTCGTATGTTTGTGCCGTTGCTCATCGGAACAATTGGCAGTATTGTGGGTGGTACTCTGGTTGGCACACTCACTGGTCTAGGTTTTCAGCATACCTTTTTTTATATCGTCATACCGATTATCTCGGGTGGTGTGGGCGAAGGTATCTTGCCCCTTTCTGTAGGCTACTCAGAAATATTGAATCAACCCTATGAAAAAATCATCCCCCATTTAGTTCCTGCTGCCATGCTTGGTAACGTAGTAGCCATTATGATGGCAGGATATTTGCGGCGTCTTGGTGATAAAAAACCACACTTAAGTGGCAATGGTGTACTCATAAAAACCGGTAATGATGATTTTGCAAAATTAGCAAAAGTCGAAGATGGACCTGTCGATTTTCCAATCATGGGTGCAGGTCTATTGATTGCCTGTAGCTTATATGTATGGGGTCTATTGATCAGTCCCGTCTTATCCATTCCTGCCGCCATTATTATGATCTTTTCAGCGGCTATTATAAAAGCCACAGGAATTATGCCAGCGAAAATGGAACGAGGGGCTTATCATATGTACCGATTTATAGCATCAAGCTTAACATGGGCATTATTAGTTGGCGTGGGTGTTCTCTATACCCCTTGGCAAGATGTAATAGCTGCGATTACTCCAGCTTATATTCTAACAGTGACTGCGACGGTGTTATCCATGGTTGCATCTGGTTTCTATATCGCTCATTATGTCAAAATGTATCCAATAGAATCAGCTTTAGTCACAGCATGCCACAGTGGTTTAGGCGGAACGGGTGATGTAGCAATATTATCAGCCGCCAACCGCATGGAACTTATGCCTTTTGCTCAAGTATCTACCAGATTGGGTGGCGCTTTCATGGTAGTGGTTGCAACTATTTTATTAAGAATAGCTGTATAATAATATGTGAAATTTCTGATAGGTATATATTTATGCAAGGAGGTTACTTAAATGGCAAATTTGATGAAAACTTCTCAGGCCGGCACTTTGGAATCCAGTGATATTATGATTACAGTGGCACCTGGACCCCAGGGTAGTGGTGTAGTCATCGAACTACAAAGTATTGTTATGGCGCAGTACGGTGACGATATACGCCTCGCATTAGAAAAAATCATGGTGGAACAAGAGTGTACTGATATCTATATAAAAGCTCTGGATCGGGGCGCTTTAGATTGCACAATTCGCGCTCGTGTACTTACAGCGCTCAAACGCGGGGGCGTAGTGCTTAAGGAGGACATGTTATAATGG
>Ga0209123_1003723_pt1 | contig 11142 bp, 3 predicted proteins | sample BarGraIncu00431A_FD_184500 | JGI IMG/M metagenome (GOLD analysis project Ga0209123, IMG submission 184500) | Arctic peat soil microbial communities from Barrow, Alaska, USA - Barrow Graham LP Incubations 004-31A (SPAdes) (version 2) | ecosystem: Environmental > Terrestrial > Soil > Wetlands >...
AGTCAATGTTGCCGCGTCAGCCGCTTCGGTATGTGCTGGCCGACGATCCTGGCGCGGGCAAGACCATCATGGCGGGCCTGCTGATCCGTGAGCTTTTGATGCGGGCCGACGCCGCTCGCATTTTGATCGTCTCGCCCGGCAGCTTGGTGGAGCAGTGGCAGGATGAGCTTTTCTCGAAATTCGGTTTGGAGTTCATTCTCTTTTCGAGAGAGCTCGAACAGCAAAGCCGTGGAGGCAACGCCTTCGAGGACAACCACCTGATGGTGGCCCGCCTTGATCAGCTATCGCGCGCGGACGATCTCCAAGAAAAGCTACTGAACTCGCGTTGGGACTTGATCGTGGTGGACGAGGCCCACAAGCTGTCTGCGACATGGTTCGGGGCCAAGATCAATGAGACCAAGCGGTTCAAGCTGGGCAAGCTTCTGGGCGGCATCACCCGGCACTTCCTGTTGATGACGGCCACGCCGCACAACGGCAAGGAAGAGGATTTCCAGCTTTTCATGTCTCTGCTGGACTCGGATCGTTTCTACGGGAAATTTCGCGACGGCGCGCACAAGGTCGATGTGAACGACATGATGCGTCGGATGGTTAAGGAGGACTTGCTGAAATTCGACGGCACGCCTTTGTTCCCCGAACGTCGCGCTTACACCGTCAATTACAAGCTGTCCGTGGCGGAGGCCGATCTTTATAACGATGTCACGACCTACGTCAAAGAGGAAATGAACCGGGCCGAAAAGCTCGATGGCAACCGCAAGGGCACAGTGGGTTTTGCCCTTACCGCTCTACAACGCCGTCTCGCGTCGAGTCCTGAGGCCATCTATCAATCCTTGAAGCGAAGGCGCGAAAAGCTGAAGCGCCGGGTTGAGGAAGAAAAGATCAAGCAGCGTGGCGGCAAGCCATTGGCCGAGACCGTGCCTGGATACAAAGAATCCAAGGACGCCGACGAAATTTGGGATAGTTCCGACGACATGACGCCGGAGGATTACGAGAATTTCGAGGAAGAGGTGGTTGATCAGGCGACCGCTGCCCAAACCATCACCGAGCTAGAAGCCGAAATTTTCACGCTGGGCCACCTTGAAGAGCAGGCCCGCTCGCTGGTCCACTCTGGCCTTGACCGAAAATGGGAAGAGCTGCGTGAGCTCTTGCACAACACGCCCGAGATGCACGGGGCCGATGGCTTGCAGCGCAAGCTCATCATCTTCACCGAGCACCGCGACACACTCAACTATCTGGCGGTCCAAATACGTGGCCTGTTGGGCAGCACTGCAGCCGTGGCGATGATTCATGGTGGCGTCCACCGCGACGATCGCCGTAAAGTGCAGGAGCTATTTCGCAACGACAAGGACACACGCGTCTTGCTGGCCACCGACGCGGCTGGCGAAGGCGTGAACTTGCAAAACGCCAACCTGATGGTGAACTACGATTTGCCATGGAACCCCAACCGTTTGGAACAGCGTTTCGGCCGAATCCACCGTATCGGGCAAACCGAGGTCTGTCACTTGTGGAACATGGTCGCCAACGAAACCCGCGAAGGCGACGTGTTCCAGAAGCTATTCGAGAAGATCGAGATCGAGCGCAAGGCTTTGGGTGGACGCGTTTTTGACGTGCTGGGCGAAGTGTTTGACGGAGTGAGCCTGCGCGAGCTTTTGATCGACGCCATCCGGTATGGGGAAGACCCCGAGGTCAAAGCCAGGCTGCGCCAGAAGGTCGAAGGCGCGCTCGATACCGCGCACTTGCGCGAAATTATCAGTCGCAACGCCTTGGCCGAAGAGATCATGGACGAGAAGCGTCTCTTCGCCTTGAAGGAAGAGATGGAGAAGGCAGAGGCCAGAAAACTCCAACCCTATTTCATCCGGTCTTTCTTTGCTCAGGCTTTTGAACGGCTTGGAGGCGACCTGCGTTCGCGCGGATCGGGGCGTTATGAGATCACGTTCGTTCCCGGAACCATCCGCGAGCGTGATCGGCAAATCACAGGCCGCGATCGCCGCAACATGGACCCCGTCCTCGTCAAGTATGAGCGTGTCTGCTTCGAAAAGCAGTTCGTCAGGGTGCAGGACCGCCCCAGTGAGCCGATGGCCAGTCTGATTCATCCCGCTCACCCGCTTATGCAATCGGTCGTGGATTTGATGCTTGAACAGAACCGGAGCAAGCTCAAACAGGGCGCCGTGCTCGTTGATCCCAACGACGACAGCCTCGACCCCAAGCTGTTGTTCCTTATCGATCATTCAGTTCGTGAGGGTGGCGAAGGCGCATTGGTTGTCTCGCGCCGCTTGCAGTTCGTGACCATCGACAAGAACGGTTTGGTCCAGAACGCGGGCTGGGCTCCCCATTTGGACCTGAACCCTATATCGACCGAAGACCGCATGCTGGCCGGTCCTGAAATCGACGCTGACTGGATCAAGAAGGATTTGGAGGAAAGCGCGTTGGCGCATGCCTCAGACAAGCTGGTTCCTGCCCACTTTGAGGAAATCCGGCAGCGGCGCGAGGCCCAGGTGGACAAGAACCTCGTGGCCATCCATGAGCGGCTGGTCAAAGAGATCGACTATTGGTCGGATCGCCACGAAAAATTCAAGACAGACTTGGCTGCGGGCAAAGACGTGCGTCTAACGCTCGAAAACGTAAGGCGCACGATCGATGAACTGACGGCCCGCTTGGAGACACGGACAAAAGAGCTCAGGGCGTCGCGGCACATTGTGTCCTCGACCCCCGTCGTTGTTGGAGGCGCATTGGTGATTCCGGCAGGCCTTTTGGCTCAGCGCAACGGCGAAGAAGAGGGGCAGACTTGGACGGCTGATGCCACCGCGCGAGCTCGCGTGGAGCGTGTCGCCATGGCGGCGGTTCGCAAAGCTGAGGAAGCATTGGGCCATCAAGTCTTTGACGTGTCGGCTGAAAAATGCGGCTGGGACCTGACATCCATTCCGCCAGCGGCCGAAGGCAAGATGGCTGAGGCGCGTCATATCGAGGTCAAGGGTCGTGCCAAGGGCCAGTCCACCATCACTGTGACCCGTAACGAAATCCTCTACGGACTCAACCAGGCCGAGAAATTCATTCTGGCGATCGTGGTGGTCGATGGCGATGATCACGAGGGGCCGCACTACGTTCGCAACCCATTCGATCAAGAGCCTGGCTGGGCAGTCAGCAGCATTAACCTTGATTTGGGCTCACTGCTTTCCCGCGCGGTCAATGCAGGAGGCTCGACGTGAGCACGGCACCGAAAGTGATCTGGTCACACTGCAATGACTGCGGCCGTGAAACCAAACATGACGTTGTCCATAAGGCGGAGCGGCGCCGGTCATATGAAGACAACCAATACTCGGTTGACGTGGGGTCAACGTGGAAAGTGATCCAGTGTCGCGGGTGTGAAGAAGTCTCGCTTCAACGCATTGATTGGTGTTCCGAGGATGATCAGCAGGACGGTCCGAACCCGGCGACCTACTTTCCACCGCGAGTATCGAGACGAAAACCGGCTTGGATCGATCGTTTCGAGGTCCCGTCTGAATATGTGGAAATTCTTGACGAGGTCTACGCGGCTCTGCACGCGGACAGTCGTCGCCTAGCCATGATGGGTGCGAGAGCTTTGATTGATGCAGTGATCAGGCGCTCGGTTGGTGAGCAAGATAACTTCGCAAAGGGACTCAATGAGTTGGGTTCGAAGGACCTGATCAGCGACCGAGATCGGGAGATCATCGCGGCAGCAATCGATGCTGGCCATGCATCCGCGCATCGCGGCCACAAGCCGTCTTCGGATGACGTGAATGTCGTGATCGACATCGTCGAACGAATGATTCACGCAGAGATTTTGGCGGAACAAGCCCAAGCACTCAAAAAATCAACGCCACCGCGCAAGCCGCGAGTCGCCAAGAAGAAAAGTTAACTATGTATCCAATAAAAACACCAAAGAAGCTGATCGAAGTGGCTTTGCCACTTGATGACATTAACGAAGCGTGCACCAAGGAAAAATCTATTCGACATGGCCACCCTTCGACCCTGCATTTATGGTGGGCTCGTCGGCCCCTAGCTGCGGCACGGGCTGTGATTTTTTCTCAAATGGTGAATGATCCAGGTGGCAATCGTGGCTATGGGCCAGGCATGACAAAGGCGCAGGCTCAAGTTGAGCGAGAAAGATTGTTTGGGATTATTCGCAGATTGGTCTTGTGGGACAACACCAATAATGAAAGTGTTCTTTCTGAGGCTCGACAGGAAATATTGAAGAGTTGGCGAGAAACATGTGACATGAACAAAGGTCATCCACAGGCCGCCGAGCTGTTTAATCCATCCAGCCCACCAGCTTTTCATGATCCATTTGCGGGAGGTGGCGCGATCCCACTAGAAGCACAGCGACTTGGCTTGGAGAGCTTCGCCTCTGATTTGAATCCAGTTGCTGTATTGATCAACAAAGCAATGATCGAAATTCCGTCACGCTTTTCTGGTTGCAAACCAGTTGGGCCAATTTTGACTCGTGAGAAACAAGTAAAAATTCATCAAGACTGGATAAAGGCAAACGGATTGGCCGAAGATGTTCGTCGATACGGCGGATGGATGAGGGACGAGGCTGTGAAGCGGATAGGGAAGTATTACCCACTAGTGGATTTGCCAAAAGAGAATGGTGGAGGCAAGGCAACAGTAATCGCATGGCTTTGGGCCAGGACAGTAAAGAGTCCCAATCCGGCATTCTCCCATGTTGACGTTCCACTTGTATCCTCGTTCATTCTTTCCAGCAGACCTGGAAAAGAGGCTTATGTGGTTCCTGTTATTGATGGGGATAAATATAGTTTCAAGTTGGTGAAGGGCAAACCGACAGCGCTGTCGAAAACTGGAACAAAAGTTGGAAGAGGCGGGCATTTCCAGTGTCTTTTGTCTGGGACTCCGATTCCGGTTGATTACATACGAGAGCAGGGGAAATTGGGGAAAATGGGAGCAAGACTTCTTGCTGTCGTTGCAGAGAGCACAGGTGGCCGGCTTTATCTTGCGCCTGATCAGATACAAGAATCCACGGCACGTTCTGCTGTTCCAGAGTGGTCGCCGACACAACAAATTAACCATAACCCGAGGGATATCAGGACGCAGCTATACGGTCTGATGACATACGGGGATCTTTTCACACCCCGTCAGTTAGTTGCGTTAACCACGTTTTCAGGGCTAGTCGATGAAGCACGTATCCTTGTGAAAGCCGATGCCATCAAAGCGGGGATGAAGGATGATGGCATTAGCCTTGAGCAAGGCGGTTCAGGTGCCACGGCATATGCTGATGCAGTAGCCGTGTATATGGCATTTTCAATAGATAAGGCATCAGATTATTGGTCTTCGATATGTTCATGGCACTCGAGTAAAGAGTTGATTCGGAATACCTTCGGTCGTCAAGCCATTCCGATGACTTGGGACTATGCTGAAACCAATCCATTCTCTGATTCGGCTGGGAATGTAAGCAGTGGGATCGAATGGTCAAAAAAGGCAATTGAGTTGTTTCCGGTTTTGCCAGGTGGGCATGCCGATCAGGCCGATGCTCAACGTCAGACCATAAGTGCAAACAAGTTAATTTCCACGGACCCTCCGTATTACGACAACATTGGCTATGCGGATTTGTCCGATTTTTTCTATGTGTGGCTGCGAAGGGCCCTGAAATCTGTTTATCCGAGTCTTTTCACAACGATGACGGTGCCGAAGGCCGAGGAGTTGGTGGCAACACCTTATCGGCATGGAAGCAAAGAAAAAGCGGAAGCGTTTTTCTTGGCTGGTATGACCGAGGCAATGCACAGGCTTGTCGAGCAGGCCCACCCTGCATTCCCTACAACTATTTACTACGCCTTCAAACAATCTGATACGACTGATGTCGGAACAGGAAACACAGGTTGGGAAACCTTCTTAGAAGCTGTGCTGCATGCTGGATTTTCTATTACTGGGACGTGGCCAATGCGAACCGAGCTTGCAAATCGAATGGTTAGCGCGGGAACAAATGCACTTGCATCAAGTATTGTTCTAGTCTGTCGAAAGCGAGAGACGGATGCTACATCAATTTCTCGACGAGAATTTCTGCGGGAACTCAAGGAAGAGCTTTCCGATGCCGTTGAATTGATGATTGGCGGGAGTGACGGGATTTCGCCGGTTGCACCAGTTGATTTGGCCCAAGCCGTGATTGGTCCTGGGATGGCGATCTTCTCAAAATACTCATCAGTCTTGGAAGCAGATGGTCGGCCGATGACCGTTCATACAGCGCTGACCCTAATAAATAAAATGCTGACTGAAGGGGCTGACGATTTCGACGCGGACACGCACTTTTGCCTAGGCTGGTTCGATGAGCATGGTTGGGCTGCCGGAGAGTTTGGTAAAGCTGATGTTCTTGCTCGCGCAAAGGGGACTAGCGTAACTGGAGTCACTGAGGCGGGAGTTGTAGAGTCTGGCGCTGGCCGTGTCAGGCTTCTTAAGCCGACAGAGTATGCAATTGATTGGAACCCTGGGGAAGACAACCGGACGCCAGTTTGGGAGGCCCTTCATCAATTAATCCGAGCTTTGCATGGTGAGGGCGAAAGTGTCGCCGGAGGTTTGCTGGCTGGAATGCCCCAACGAGCTGAGCCAATCCGAAATCTCGCCTACAGGCTTTACACACTTTGTGAGCGCAAGGGGTGGGCGGATGAAGCTCGTGCCTACAACGAATTGATTACTTCGTGGACGGGCATTGAGGCAGCGTCTCATGAGGCGGGCCATTTCGGGTCGCAAGCAAATCTTGAAATCTAAGGGAATAATAATATGAGTCTGAAACCTTGGCGCGAAATCGCCATCCCCCATGAAGATGTGCTTAAAGGCACTTTCCAGCAGGCTGAGTTTGCCGCCGATATTTCGCGTGTGCATCAAGGCACAGCTACTGATGAATATCAGGACCCTGCATTATTCTTTCAGCGGACCTTCATTACCGAAGGTATGCGGTTGTTGCTTGACTCAGTGGTCAAACGATTGGCTGGCAAGGGTGGCGATCCGGTCATTCAGCTTCAAACGGCTTTTGGCGGCGGTAAGACTCACACTTTGCTTGCGGTGTATCACCTTGCCAAGGGCAAGCTTCCCGCGAGTCAGCTTCAGGGCATCTCGCCGATTCTCGATGCCGCTGGCATACAGGAGCTCCCCAAAGCCAATATTGCAGTGCTGGATGGGGTGGACTTATTGGACTTAGCGAGCAAGCCTCGCAAGCGCGGCAAGGTCACGATCAAGACCATTTGGGGTGAGCTAGCCTGGCAACTTGGTGGCGACGAGGCCTTCGCTTTGGTGCGTGAGGCCGATGAAAACGGCACAGCTCCCGGCAAGGGCGTTCTCGCCGAGCTGATGGCTTCGCGCGCGCCTTGCATTATCTTGATGGACGAGTTGGTCAGGTATGTGTCGCAGTTTGAAGAAGGCAAAACCCTGTCGGGGGGCACCTACGACACCCAGCTTTCATTTATCCAGTCGCTTACAGAGGCATTGAAGGCCGTTCCCACAGCTATTCTTCTTGCGTCATTGCCGTTCTCGGACCGTGAAGCGGGTAGCCAACAGGGCGTGAAGGCTCTGCGGGCGTTGGAGCATTACTTCGGTCGGGTCCAAGCCTTGTGGAAGCCGGTGGCGACCGAAGAGGCGTTTGAGATTGTGCGACGCCGATTGTTCGCGACAGTGAATGACAAGCTGGCTGCTGATGAGGTATGCCGGGCCTACGCAGACTTCTACACGGCCAATAGCGGCGACTTTCCATCAGAAACGCAGGATAGTCACTATCTGGAGAGGTTGAAGCATGCCTATCCAATCCACCCGGAAGTGTTCGACCGGCTCTATGAAGATTGGTCGTCGCTTGACAATTTCCAGCGCACACGCGGCGTCTTAAAGTTTATGGCCACGGTCATCCATAGACTTTGGACTGACGGCAACAATGATTTGATGATCCAGTCCGGAAGCTTGCCGCTTTATGACTCGGACACTCGCAACGAAGCGATCGTTTATCTGCCCCAAGGCTGGGACCCGGTCCTTGAACGAGACATTGATGGCGAGCGCGCTTTGACGACAGAGCTCGACAACTCAAAACCGTTGCTGGGATCGATTTTGGCTTGCCGCCGAATCGCTCGCGTGGTGTTTATGGGCAGTGCGCCGGACGCAGGGGCCGTGGGCGGTGCCAAGCATCATCGTGGCATCGAGCTTGAAACTTTGTTGCTCGGCTGTGCTCAACCTGGCCAAGTGCTCGGCCACTACAAAGACGGCATCCGTGCTTTGGTGGACAAGCTGCAATACCTCAATAGCGCCAACAACCGTTATTGGTTCGACATCCGTCCGAACCTGCGCCGCGAAATGGAAGACCGTAAACGCCGGTTCAACATGCGCGAGGACGTATATCCGTTTATTCGTGAGAAGCTGCGCTTCGCGCCTGGCGTATTCAGTGGCGTCCACGTTTTCACTGGAAGCGCCGACGTGCCGGATGATTGGTCTTTGCGGCTCGTGGTGCTGCCGCCCGAGGCGACATTTGGACGCTCGGCTCAGGCCCCCGCGACCGAAGCGGCTCTCGCAATCTTGAAGCAGCGTGGCGAGCAGCCACGGCAAAAGCAAAACCGCTTGATCTTCCTTGCGCCTGATGCTGACAGCATTAGCAGGCTCAAAGATCAAGTTTGTTCAGTGCTGGCGTGGCAATCGATCGTGGCCGACGTGAAGGAGGGGCGCCTCAACCTCGATCAGCACCAAGCCAAGCAAGCATCCCACAGCCTCGATACAGCCAATGATGGGCTGGGTCGCATGGTGCGCGAGACCTACAAGTGGTTATTGGCGCCCATGCAGGAGGCCAAGCCCGGCAAGGGCATTGGCGAATTGCAGTGGGAACACTTCCAGGTCAATCCTGCGGCGCCCAACCGATCCGAGGAGATCGAGAAGATTCTCAAAGAGCACGAGCTCCTGATCGCCGAGTGGTCGCCGATCCATTTGTCGAACATGATGAGGACGTGGTTCTGGAAGGACGACATCGCAGCCCTTAGTGCTGTCGAGGCGTGGCAGAAGACTTGCTGCTACTTGTATTTGCCAAGGCTGCGTGACGCCGACACCCTTCGCAACACCATTGGCGCTGGCGCCAGCTCGCGCGATTTCTTCGGTTTGGCTTATGGCCAGCAGGATGGACGCTACCAGGGCTTCCATTTTGCCGAGAGCACCTCAGTGATCCTTGATGACTCGCTCTTGCTGATCGAGCCCAAGACGGCGGCGGAATTTTCGGCCAAGCTTGCGGCTGAGGCTGCTGAGCGCGACGCGGCGGCAAAGGCAGCGGCAGGCGGAGCCAGCGCTGGCGGATCGACCGTCACGCCGGGCCAGCAGGGATCTGGTCCCTCGACAGGTGGCGGATCATCCTCGACTGCAACGGCAGGGACAGGGGCCGCCACAACGACCACGACGCCCACTCCGTCGGTCAAAAAACGGATGTTCTACGGAACGGTCGAGCTCGATCCGGTCAAGGCCAAGTTGCAGTTCTCCGATGTGGCCGAGGAGGTAATCCTTTTGTTTGCGCAGCGGCCCGATGTGAAGGTCAAGATTTCCATTGAGATTGAGGCCGAGTCGAGCTCTGGTTTTGACGATGGAATTCAACGTTCGGTTCGTGAGAACTGTGATCAATTGAAATTCAAGAACAGGTCTTTTGAGGACTAATGATTGCATGATCGCCATGGAATACACATCGCATAACAACGCCTAAACGCGGACTTCTATAAACAACAAGAGCAGATTCAGGGACGGTTCATGACAATTTACTCCAAGGAAAGCGGTATAGCCATAACCGATGTTCGGGTGAGCAACTTCCGCTCGCTCGCCAACATCGAGGTTGAGCTCAATGACCTCACGGTCCTCATCGGTTCCAATAATGCGGGCAAGACGAGCTTCCTTGACGCCATGTTCGCTGCTATCGGATCGGGTCGCAAGCTGCTGGGGCAGGACGATGTTCGACTTGGCCACGGTGAGGCTCTTGCGCCCAAGGATCGCAAAGTAATCATCGATCTGCGCATCCGGCCTGTTGGCTCCGATGGCAAAGTGTTGGACAAGTTTCCAGTGGGTAGTTTTTGGACAGCTTTGTGGGGTAATGGAATCGGTATCGATCCCATCGAGTTCTACGAGTTCACGCCCATCCGAACCAGTCTTTCATGGAGCGGTTCGAAGGCGGAGTATGTTGTCGAGCGCAATTTTCTGAAGGAATGGCGCATTTTTTCGGACTGGATCGATACGCCGGTTCAGACCACGTCGGTTCGCGCGGCCCAGCTCGAACCAATTGCCTTGCATTTCATCGATGCGAAGCGCGATCTGGATGATGACCTTCGTAAGCAGGGGTCTTTCTGGCGACGATTGACTGACGATCTAGGCTTGTCCGCCGACGATGTGGCTGAGCTTGAGACTGCTCTTTCGGGAATCAATCAGACCATCGTAGACAAGAGCGAAATCCTTCAACATCTCAAAACAAACCTGTCGGACTTGCAGAAGGTAGTCTCTGCCGACAGTGCGGGCATCGATATCGCGCCAGTTGCCCGTAAGTTGCGAGATCTATCGAAGGGCGTGGATGTCTCATTTTCTACATCCGGAGCCCAGTCTTTCCCGCTTGCTCGACACGGCATGGGCACTCGCAGCTTAGCCTCGCTTCTTGTCTTTCGGGCGTTTGCCTCATGGCGCCATGCCCACGCCACCAGCGGTGGTGACAAGGTGCATTCGATTCTCGCGCTCGAAGAGCCAGAGTCGCACCTTCACCCCCAAGCTCAACGCTCATTGTTCGGGCACATCAAGGCTATTGCCGGACAGCGCGTTGTCAGCACGCATTCACCATACTTCGCAGGACAAGCCCAGCTAGAAGACCTTCGGTTATTCATCAAGAAGGGCGGCGACACGGTCACATCGAAGCTCGACTTGTCCCAGTTGACCAAGGCTGACGACAAGCGCAAGGTTCAAGAGTCCGTCGTCGAGTCGCGTGGAGACATCCTCTTCGCTCGGGCGTTAGTGCTCTTTGAAGGTCAGACTGAGGAGCAAGCACTGCCAATTTGGGCGCAGGAGTATTGGGGCGCGTCCATCCATGAGCTCGGATTCAGCTTCGCAAGAGCCAATGGAACGGACTACTTCCCGTTTATATGGCTTGCGCAGAGTCTGAACATCCCTTGGTATCTCATTGCAGACGGAGAGGCG
>Ga0209123_1003724_pt1 | contig 11141 bp, 9 predicted proteins | sample BarGraIncu00431A_FD_184500 | JGI IMG/M metagenome (GOLD analysis project Ga0209123, IMG submission 184500) | Arctic peat soil microbial communities from Barrow, Alaska, USA - Barrow Graham LP Incubations 004-31A (SPAdes) (version 2) | ecosystem: Environmental > Terrestrial > Soil > Wetlands >...
GCGCTGCCGGTCTCTCCCTTCGACGGCTACAAGGACACCGACGTCCGGGTTTCGTCACTGCTCTTGATCAACTTCGATCGTAACCGCTACAGCGTCGATGCCATGGCTGTCGGCAAGACCGTCTCTTACTATTGCCACTGCTATCTCCTTAAGGCAAAGAGTCGGTGCTTTTAGCCATTGCTCAACGCCTCGCGATCCTCGGCAACCTTCATTACTTCAGAGAGCGCCGCCAAGGTTTCAAACGACTGGTATGTCCCTCCTCTTTGTTCTTCGCTTTTAACAAATATCGGTGTTATCGCAAGTTTTCGAGAACGCTTTTCCCTCCGCAGGGTGTCCGACCTCGTAGAATGAATCCAACTATTTAGTGAGGCCGGCTCCATCGGTTTGTACCACGATCTCATGATCATCAATAGCGGCTTGGTTTTCCATTATTTGCGCATCGATCTCCGATTATGCCAACCTCGGCGGACCTGAACAGTTCCAAGGCATAACGTTCCCATACAGCGAATTAGTCGTTTACCGAATTCCCGGGTAGCTGAGTCTGACATTTTTCTAAAACGTCTGCAATGTTAACCATGAACAACGACTCCAAATGGCCCTGGACATCTTTTCGAATAAGCTGGGCCTTTGCATATATACGGAGACCCTCTTCATCCTTCCTATCTCTGAACTCCGACTCAAAGCCTAGGGCGGAAGCTAGTGCTGGGCTGAGAAGGGCTGCGAATTTAGGGTCAAGATGCCGTGCATCGAGTTCAGACTTTTCAGCCCTTACGTTTCCCCAAATAGTCATTAAGATTCCCGCACAAGCAATATAGACGTGGTCAGGGACCGCGCGTACATGCATTTCCCATTCATTCACTCTTGATCCCGGAATGGGGCTACTTCCAGGACCATAAATATATTCGGCTATATTCTCACCCATCTGTTTTTGGCTAAACCCAAGCACTTGACGAATATTTCGAAAATCAAGAGGGGTGAGTTCCATTGTCTTTCTTATCGCCATGGTCACTCCAATCATTAGCGGCCTTGTAATATTTCCCACATTTCCATTATAACGGCGGACTTTCGTTCATATTCTTTTGTAATACGCTGACGTTCGACTTCGAACGCCAGACGACTCAAGGTTTTTTGGACTATGCGGAGATGTGCATGCAACTCTAAATGCAGCACAACAGGAATACACATAAGATTTTCTGCATTATTGTTCGTACGGTCCAAGTCACGATGGTGAACATAGCAATTTCGTGGCACCTCTTTGGCATGAATTCTCTCCCAAATAATAATATGTTCTAAGCGTGACCGGCACTTCCCGTAAAAATGGTCAGTGATTTGATGGAAGAAATAACCCTTCACATTTTGATATTTCCCTGCGTAATCCCATACTTCACTGGAAAATGAGATATCAAGTGGCTGTTGCGCTAACACTTTGGGCCGACCGAGCTTTTTTTTGGACGCTTGGGCTTGAGAGGCTTCTACAACTAAATTCTGAATTTGAGTGATGGCCCCTTCCAAACCTGCCATACGAGGCAGTGTTATTTGGTTTGAACCGACGGAATCCATATTGCCTCCTTTTGCCCCTTTGGATACGCTGACCCTTTATCAGCTAAGGTCGAATTATCCTCAACATTTTTGAAACATGCAATCTTCGAAATTCACCTGCCGGCGGGAACCCAAAGGCGACATGAGTATCACAACAACATCCAGTCATCACACTCCCGGCATTGCAAATCATACCTCACATGCACTATTTTGGCAATATTCATATGTTGAGGGTTGTTCTATTGGCTCCGGAAAAAGATTAGAATTCTAATTTTCCAGGAGGTTTAATGAAATCGACTAAGCAGCTACTTGGCGCACGTATAAAGGAAATACGAAAGAGCAAGGGACTTTCCCAGGCGGAATTATCCGAAAAGCTTGAAATCGCTACAAATTTTCTCAGTAGGATTGAGGTTGGCGCTAACTACCCTTCTTTGGATACTTTGGAAAAGATGTCAGAGGCTTTACAGGTGGACCTAAAAGACTTCTTTGATTTTGAGTATTTACAGGAAGGATGCACTGATATTGCCAACATTGAAAAACTCTTTAATGAAATAGGAGAAGAGAAGCGAAAACTTGCCTTTAAAATTATTAGAGCCGTAACCAGGTGAATAGATAGGCTGCCTGGGGTCATCAGTATTTTCCAAAGGGGATCTCACCTAGATTGTACAAATCCCTCCTCCACCAGAACAATGCCATATGTGCCCAAGATACAGTACTGATACTGAATTCTCCAAACGATTGGAAGATCCGGACTAGCGGTGCAGTTGGATTGCATGTTCCTTATGTTGCAAGAATGAGGCGCTAATGCCGGATTTTGCAGTAATGACACACCGTTAACGCATCTGATCCGCCCCTCCTGCTTTTAGGCGCGGTGGGACATGCGAGCGTATACCTGAGACAATAAGCGAAATCAAATTCTTGCAGCATGGCGCGAGTACTCAAAAAAGCGCAGAACGTTAACAAGCTGAAAAATGTAGATTCCTTGCTTATGGTCTCAACCGTTAAGGCTCTTGCCGAAACGGCGGCACTCCTGGTTCTTTCATAAAAGCTCTCGGCGATCTACGGGGAGGGTGCGGACGAATGATCCGGCTGGAAGATCGCCAGAATGTTGCTCAGCACATTGAGCAAGCCCATACCGAAGGCGCTCGGCTCAAACCCGCCTGTCGTCTCGCCGGCATTGACGTTAGAACCTTGCAAAGGTGGAAAGCCCTCGATGGCCTCGTGCTGGGCGACAAGCGCCCGTCAGCTGTTCATCCGCGTCCCGCGCATGCACTCTCAGATGACGAGCGCGAGGCCATTCTGAAGGTTGCAAACGAGCCTCGCTTCGCCGAGGCCCCGCCGGCGCGCATCGTTCCAGGTGCTTGCCGACGAAGATATCTACCTGGCGAGCGAGTCGAGCTTCATCGGGTGCTGCGAGCCGCAGGACAATCCGGTCACCGCGGGCCAAGGCTCTTCGCAAATCGAAGCCGCCGACGACCCATGTTGCCACAGACACGAACAAGGTATGGTGCTGGGACATGACCTACTTGCCGACAATCGTTGCTGGAGTCTGGTTCCATCTCTACCTAATCCTGGACCTTTACAGCAGAAAGATCGTCGGATGGGAGATTCACGACACAGATGACTCCGGTCATGCCGCACACCTGGTACCTCGCACTGCGTTGGCGAAGAGCATTCACTGCCAGGAGGATAGACCGATCCTGCATGGTGACAATGGCTCTACGCTGAAGGCCACTACCGTTCTGGCGATGCTACAGTGGCTCGGGATCAAGCCTTCGTATTCCCGCCCACGGGTTTCTGATGACAATCCCTATGCGGAGGCCTTGTTCAGAACAGCCAAATACCGGCCGGAATTCCCTGATGGTGGTTTTAAAGACCTGGCGGAAGCCCGGATCTGGGGAGCGCAATTCGTCCACTGGTACAACTTCGAACATCGCCACAGCGGAATCAAGTATGTAACTCCCGCCCAGCGTCACGACGGAGAAGATATTGAGATCCTCAGGGCTCGTCACGACCTCTAGACAAGGGCGAAGGAAACAAATCCGCGCAGATGGTCAGGAAGTACCCAGTGACTGGAAGCCTGTGGGCGCCGTAACGCTCAATCCGGAACGCGAAGCCGTCGTTGCGAAGGCTGTCCTTGAAGAAGGAAATAAAACTCTCAACGCTGCATAGATCAGGCGACAACTAGCTTGACACGCGCCGTATCCCGCCTGGAACTAACTCCCTGTAGAGCCGTCTCCTCAATATCTAGCTCTCATTAAGCACACCGAAATCATAATCCATGCTATTTTAGCATTGCATTGCAACTGGACACAAGTATTAAAACTATTAAAATAAATGTGCATATTGCATCGCATATTTGTAGAGTGCGAATTTGGTACGGTTTAAATACCAAAACTGGTATTTCAGTCAGAACTAGATAGCTGTAATACAGATATTTTGGAATATATTTCTTTTTTAATTGATAATTATCAAATAGTAGGATACGATGCCGACATGAAGATTGAGAGTTATTTTATTATGACAGAATAACTCCAATATTCAGGTAGCAACATAAACAAAAGATCACAACCTCCCGTAGTCACATCGCAAGGGATTAAACCATAGGACCTGCTGACAAATAGCAGACTGGATATTCTAAGGATGGAATGCGAAAATGTATTTTGAATTAACCATTCAATGAGTTTTATTGGCACAACAATTAAGCTTTGGTATTTTAAACGGGGTCATTACATATGATTTCACATTCGAACAATTATATTATAAAAAATTCTCAACCATTATTTTTTTATCCGATAGAAGCAATTGATTGTGATGTTATAAATCTTTTAAACGAAGCAGCTAAATGTATTGGAACCAAAACTTCTGAAAATATCACAAGGCTATTATCAATATTTGAATGTTTTTGTCAGATAACAGGAACAGATATAACTAAAAAGAATTTATATGACAATACGTTCAGTCAAATATGTGCATGTTTTTTAGGAGCATTAAATTCAGAAAATTTTATGGAAGGTTCTTTCACCTCAAGATATTATTTCTCGCGACTGTTTATAGATATTTACAACTCTTTGCAATCTATCCTTTGTTTAAATGTTTATATTTCTTTGCCAATTTCTTCCAGGCACATAAATAAGCCAATATGTGATTATGTTTCACAATTCGAAAAACTAAAATTAAAAAGAGAGAAAGTCTGGCTTTGGAGTGGTTGGAAATCTACAAATCGCAAAGGAAAAACAACATATTTCCCCCTATACCCATTATACAAGAGGTTGGGCCGGGAATTCTGCGAGGATTTTTCCAAAATTTGTGATGAATATTTCAGCGGTCGCAATGCAGATAAAATTGATTGTTTAAAATCGTTCACCGAGTACATTGGTCAATACGATAAATCATTGAACCCAAACTGTTTCAAAGATAGAAAGTTCATATCAACTTTTTGGAGAGATTTTTATGTTTATTATGTTAAAACAGAGCACGCAAACGGGGTTGGCGTAGTTACATTGATTAATCAATGGAAAAAATCTTTTATATATTTCGTTGAAACTTATCTTGAAGGTTCAGGTTTATTTGTGAAAAGTTGGGGAGCATTGCCTTCCCCGAGTCCAAACAAGAATAATGGCGCACGCACACACATAAAAAATACATCTGACGGTGTGGAAATAAAGACGAAACTTATCACAGAAATACCACTGCAAATTACAGATGAAATCGCTATTAAAATACTTTTTAAACAAATACAAGATGATCATGATTTATTCGTGAATTGGGCAAGGTGGTCAGTTAATGACATATGGCAACGATATGTACGCCGTAGAAGACTGGAGAGTATAGGCACAATACGTTACAATCAAAATGAACGGTTAGATCACCTAAATGATAAAAAAACAGAAAGTTTAACATGGTTAACAGATAGAGCTAATCCGGATTGTTTGAAAAATGCTGCGGCATCACTTAAGCATTATGGTTTCAAAACAAGCAAAGACTGTACTCTCGAAGTTATTTTTCCAACACCATTACCTCAAACTGCACTAGAACTTGCATTGCCTGTATCAGGGGCACTACTACCCCACTGCATACTGTTGGTTTCTCAACACCCCCAAATAACTCCATCATTCCTAGAAACATTAGAATTATTTGATAAAAACGGCAAACTAACAGGCTTTATTGGCACTGATGCCGGTTTTTATTTAATTGGTTCCAAGATCAGGCGTGGATCTGAACTTGCAGAACAAAAGATACATCTCAACAGGATGACTAAAAAAATTGTTCAACACATAATACTATTGACTAAAATTTCTCGCGATTATCTCAAACTTAAAAACGATGATAATTGGAGATATTTATTATTAACAGTAAAAAGTGGATTTGCCAATCCTATTAGAATACGCAAACTAGCACCTCACACAAGCGACCCTATTAGAGTTGAGGAAATAGCACAAAGCTTAGTAAATACATCAGATTTATCTTTAGCTAAAAGGAGAGAGTACGCACAACAATTTAGTTTACCATCTTTACGAGCAAGCGCAGCAGTACTGGTTTACCTTTCCTCTGGAAGTGTACACGAAATGGCAAAAGCACTTGGTCATAAACAGTACGATAGCAGACTATTAGGCAGATACCTACCTGAACCATTACAGATGGTATTTAATGAGCGCTGGATAAGAATTTTCCAAGAAGCACTTATCGTGGAAGCCTTAAAAGATAGCGAATTCCTGCTGGAGGCCAGTTCTTTTAAAAACATGGCAGAACTGGATGAATTCCTAAAAAACCATGCTTTTCGTGAAATACCAAAATTTTTAGACGATCCGTATGTAAATTCTGATCATCATTTTCATACGGAGTTTACACAAAATAAGGAAGTTGTTTTCGGTATAAATACAGGTATTTTAACTATCTTGTTGAGTCTCAAAATCGCTGTGAATCAATCCGCTAAAGAAGTATGTGCTAAGGCTATTTATTGGAGCAAGGTTACTGAACACTTGGTTGCATATTTGGAAAGTAACCACAATAATCGTCCGGATCTCAAATCCTATCTCTTCAAGGCAAAAAATATGGCTAATGCACAGATAGCCGATAAATTTATATATGATTGAAAAAACTTTGGTTCAAGATGACTTATCTTTTTTATTAGAACTTATCGGCGATCGTAGCGAACAATATTGTTGTGCATTTTGGCTTAAAAGCACCTTTGAATCTGATTTATGGATATGTGAGTTCGATGATGGTGTCATCTTTGAAATAGATTTTGCCATTTACCTGGACGACGGTTCATTACTTACTGATCCCCAGCATTTCAACTTATTGAAAATTTACAAATGCTGGCTTTGCGTTCAAACTCACTTCGACTGCACTGGAGGCCAAGTACTTGCTCCTGTGGTTGCACGGCAACGTATTCATACAACCCTTAGCTTGATTGATTACACTTTACTAAATTCTAGCACGTTTAAATTAGTTGATTACGGTCTTGAATTTGTAAGCGAAAATGACGTTGCTGATATAATATTTAACATTGGTACATCAAAAAATTCTGATGTCAGCATTTATAGATGGCCAGAAAAACTCGCTCATTTTCTCCGCGACCATTCGAGCAGCATCAGTGAATCAGAAATAAATATATTGGCAGCTTCGATGCCATCACTTTTAGAAAATTTATCTGACTCAGATAATTCAATTCTTGATTTGTCCGAATCGGAATTGTTACGAGCCCGTGTGTGGTTGTTCAAGAATAAATATTACCATAGATCTAAAAGTAGTAGTTCAGAGTTTAAATATACACTCAACACACAAAAAATTTCCGAAATAATTTATTTAAATACCCTCAAAGGTAGATGTGCTAAACAACAACCACTGGAATTATGCTTAGAACCATTTGAAAGTTATTCTCGAGAATATAAATCTGTGCCGATGCGTCATGGTGACAAATCAATAATTTCGGTAAAAACATTCACTCCATATAAGAGGGCTTTAGGAAGCATTGGACTGCTTTCAACCGTAAATTTGCCTGTTCCTATCACTGCATTGAAAAGCCTCGATAACATAGCATTACTTAACTCTTTAAATCTTAGAAAAACTGGTCGTTTCACGACATTACCGCAAAAATTAGTATTTTCTGTCTTACGTGACGCTATAGAGTTCGTACTTGAGTTTGGTAAAGATCTCGTTAGTTGCTATTTAAACGTGGCTAGGGCTTCTTTTGCTTCAGGATTAACCTGCCAATCCTACGTGTATCAATTTGGACTAAACCATTTATTAACACCTAAACTTGCAAAAATTGGTATTCAATCTTGGAGTTTGCAAGAGCACACGAATATATTCGGTAGTCATTCGATTATGAACGGCCACCCCCGAGTAAACAAGCTCTCGACTTTTCAAAGCTTAAGAAATAATAGATCTTTTTGGGCACTGATAAAGGTTTTATATGGGTCAATACAAATAAGTGTAGGGACACTTATGGCCAGGCGGGAAGATGCGATAGCTACTTTGGTTGCGCATAAATGCCTAGATCGATCAGGCACTCGTCTTGTGTTCAATAACTGTAAGACCGGTACATTAGGTAACCGAGAAAAAACAATTAGGCCAATCCCACCACTGGCTGTGAAAATGATACGTATGTTGGAGGAATTGCAAGATGGCCTTATTGATATAGGGATACTAAAACAACACACATTTCTTTTCGCCTATCCAAAGGTTATGGGCAATGGTCTTGTAAAACTATCGCACGGTCAATACAATTCTTCTCTAGACGTATTTTGTGACTACACCGAAACCCTAATGAATGGACCGGAACACCGCTTTTATATACGTCAACATCCATTACGTCGTTTTTTCGCCTTACTATTTTTCTGGGGGAATTCATTCGGAGGGATGGAAACGCTGCGATGGTTTTTAGGCCATTCAGATATTGAACATTTATATCGTTACATCACCGAAATGATACCTGGTGAAGTTATGAAGGGTGTAAAAGCAAATTACGCTGCGCAACAAGCCATATTAAAAGTCGACGAAGCTGAAGATTTAGCTAATTTACTTGAACTTCACTTCGGAACTCGCAATTTTTATATTTTAGACTGTGATGAACTTGAAGAATATATTGAAGAGCTGATGGATGGCGGTATGGTTATTATAGAACCTGAATTCTTTGAAACTCCTGACGGGAAAAGACACCGCATTTTAATTAATGTAAGCCCGATTGAGGTTAGAAAATGAAAATTGATAAAAGAGTTGAGCGCAACACTAAATCAGTACTTGCCCTGAAGGACTTTCTTGAAGAAATAGCTGGTGCCCCAGTTCTTTTCACAGAACAAACTGCACTGATTGAGGCTCTTAAATCCCAAGGGAAAACGGCCATGATTAGCGACGCAGATCGAAAGATAAGCGGAGCTTCATTGGGCACGGTAAAACGTATTGCAAAGGCTACCTTTCAGGATGGATTTAGTACCCTCGATGCCCTGCGGATGAATGCCCTTGAAGCGATTGTAACGCAAATATCACATAAGGAACGATCAAATAAAGTGACGAAAGTTGGCCTCCAGAAAAGGGTCACTGAACTAGAGCAAATAATTATGTCAAAAAATGAAGATATGCTTTGCTTAACCCTTGTAATCGAAAAAAGCCTTTCACAAGGGCGGAACTATGCTATTCGATCTGACAAGCCCTTTGTTATTGAGCTTTGCAAAAAAGAGCAGCGCGAACTAAGAATTATGTTATCAATAACTAAGACCAAACCTGTTATAAAGGATATTGAAATTGTTTCATAATTCTAAACTATATAGCAAAACCTCTAAAATTTTTGAGCTTCCGTTATTGATTAGCAAAAATAATAGTGTTGTAACAAGTCTGGCTGATTATTTTCCTACTCTATCATGGCCCGACGGACGATGGTGCTTTGAAGCTAACGTTTTTATGTTAGAACTATACTACAAAGGACTATCCAGAAAAAATAAGGGTGGAACCTTATTAACTTATGCCGCAAATATTAGTCCTATAATTCGATACTGTTATTATAACAAAAGGGGGTGGGTAGTTAGCTCCTCCTGAGATACTCACATAATCGAGTCTTGGCGAAGTTAATCGTCCCAACCTCCCAATTTCACTATGTTTTATCAGCTTCCTTGTTGCTGCGTCGAGGCGCGCTGTAACTTGCTGACATTACACTTCTAACCGGCGAGGAGGAGCTAGCTACCCACCCCCCTTATAACAATATCAATTTCATCAATCTAACTGATTCTCATTTTTCGTTATTTATCAAATCCGTACAAGGTGAAAGACGAGCGAAGGCGCCTGGAATTAAGGCCCGCGACGCCAACTCAGTGCTTGCGATTGGACGCAAATCGTTAGAATTTTTAGAATCAGTTGCGCGCTTTAATTGTGACGAAACATTCATTGGGCCAGATGGTCAAATTAGAGCTGAACAGAAGACGTTTAAAAGATTAACCAGAAAACGCCTAATAGCTGTTAAATATTGGCATCATCGAGCATTTCCAACACCAGATCCCAAAAAAAGAAGGCTACCGATTAGTACACACAATATTGAAAAATTACGCAATGCCATACTCCCAGCGAGTAAATCGGTTTTCTTGAGAAAGCGTCGTTATGTCATGATCAAACTGCTCGAGATTACTGGAGGACGGCGCACAGAAGTCGACGAAGTGACAGTTAAAAGTATACGTCAAGCTTCTTGTATGGCAGAACCAATGCTAAGACTATCAACAGTAAAGGGCGGTGATGAGCGCCTTATACCAATTGCGTCGCATGATCTGGTTTTTTTGTTAGAATTTATAGATAAAAATCGAAGTCGTATTATCCGCAAAACTTGTGGCAAAGAAAATGATGATGGATTTTTACTGATAAGTGAGACAACAGGACAAAAGCTGGAGCCGAATACTATCACTCAAGAAATTCACCTTCTTGCTAAAGCGGCCCAGATACTTATTAAGATATGTCCTCACATGTTTCGTCACAGATTCATTACTAAATTATTCGTCGCATTAATAGAACAACATCACATTTTAAATCCTGATGCATTCAGAAGTGCGCTTTTAGATATGGAATCACTCAAACAAAAGGTCCAAGAATGTTTAGGAGTAATAAATATTGAATCACTTGATCCTTATATCCACCTCGCTTTTGACGAAGTAACCGGTTTCAAAAAAACTTACAATTTAATTCTCATTTCGTCTGCAATAGATTCATTCCGGTCTACTTTGCGACAGATTTTAACTGAATTGAAATCAGGCTCATCATTCATCGACGCTCAGCAGCACCTAATAAATTTATTAAATGCTCTCGACACGGATTTAGAACGGGCAAGGTCATAATTATTAGTAACATTGCAGATATATTATGACAGCAAGGCTAATCACATATGTGAGAGTAGACAGTTATCTCCTATCAAGATCCATTCGGTATATCCACGTTGTCTTATTTTACAACTGTCACTCTTAGGCTACAATTGCAAATTGCACCATGAAATGTAAGCGATCACAGGGTATTAATGGGCGTGAGCAATCCAAGCAAGGTTTGGCTTGTTCCCTTTGAAATAGCAGCCAACCGCCTCGACCAGGACCGGGAAGGTTCTTTTGGAACGTAGTCGACAGGTC
>Ga0209123_1003725_pt1 | contig 11138 bp, 12 predicted proteins | sample BarGraIncu00431A_FD_184500 | JGI IMG/M metagenome (GOLD analysis project Ga0209123, IMG submission 184500) | Arctic peat soil microbial communities from Barrow, Alaska, USA - Barrow Graham LP Incubations 004-31A (SPAdes) (version 2) | ecosystem: Environmental > Terrestrial > Soil > Wetlands >...
GGTTGATTCATTTTAAACCATGCACTGTCGGTGCCTGAAATACGTTGACCAAAAATAACGTATTATCATGGGAATAAATAGCATTTTTTCAGAAGAACTTCGGTCCAGACAAAATCGTTACTTTAGTAATGATATTAAAAAGAAGATTGTCAGGGATCTTGAAAGGAATTTTACTTCGGTTGGCGATGTTTGTAAAACCTATCAGGTTAGTCGGACATCAGTGTATCGATGGATATTTAAATACTCATCAATGGCAAAAAAGGAACATAAGCAAGTAGTTGAACCCAAGAGCGATACTCAAAGGATTAAGATGCTTGAAGAGCGTATTAAAGAACTCGAGAGAATAGTTGGTCAGAAGCAATTATTGCTTGAGTTTAAAGATAAGATGATAGAAATAGCGGAGGCTACCTATAATGTTGACATCAAAAAAAAAGTAGGTTCCAGGCTCTCGTCTGGTATTACTTCAACCGGGAAGAACATAAAAAAAAGTTAAGCAGTTTATTCGAAGTACTATTAATTAGCAAACAGTCCTTTCATCAGATGTTGAGTCGCAGGCGATATAAATATGAAGAGCAGGAACAGCTTATCCCGCTGATCAATGAGATACGTGTTGATCATCCACGTATGTCAGCCAGGGATATCTATCTTAAGCTTCAACCAAGCTGTATGGGAAGAGATCAGTTTGAGCGGTTCTGTATGGACTCAGGATACAGGATTAAGAGACTAAGGAACTTTAGAGTAACTACGAACAGTCTTGGCGTGACCCGTTTCCCTAACCTGATAAAGGATATTGAAGTTACACGTGTCAACCAGGTTTTTGTGAGTGACATAACCTACTTTGATCTTGGATCTGGCACCCGTTATCTTACTTTTATTATGGATTTATATAATCGTGAGATAGTGGGTTATTCGGAAAGCGATAATTTGAGGACAGAGAACACAACAATACCAGCATTATATCGAGTAATAGCGGTACGTGGTACAGCAAATTTAAATGGAGCAATCATGCACTCAGACGGTGGAGGCCAATACTATTGCAAAGAGTTCAAAGAGATAACTAAATCGTTGGGAATGATAAACTCAATGACCGAAGAAAAAGTGTTTGAGAACTCACATGCTGAGCGACTAAACGGAGTAATCAAAAACAACTATCTTTATCCATATGGCCCAACAAACATTACTTCTCTTAGAAAGATGTTAGATAAAGCTGTATTGATGTACAACACAGAAAAACCACACAAAGCATTGGGAAAATTAACTCCAAAAGCTTTTAAGGATACCATTGATAACGAGGATAACTCTGCAAGTTATCTCCCATTATCAATAGTAAATCATCATATCAATAATAAAAGAGTTAATTTAAGTATAAAAAAGGTCAACGTTATTTAGGCATTGACAAACCAGTAACCAGTAACCAGTACCCAGTACCCAGTAACATCCATCAGCCATCAGCCCGTCTGAAACTATGATTCACACTCGCCTGCTGGGTTGGAGTTATTACCAGTTCATTTATGCAGACCCTGGCTGGAAGAGTGGCGCAATAATAGACTGCATCCGCTATATCATCAGCAGTCAGTGCATCAATGCCTGTATATACATTTTTAGCCTTTTGATCATCTCCTTTAAAACGGACCAGAGCAAATTCGGTTTCCGCCATGCCGGGAGCAATGAGGGTAACTCTGATATTATTCTTTAACATATCTATGCGCATTGATCTTGACAGAACATCAACAGCAGATTTTGAAGCACAATATACGTTACCATTTTCGTAGGTTTCTTTTCCGGCAATTGAACCAAGATTAAAAATATGCCCTTTGTTTCGTGCAATCATCAGAGGCGCAACTGCCCGTGTAACATAAAGTAATCCTTTTACATTTGTGTCGATCATTCTGTCCCAGTCATCAGTATTACCGTTTTGGAGATGTTCGAGGCCAACAGCGAGTCCTGCATTATTAATAAGTATGTCGATAGATTTCCATTTATCCGGAAGATTTCCGATAACTTTTTCAACTTCATCTTTATTCCTGACATCAAAATGGAGTGCAAGGACTTTTATCTTTCCATAAGTACGAAGTTCTTTTTCCAGCTCATCGAGTCTCTCTTTTCTTCTTCCGGTTATTATAATGTTATATCCATTTTTAGCAAATTTTATAGCAAATGCCTTTCCGAAACCTGCCGTAGCACCGGTAATCAATATGGTTTTATTCATTTTGTATGATTTGTTTTTATTTCATGTAAAAATAGAAAATTATTCTATTATTTCTATTGATCCCCGTCTTCCTGATCTTATTGTCCCCAGGGGGCAAAAACCAGAAAAGGGGGATAGGGGACAAAAAAACAGGCTAGGGGTCATGCAGAGGCAGCTTTCAAATTAATTCTATCTTTGCGGTTTAAATTTACAATGGCAAATCAACCTGGGAATTTGAGTGAGGCAAAGAAAGTTATGGTTGAGTCGATGTTTGACTCAATAGCATGGAGGTATGATTTTCTCAATCATTTTCTATCTTTTAATTTTGACAGATATTGGAGAAGGAGGGCAGTAAAGGAGATTTCAAAATCCTGCAAATCATCAGTTATTCTTGATGTTGCCACAGGAACAGGTGATCTCGCAATAGCAGCTATGACACTCAGGCCTTCGAGAATAAAAGGTATTGATATATCCGGTAAAATGCTGGAGATAGGCAGAGAAAAAATTGAAAGGAAAGGTTTTACAGGAAAAATAGAGCTGATACAAGGTGATTCGGAAAAAATACCTTTTTACGACAATGTTTTTGATGTGGCGATGGTGGCATTCGGTGTCAGAAATTTTTCCGATCCGCTGAAAGGTCTTTCGGAAATGATGAGGGTAACACGAAAGGGAGGAATGATCATGGTGCTTGAATTCTCGAAACCATCAGGGTTCCCGTTTAAACCGCTTTATAATTTCTATTTCAGAAATATACTTCCTTTTTTTGGAAAACTGTTTTCCAGGGACAATGCCGCTTACAGGTATTTGCCAGATTCTGTTATGAAATTTCCTGACAATGAGGAGTTCCTTAAATTGCTTATACAGGCAGGCTGGTCCGAAACACATCAGATTAAACTGACCGGTGGTGTGGCAAGTATTTATACCGGTATCAAATTATCAATGCAATAATTGGAATTCAAACGAGTTTATTATCTTGTATCACCAAATCTAAAAAGTCAGGAAGGTTGAAAAGAAGAATTTTTTATATAACATTATCTGTCATTTTTCTTCTGACCAATCTCAATTTGTACGGACAGAAGCAGAAGCCTAAAAACGAATCATGGTATGATGATAAGCCCCTTCATTTTGGATTCAGTCTGGGGTTTAATACCATGGATTTCAATATAACTCCTTCACAAAAATATTTTCAGACTGATTCTCTTTACCCTGAAGTGAGTATCCTCAATCCGGGTATTAATATCCAGATTGTCACCGACCTGAGAGCATCTGATCACTTCGATGTAAGATTTCTTCCGGGGGTATCTTTTGGTCAGAGAGTTATCCGTTTTTATAAAAACAGAGTGCTTGTCAATGATCAGCAAAGACTCGAATCATCATTTTTGGAATTTCCTCTTCTTCTCAAATATAAAGGAGACAGAATGAATAATGTCAGACCCTATGTTATAGGAGGTCTGAACTACAGATATGACCTGGCAGGCAAAAAGGAATTTGATGATGCCAAACCAATTTATTTACGGCTTAAACGACCTGATCTTTACTATGAACTGGGAGCAGGTCTTGATTTTTACCTTACATACTTCAAACTTTCGGTTGAGTTGAAGATGTCTACCGGATTGGGAAATGTACTGATAAAGGAAGCGGCTCCCGGTCATCCCCAATTCTACAATGCCATAGATAAAATGAAGTCGCAGATCTGGATTCTCGCTTTTCATTTTGAATAGAAATGGGGAAACTGGTTCAGATCAATCTTACCCCTTCTGCTGCAGCTGATGAGGCTGTAATCAAAAAGATAGCTGCATCTCTTTCAGGAATTGATCAATCCACAGTTACTGACATCAGAGTTATTAAGCGGTCGGTAGATGCAAGAAAGAAAAATATCCGTGTTAATCTTACTGTAGAAGTTATTTCCGGTGAAGATTCAGCATCACATGAAATCAGCCCCTTTATCCCCATTGATGTTTCTCTGAAGGAAGAGGTAATCATCGTTGGTGCAGGTCCGGCAGGTCTCTTTGCGGCTCTTCGTTTAATTGAGCTTGGTTTACGGCCTGTTATAATTGAAAGAGGTCGCGATGTTTCATCACGTAAAAAAGATATTGCACGAATCAGCCGTGAGCAGATTGTTGACCCCGATAGTAATTATTGCTTTGGGGAAGGAGGTGCCGGAACATATTCTGATGGGAAACTATATACCCGGTCGAAAAAAAGAGGTGACAATACGAGAGTTCTGGAACTGCTATGCCTTCATGGTGCCAATGAGAATATTATGTACGAAGCTCATCCTCATCTAGGTACAGATAAGCTGCCAGGAATTATTGCTGAAATCAGAAAATCCATTCTCGATGCGGGAGGTCAGTTCAATCTTGAAAAGAAAGTTACCGATTTTCTTATCGAGGGTGATACAATCAAAGGAGTTGTTACATCCGATAATGAAAAAATTAAATCGCAATATGTAATTCTTGCAACAGGACATTCTGCGCGCGATATTTACGAAATATGTCATAATCGGGGAGTGGAACTGGAGATGAAACCATTCGCCATGGGAGTAAGAGTTGAACATCCACAGGAATTAATCGACAGGATTCAATACCATGGAAACCCAAGAGGAGAATTCTTGCCGGCTTCCTCATATAATCTTGCAAAACAGGTAGATGGGAGGGGCGTTTATTCTTTTTGCATGTGTCCGGGTGGATTTATAGTGCCTTCGGCAACAGCACAGGAAGAGGTGGTTGTAAACGGTATGTCACCGTCAGGAAGGAATTCACCCTATGCCAATTCAGGGATCGTGGTTGAGATTAAGCCGGAAGACCTTATTAAGTTTACCAGCTTTGGTGAAATGGCGGGACTGGAATTTCAGAAAGAACTTGAACGTGAAGCCTGGAAGAATGGTGGCCATACTCAAAGAGCTCCTGCGCAGCGCCTTGCTGATTTTGTAGCAGGAGATACTTCCACCTCGCTGCCAAAAGTTTCTTATTTTCCCGGAGTAACATCCTCGCCGCTTCATAACTGGCTTCCAAAAGCAATAGGCAGACGGCTCAGGGATGGATTCAGACTTTTCGGACAGGTAATGAATGGTTACCTGACAAACGATGCCGTTGTACTGGGTATAGAGTCACGGACATCGTCTCCTGTACGGATTCCAAGAGATCCTGAAAAACTTCATCACATAAGGATCTCAGGATTATATCCCTGTGGAGAGGGATCCGGTTATGCGGGAGGTATTGTATCATCTGCAGTAGACGGCATGAGAACAGCTGAGGCAATTTCGAAGAAAATATTGTCTTAGAAGGCCCCCTCCCGCTTCGCGGGATCCCCCTAAAGGGGGAACAATTTCATGATGAAAGTAAAATTTCACTAGCTTCCAGAGATTTACCCCCCTTTAGGGGGGCAGGGGGGCAAAACCTTTGTGACCTTTGTGGTTAATTGAATTTGTTATGGAGGAAAAATAACTTTTCTTTTCCAAATATTATATAGATTTGTCTGTAAGATATTTTTAATGGAAAATCCGTTTAAAAAACCATACTCAGTAGTTGAGACTCCAAGGGAAAAAATTGTTTTTATCCTTGTTTTTGGTCTGTTCATATTCCTTTTTCTTTTTCTTTTTAAACCATTCGGTATGGCTCAGTTAAAGACTGAGTGGCAATTATTCGTATCACTTGGTTTTGGGTTAGTAACAATATTTGTTCTTTCAATTTTTAAATTTTTAATTGAACCTGTAGTAATTAAAGCGAATTGGACCTTTGGGAAGAGTATCCTATGGGGTTTGCTTATCGCATCAAGCATTGGAGCAGCTAACTACTTCTATGTAAGTATAATATTTCCCGAGATTTTTATTTTTAAATATTTTTTATTTGCCATCTGGACCGCAATATTAGTAGGAATAATACCTGTTACAATAGGTTATATTGTCGCATTCAACAGGATGTACAGAACTGCATTAAAAGAAGCTTCAATTCTTCCTGAGGAGGTTTTATGGGAAAGTGAGGTTTTAATAAGGGGCGGAAATCCGAAAAATGAATATAAGGTTAACCCGAAAAGTATAGTTTATCTTTGTTCAAATGATAATTATATTACTATTGTAACAATCAAAGGCGTAACTCTGACCAAAACCCACCTCCGCGGAACACTCAAAGCAGCTGAATCGGAGCTGAAAAAGAATTCTTCTTTTTTCAGATGTCATAAGTGCTTTATAATCAATGCTGAATATACCGATCATGTGACTGGTAATGTTCAGAACCTGAAAATTAAACTTAAACCCCAGGGTCTGGAGGTACCTGTCTCACGATCAAAAGCTGCTGAAGCTATCAGAAAATTCAGATAGGTTAGTTGAGAACTCCGTTGCAAGCATATCCTTTTGTCCCTGAATCCGGCAATTCACCCCGGGGAAAAATCCTTTAGCCACAATTGAAGTATGTTGACCACTATTTTCTTGGAGTAATATCCGGACGTGTATAGATTTACAGAAAAAAGTTGATGACAGATTCATTGATTCTTGGTTTAAGCAGCGGTTCGGCCTGCCTCGCTACATGCGGAATGGTGATGTTTCCATACCTCATGGCAGATTCTGCAGGTGTTAAAAGGATTGCAATTGATCTTTCTCTTTTCTTAATAACCAGGTTTGTTATTTATTTCATTCTGGCAACATTAGCATGGTATTTTGGTCAGGCACTTTTTAGTGATCAGGTTGTAAGAAATATTGTTCCCGGGATTCTCTATATTGTATTTGCTGTTATGCTGGTATGGTATAGTATAAGTAAAAACCGCAATCCGGATTGCCCCGCAAAAATTGTAAAGACAGTAAATAACCATAGGATTGTCCCGATTTTGCTCGGACTGGTAAACAGCCTTGGATTTTGTCCTGCTTTATTTTTAATTCTTACCAAGGGTGCTACTCAGGGAACTCTGGTTCAAAGCTACTTTGCCTTTCTGGCATTTTTTATAGGGTCTTCCCTCTGGTTTTTGCCTTTACCTTTAGCTGGTAAAATACAGAAAAAGGAAGTACTTAAAAAAATTGGAATTCTTGCAACAGGACTGGCAGGTATAATTTTTATGATTAAAGGTATAACTAATCTAATTGGAGGACTAATTAATGGATAACACTTTAAAGATTGCAGGTATGAAGAAATCTTTCGGAATGTCTCTTCTTTATACCCTGCCTATGTTTCTGATAACATTTATGTTTATGACAGGCGGAAGACCAAATTTTGGAGATCCAACTTCCGGGTTGTCTATCCTTACAGCATTTTTATTGGTGAATGTACTGTATTTCCTTATGCACTATACAGGTAAAACAGACAGGTACAGGGCAGTCCTTTTTATTATTTTCGCTCTGTCCCTCTCTTTTACATTAATACGTAATATGCTTGAAATGAGGCACGCCATGTCTTTTTCCCAGGCTGACATTCTTGAATGTAAAATACCATTCTGCCATCTGGTTATTCCGATGATGATCCTGCCGGCCGCATTTACAAAATCTATTATTTTCCCGGGCAGCATTATTGGTGGATTTGCAAACATATCATCAATGGTTGTCTTATGGTTGGTGGCAACCATAGTGCTGGGCAGAGGATTCTGCAGCTGGGGCTGTTTCTATGGTGGATGGGATGACGGATTCTCGAGAATAAGAAAAAGGCCGGTTATTAAAAAGATCAGTGAACTATGGAAATGGATGCCTTATGCAGTTCTGATTATGGTTGCCTTAACAGCGGCCTTAACTCTTATGCCTACTTATTGTTCATGGATCTGTCCTTTCAAAGCAGTTACTGAATTTGAACAGGTTACTTCGGTTGAATCAGCTGCAAAAGCCGGTGTATTTCTTACACTGTTCGGTGGATTAGTTGTCGTTTTACCTGTAATGACCAGAAAAAGAACGCAATGCAGTTTTCTTTGCCCTCTTGGAGCGGTTAATACTTTGTCGAATAAAATTACACCATTTACAGTAAAAATCGATAAGAAAGCATGTAACGAGTGTTTCAAATGTGTTGAAGTATGCCCCTTGTTTGCCCTGACACCGGATGATATTAAAGCAGGTAAAGTTTCATTGTTTTGCAGCAAGTGTGGTAAGTGCGTTGATGCCTGTTCAAAAAAAGCAATCCATTATGGTATAAAAGGTATCCCTCCCGGAACTATGAAGAATTTTTCAAGGAATCTATTCCTGTTTGTTTCATTCCTTTTTATGTCTGTTTTCTCAGCAGGTGCGATAATTTCCAGTTTGCATCAATTACTAAAACTTATCTTTTAAAAAAGTCAGCAAAATGAAAAAAGTAAAAATAATAGCAGGAATCAGCTGGGCGTTTCTCTGCCTTATACTGATAATCATTTTATTCCCGGGCTTGAACGGTTTCTCCGTTTCAGTCTCAAAACTACCATTCATGAAGCTGAATCCCAGGTATACCGGTGGCGAGATTGCGAATCAAGTGATTACTGAGAGTTGTACTCTGGATATCAGGAAACCTGTTTTCAATGGATTTTTAAAAGAAAGGAAATCGGGTTTTGTGCAGCTAGACTGGCGTGGGAATATTCCGGAGATAATCAGCGATTCGATAGACTATAATGATGATGGAGATAAAGATTTTTGTATATCGGTAGACAGGAAAAACTTAAAAACCATACTTGATCCGTTTAACGACAAGGTTAAAAGTGTCATCATTTCAACTCCGACATCATATGGATGGGCAGTCAGAGTTGAACTAACAAAATGACCCCGGATATTTTGAAACCAATTAATAGACGACATTATGAAAATAAACATATTTCAACTTATTATCTATCTGACATTTGTATTTGGCTTTTCGGAGCTTATGCTGATGGTTGTCAAGCATTCAAAAATAAAAACTGCGAAAACCAGGAAAGACAGAGGGTCAATGATTCTTTTATGGGTTGGGATTACATTTGGATTTACAGGTGGATTCTTTCTGGCAAAGCATGATTCATGGAATTCTGTCAATACTTTCATTGCCGGAACAGGTTTGCTGTCAGTTCTCACCGGGATCATCATCAGATGGGCTGCAATTATTCAGTTGGGTAAATCATTCACTGTTGATGTAGCCATAACAGAGGTTGCCAGTCTTAAAACAGATGGACTTTATAAACAAATCAGGCATCCGAGTTATCTGGGATTATTAATGATAATCACCGGATTTTCTGCAACGATGAATAGTTTTTATTCATTTCTTGTTTTTGTTGTACCGGTCTCTCTGGCAATAATATACAGGATCAGTGTGGAAGAGAAGGTGCTGAATGAGGAATTCGGAAATACTTACTCAGCTTATAAATCCAAAACAAAGCGACTTATTCCCGGCATCTATTAAAGAACAATGGAAGGTCTGAATTATTGATTTTCTTTTTTATTGAGGATTGTGGATTCTTTCAGTCTGAATGACATCAATATACTGAGAACCATTAACGCAATCATCAGGATAAGCGATCGCGTCATAGAGCCTGTGAGCGTGGACTTAAAGCTGTCCATCCCAAAAATGAAAGCAATTCCTGAAATCTGTCCCATGAGCAGAAGCATCCCGTTAGATGTCCCTTCCGATGCCGGGAAGGTTATTTCAGCCCCGTACTGAAAGCCAATTGGTCCTGAACTGAGAAGAAAGAATCCCAGCACCGCGCCTGAAGTAAGCAGCAGCCAGTAAGCTGTTGCAAAGGTGATTCCGGCAAGACCGATTGTGGCGCCGGTCAGTGCGATTATTATAAATGGAGTTCTTCTTTTGAATCGATCGGATAAGATAGGTATAAAAAGCGCTCCGACAATCCCGGCGACAATCATGAGACCTCCTGTAATTCCAGCCTGTGTAGCGGAGAATCCTCTAGGCCGGAGAATATCTTCTATCCAGGTTGTAACTGCGTTGAAAACACCCAGCCCAATAAAGAAGATTATCATAAGTATGATAAAGTCTTTGGTCCTGAGCGTCTGTTTGAATCCGTCATAAACCAGGGAGCGTTCTTCCTGATCGGGCAGGCAAGGTGCTGTCGGGGGTCCTTCTTTAATTAAAATAAGAAAGGTAACCGTTGTCAGAATTGAAATAATACCATATATGTATAACATTCCGCCGATACCTGAGCCAATAATCAGATATGGTGTAAGAATCATTCCCAGCAGGATTCCAAGATACATTGCCAGAGTACCCAGGCCGGCAGCCGTGGCCCTTTCTTCCAGAGGAAACCATCTTGCAGCCAGTTTAGTAATAGCATTCAGAATGAAAGGTTGTCCTATGGCTATACCGATCTGCGCCATCAGCAGCAGATTGTAATCAGTTCCAGCAAATCCACGAACCAATCCGAAAACTCCTGTAAAAACAGCACCTATCCCCACACCTATGCGTATACCAAATCTGTCAATAATCCACGATGCCGGAATGGAAACAATTATGTACACAATCATAAAACACATTGAGAGTATTCCGATCCGGAGGTCTGAAACACCATAGTATTTTGTGGCTTCACCGGTAATTGGAGCAAATGTGATCCATAATAGCTGATTCACGGCTACCATAAGCATATATACAACCAGCATCATCCATCTGATGCCATACACTTTGAAATCTGATTTTGGCATGGCCTGGTAAATTTTGGCAAATATAATTTTATTAATCAGTTATTCGATCTGTTTTTCTGAGAAACTCTGAAAAAACGATAGAGGCCGCCATACCCACATTAAGTGAATCAATCCCTTCCCTGGCATCACTGAATTTAGGAATTCTGATTCTCTCTGTGATAAAAGGTATAAGTTCCGTTGAAATTCCTTTTGATTCATTTCCAAGCAAAATAATGCCTTTTTTGTAAGGCTTATGATCATAGATTGAGTTACCGGAAAGCATTGTTCCAAATACCGGAACAGAATATTCAGCAGCTGATGCGAACAGTTTTTTAAGATCATAGTAGTACACATTTACATGAAGCAATGCTCCCATGCTTGCCTGTATTACTTTTGAATTATAAACATCCACAC
>Ga0209123_1003727_pt1 | contig 11127 bp, 9 predicted proteins | sample BarGraIncu00431A_FD_184500 | JGI IMG/M metagenome (GOLD analysis project Ga0209123, IMG submission 184500) | Arctic peat soil microbial communities from Barrow, Alaska, USA - Barrow Graham LP Incubations 004-31A (SPAdes) (version 2) | ecosystem: Environmental > Terrestrial > Soil > Wetlands >...
TGTTGTAAAGGCTATTGAACATAGTAATACTACACATAAAGCAGAAATTGATAATATTATATATAAAGTGGCACATACAGAGGGAACAATTAATAAGATAGGCAATGTAATTAACGAAAGCAGAGCCGTAAAATAAGCAAACAGAAACTGCCAGCTAACGTTTACAATTTATGAGATAAATTCCAGTCATAACTTAGCACCTCTGAGGAAGAGCAAATTTTTAGCACCTTTAAGGTGATGACTTATTATGTAAACTATGTTAAGTAAAAGACTTAACATAGTTTATTTTTTTGTTTGAGTTGATTGATTTATGTCAATCAATTTAAAAAAAGGAAAGAGGTCAAAAAAGTTGGCGACACCTAATAGAATATGGTGCTATGCCTGGAGAGATTTCACTTGCTCATAACGGTGTATTGTTTTTAGATGAGATCGCAGAGTTTAATAAGAAGACTTTAGATGAGTTAAGGCAACCAATGGAGGCAACAGAGAAGCCACTGTACAGATTACGAAGTTTTAAAATGATTGAAAAGTCTAAAGTGATAACGTTTATGCACGATATACTTATTAAATGGACTTTTAAGGCCTATAATGATTTAGGATTAATAAATGTAAATTAGAATAACAATATATGAACATAGAAGAAGGGGGATATTTATGAAAGACTTTTTTTTGTTCTTTCCAATATTAATAATAGTTTGGTTAGGTTATGGGGTAAAATACATCTATGAGACAGCTTCAGAGAAATGTGTTTCGGTATTGGGGAGTAATTCAGGTAAAACAAGAAAGTAGAAGTTAAAAGTTCTACTTTCTTGTTTTTGTAAATTTAAATTATAACGCAGTAAAAAGGCAGTGCCACCCTCGGCACTGCTCTTTCTACTAAACTACAGCAACTACACTAGTACCAGTAGTAACTATTTTGGCGTCTTTCTTGCCAGTCAGACTTCCATTTGCTGATGCGAAAATGTTGTTTGATATAACTAAATCCATCAAGGCATTTACCTCAGCCTGCGTAACTGTTGCTACTCCATTTTCATCGGCTCTAATGTCATCAACTGTTAAACTAAAATATTTTCCTTCGATACTTGTTAAAAACCTCATTACTAAATTATGCATAATACTTGTCCCCCTCTAAATTTTTGAATTTTAAGTTTAAAATAGGATTTCTAGTTGGAAGTTAAACTATACTGATCTTGTCTGTCAAGGCCAAACAGTGGAAAAGTCTTCATGTCTGAAATAAGTTTTCCTACCGCAAAAATGTCTGCGTCTAACGCGTCAACCTTTATGTTACTCATTGTTTTGGTAATAAATTTGTCATATAGCGATAGGTAAAACTTCGATATACTCTCCGTCTTTTCCCCCGCTCCACACTGTACGTGAAACTTTCATTTCATACAGCGTTCCCTCAATTTATATCTTCCTTTTAGCTTACATACAATTCACAATTTCCAATCAATTTACGAAGTTTGTTAATTTTTTTCAGGCTTTCTTTATTAATGAATTTCTTTAACTTGTTGATATATTTTTGTACAGTTTCCTCCGTTACAGCATGAATTAACTTATGTATGTCTGCGATGACAAATATTAAATTTACATAATCATCATTTCTACCACTTTTTCTTGTTTTTTTGTGGTGTGACTCCATATTGCCAATTTGCAATGGTTCTCCTGTTATATTACATTTACCACATTGTCCTACATATAGTGATACTCTATTATCATTGTATTCTGTAGTTTCACCTTGTATTGGGTTTTCCATGAGATATTTTAATGTATTATAATTAATACCTTTAAGTTTATCATGAATTTTTTCTCTACCCTCTTTGGTATAGTTGCATATAATTTGGGAGAAATTCATTACATTTTTAGTTTTTATTCCTGCTATTGGAAACAAAGTTTGTCCTGCTATATATGTTGGTTTATAATTATATTTACCATAATATTTTATATATGTTCTACTTTTATTACCTGTCCGACTTCGTATAGATTTTGTACTATTATATAGGTTCTTGCTTACTAAGAAAGCGATTTTGGAAAAGTCTATATTTACATGTGTTGCGTATCTGTAATAGTTGTGCAGCCCCAATATAGTTGCATTATACCTATTTACAGCTTCCCCTTTTTGACTACTTTTCTTAATCTCTTTAATTCTTTTCAATATTCCTTCTATGACTTTCTTTTTGGCTTTATCATTGATGTACGAATTGATAACCATTTTCTTTCTCTTTTTGACGATTTTCAACTTAAATCCTAAAAAGTTAGAATAGTTTTTTCTTAGATTAATTACTTTTGATTTTTCTGGACTAATATCTAAATATAATCTTTCCTTTAACCAGTTTTTGACTGCAATATATGCCTTCTGAGCTGTTTCATAGTCTTTACACATTAATTTAAAATCATCTGCATATCTAACTATGAACATTTCTTTAAGTCTGGTAGTTTTTAATGCTCTAGATTTATGCCTATGGCTGTAATCGTAATTTGTTTCAAATGTTTCCCATTGACTACTAATCCACCAATCCAACTCATTTAAGACTATATTTGATAGTAATGGCGATAAAATCCCTCCTTGTGGAGTTCCTTTATCTGGTTTACCTATGCCCTCAATATCTGCCTTGAGCATTTTTGAGATTACTGACAATAGACTTTTGTCTTGTATACCTAATGACCACATTTGCCTTAGTAACTTACCATGATTTACGTTATCGAAAAATCCTTTTATGTCTATGTCCACTACATAATGCAGATGGTTAATATTAGCTAAGGTTGTCATTCTCGACATTGCATGGTGTGTACTTCTGTTGGGTCTAAACCCGTAACTGTGCTTGTGAAATTTCGCTTCACATATAGGTTCTAAAACCTGTTTAATACATTGCTGTATAAGTCTATCTTCAATACATGGTATTCCAAGTGGTCTTGTACCAGTACCACCTACTTTTGGTATTTCAACTCTTCTAACTGGTTCAGGTTTATAATCCATTAATCTTTTTCTAACATACTCAATTAGTTGTTGAGGTTCTGTTTCTGCTAACTCCAATATATTATTAAAATTAGTTCCAGGCGTTTTACTTCCTTTGTTCCTCTTTATATTGCGATAAGCTAAGAGTATATTTCTTTCATCTGTAATTAACTCCATAAGATTTTTAAACTTTACATCATCTTTACCTTGTTTATATAGGTTATCTTGTACTTCTTGAAAGTCATAGTATTCGTTATTTCTTAGTAACCTTTTCTTTTTAACCTTCTTTAATTGAGTTGTCATTAGTCAGCTAATTACTCATTTCTGATTTATTTCGCTTCTCTTAGTCTTACTCGAACCTAATAGTAATTGTTCTTCTTGTATATTTAAGAAAATATCCATTGACTTGTGGCTATCCCTCCACAGTTTGTTATCACTGTTTCATAGGTACTGTGCCACTACTTTCACGCCAATTAAGATAAGTTACAGATTACATCTTTCCTTATCACCATTTCATAGAATTTAAGATTCTCCATGTTTGACGCTTACCACGTTCCGATGACTTTTATCATTACATATACTTTTAGGTCATTCCTATGAGCCTGTTTGCTTGACACTGCCTTTAACGGTGTAAGGATTTTCATAACGGCAAATTTTACTAATCCTCGCAAACCATACAACTACGGTATGAAGAGCATTTCTGTTCCTTTCGAAGTATAGACCCGTACATTCGGAATTTCGTCAGTCCCTATGGGACATTCTAACCATGAGTATTTTATTGACCCCCGACCTATCATACACTCAACCACCTCTGGTTCGCTTTTCCTTTACTTTTGCTTACGCATAAGCATTAGGGTGTACTCTCAATCGACTTCACCGAGCTTATAACCATTCTATTCTTAATAATAGAACCGCTATTCGGAGTATTAGGGAAAGCCCTTCAAGACGTTACTCTCTCATTTGACCTTTTAATGTCATCAGTTCTCTTAACCTAAAATAGTTAATGGCTAATCTTTTCAATTAGCAACGTGTCGCACTGCCGTCCTGATCAATACCTGTTTGCATTGTTAGTTTTAATGCACTTGCTACCTTTGTAGATAAAATTGCCATTTTAATTCCTCCTTTTAATTTGTTTTCACTTACTATATATGCCTTGGTAGTATTTTGTGCGGAAATTATTAAATATATCTTTTTACATAAGTTTCTTTAATTTTACAAGAGCTTTTTTCTTGATCCTTGCGAAGTAATGGTAGCTTTTATCACTATCACATGCTATTTCTCCAAGTGATTGACCCTGGATATAAAACCTTTCTAATATTGAACGTTCAAAGGGCTCAAGAGTGTCTAGAGAAAAATACAGTTTTTTTACCTCCTCATAGGCGATCACTTCATCTTCTAATGTGAATTCATAATTACCTGTAGCATCAAAATCTAGCATATCATTATTTGGAACTTCTCTAAAGTGTTTTATTTCTCCCTTTAAAAGGGCTTTGTAGTTCATTCTTATTGAATTAATGCAGTAGGCGTTAAAGCTGTTGCTGCCAAGCTTGTACATAGATATAGCCTTCAAAATTGAAAGATACCCATGCTGAATTAGGTCATCAGTGGCGTAACCTGGAATGTGATAACGCATAGACTCTTTATATACAAGATATTTGAAATTTTCTATTATTTGCTGTGAAGCTCCGTGCTTGCTTTTTTTTGCATCTTCAACTAGTTGTTCCATAATAAAAACACCACCTTTTTTTAATTTTCACATAATGATATATATATAAACAACCTATTTTTAGACTTGACCTAGAAGCTGTTTTTCTAAGAGATCAAAGTCATAGGTTCTTTGCTCATAATCACAGAAACCGAAAGGTTTAGAGGTTTGAACGAGCTTTGCTTTATTTTTGCCTGCCCACTGTTTTTGGTAGGCTATAACCTGCTCAACGGTATTCAGACCATTGCTTATCCAATTATCTAGAATTTTAGAAATATATCGCATAGTTTTAGCGTTAAAATTAACAGCCTCGTCTATTGCCATAATGATAACCTTGGAAGTTACATGTTTTGTGAACTCTAGTATTTTTTTATATACCATAGGTGTAATAGCATGTACATTTTCTTCGAATATTTTAATAACACTTTTTAACTCATCAGAATTACTTAGTATCTCTTTGTTACTTGTTACTACTTCTTCTTCTTTATTTATTAATTCTTGTTTATTATTTATTACTTTTTCTTTATTACTTCTTATTCTATTACTTGGCATAGGCTTGTAAGGGGCTTGTAAATCTCCAGTAAAGGGGGCGTAGAGCAAAGAATTACTAGATAGTTCTAAAGCTTCATTTTCTTCTATAATAATATTTTCAAAAATTTTATCAACATCTAATTTAGCTGCGCTGCATTTATCAAATAAAATTTTTATGAATCCCTTATTTTTAACATGAGCAATTTCGCGGTTAACACACACTTTTGCGTTAATGTTGTTTGGTATATTATATTTAAGCCAATTGAGCAGCAGAATCTCTTTTGTATCCGCGGAGTATAAAATTTTATTATACTCACAGAATTTAATTAGTAACTTCTCGATAACTTCTTTGCTAAGACCTGTTTCTGTTTGTATTGTTATATTTGACACTTCGAAGACCCCTATCTGGGTTGTTTTTTCATTTGATATGAGATATAGATAAAAAAGTTTCTCTTCAGCTGTCAGTTCAATCACAAACGGGTCACTCCACAATTTAGTAAAGATTTGTCTGTATTTTGCCATTATATTTAATCCCCCTTGATAATATTATTGAACGTTAGTTCTGTTGTATTAAAAACAACTTAAACTAAAAAAAATATTCACTGCATTTTACAGTGAAAGTATATTTAGAAACAATATATATATAAATTACTTATTTGGTTTATTTATACACAACTTCTTTAATTTAGTTTAATATTTTAAAAGCAACTTGTCAATAGTAAAACTAAAATTATTTATTTCAAAGCAACACAAAGTGATTATGTTGCTTTATTGTAGTATTTTGATGTTTCTCTAATAATAAGATGGTGTTTTAATGTACAATTTTACAATAAAATATATTTTTGGAACATAGGACAAGAACTGTATTATAAATGATATAATAAATTATTATTCTAGAGCGAAAGTTCTATAAGAGGAGGCATAAGATGGTAAAAGAGTCTATTTCTATTTTTCTTAGTGTAGCATTAATTAGTTTTATCACCAGTCCTTCATATGTGAGGGAATTAAAACCTGTAAAAGATTTGGAGAGGGTACAAACTATTCAAAAGCTTAAAAACTTAAGTAATGGTAAGTTAAAATTAAGTGAAGATGATGGACAAGTTTTTCTAGCAGGAAAGCTTTCAAGCAAGCAAATAGTAGGTGAAAAATCTGCAACTAAGTTTCTGGAAGAAAACAAACTTCTGTTTGGTATCGATAGTGCCACAAGTGATCTAAAGGCTCTTGAGGTAAATAAGGATGACACAGGAGATACTTATATAAAATATCAACAAGTTATTAAAGGAATCAAAGTAAATAACAGTTCCATAAAAGTACATTTTGACAAAGATGGAGTGGTAGCAAGTGTTAATGGTAAATTGGAAGAAAATAAAACCATAACAACTATTGGAAATAAAACACTTTCTGAAAAAGAGGCGGTTGAAATAGCCCAAAATAAATACAGTTATAAAAAACTAAGAAATACTCCCAAAACTGAGAAACTAATAGTAATGAAAGACAATAAAAATTATGAAGTATTCAAAGTGAATATTTCTTATACACAACCAACCATAGCAAATTATGATGTTTTTGTTGAAGCGCATTCAGGTGAAATAATTCAAACCGAAAACAATATAAGGTTTGATGGAGTGGCCGAAGGATCAGGAACTGACGTAAATGGGAATATAAAGAATCTGAATTTATATCTAAACGGAGCTTCATATCAAATGAAGGATGTAACAAGATTAGGAGTGACGAGTAGTATAAATACTTATTCATTAAATCATGGTACTTATAATGGAACTTTGGTTTCAAATAATACCAATCTTTTTAATGATGAGGATCATAAAGCGTCTGTTAGTGCACATTACAACGCTGGAAAAGTGCTTGATTTTTATAAAGGATTATTTGACAGGAACAGCTTGGATGACAATGGAATGGCTGTTGAATCTTACACACACTATGGCTATTCTTATAATAATGCATTCTGGGATGGGTATGAAATGGTTTATGGTGATGGTGATGGAAGTACATTTACTTATCTTAGTGGAGATTTAGATGTTGTTGGACATGAAATGACTCATGGCGTAATAAGTAATACTGCGAATCTTCAATACCACAATCAACCAGGGGCCCTAAATGAATCAATGGCTGACGTATTTGGAGTGCTTATTTCCACCTATGATAAGTATAATGTTGCCTTAGGACAAAACTGGACATTTAATGCAGCAGATTGGGTTGTAGGCGATGATATTTATACACCTAATGTCTCTGGAGATGCATTAAGAAGCCTATCAAACCCTACACTGTATGGTCAACCGGATAATATGGGTGATTATCAAAATTACTCCGACAATGAATATGGTGATTGGGGTGGAGTTCATACAAACTCAGGAATTGTAAATAAAGCGGCATATCTTATGGCTAAGAGCATAGGTATGGAGAAGACCGCAAAGATATATTACAGAGCTTTAGTAAATTATATGAGTGAGTATACGAATTTTGAAGATGCGGAAAATTGTCTGTTGCAATCGGCTAGTGATTTGTACTCAGCGAGTTCTGCTGAAGTTGCAACTGTAAATAGTGTTTTTAATTCTGTTGGAGTTGGACAAACAGCAGTAGAGGACCCAGTATCCGTTACAGGTATAAGTTTAGATAAAACTACAGCAAATCTAAAAGTAGGTGAAGTTACAACACTTGTTGCAAGAGTAAACCCAACGGATGCAGCTAATAAGAATGTAACATGGGCAAGTAGTAATGCCTTAGTTGCTAGTGTTGATAGTGTTGGAAAAGTAAGTGCAGTAGGGGTGGGTGTGGCAACAATAACAGCAAAAACTCAGGATGGAGGTTATAGTGCTAGTTGTAGTATGATTTCAAATAAATTGACGGTTACATTTAATAGCCAAGGCGGAAGCACAGTAGCAAGTAAGACAGCAAATTATAACAGCACGATAGCAGCTCCAACTGCGCCAAAGAAGGCAGGGTATACATTTGGTGGTTGGTATAAAGAAACTGGATGTTCAAATACATGGAATTTTACAACGGCCAAAGTAATTTCAAATACAATGCTGTATGCAAAATGGGTAGTTGTTGCACCAGGAATTCCAGCAAACTTTAAGGCATCATCATCTTCATATAACAGTATTAATACTACTTGGAGCACAGTAGTTGGGGCAAATGGGTATGAAGTTTACAGAGCAACATCCAGTGCAGGTGCGTACACATTAGTATCAAGAACTGCCGCAACTAGTTATAATAATACTGGACTTATAACAAACAGGAATTATTACTATAAAATTAGGGCTTACAGGACGATTGGCAGTGTTAAAGTATATAGTGGATATTCAATTGTTATAAGCTCAAAACCAATACCATCAGTGCCGATAAAAGTTAAATATACTAAAATTAGTTCCAAAAGTATTAAACTTACTTGGAACGGGGTAACAGGAGCTAATGGATATGAAGTCTATAAAGATACCAAGAGGACAGGAAGTTATGGGTTATTAATAAGAACAACAAATTTATATTATACAAATTCAGGGTTAATAGCAGGGAAAAATTATTACTATAAAACAAGAGCATACAGAATTGTTGGAGTAACAAGGGTATATAGTAATTGGAGTGCAGTGGTACATGTAAATTAATTTATTTTCTCCTTTATTGTCAATTAAAATAGAAAATGTTAAATAAATTTTAAGGGGTGAGACCTAAATTGAAAAAAATAGTTATAATAGCTACAACTTTTGTTTGTATTTTTTTGCTATCTATAGGAGACATCAGTAATATAAATTATAATAATAGTAGAACGAGTGTAAATCAAAGTGTACAAGTATTTGGTAGTGTATACAAAACGCAGTACGGGATAACAACCGCTAGTAGTTTAAATGTAAGAAGCGGGGCAGGAACAAAATATTCCTCTGTAGCGAGTATGAAAAAAGGAACTAAGGTCATTATGACTGGGAAAACAAACGGTTTTTATAAGATTAAGTACAATGGTAAAACAGGATATATAAGTGCTCAGTATGTAAAGATAACAGTTAAACCAGTGGTGACAAAACCTAAATTATTAATAGAAAAGATAAAAAATAAGGGGAATGCTAAACAGGCCATAGTTGTGACCACTAGTAATTATAACAGCGTAAATGCTACCATTACTACATTTGAGAATGTTAATGGCGCATGGAGACAAATAGCTTCTTTTGCTGGCAATGTAGGTTATAAAGGTTTTGTATACAATAAAAAAGAAGGTGATGGGCGTTCATCTATAGGAATTTTTTCATTAGGCACCGCATTTGGGAGATATTCAAATCCAGGGATTCAAATGACCTATAGAAAATCTACCACTAATGATTTTTGGATAGATGATGTTAAATCAAGTTTGTATAACACTTGGCAAAGAGGGCCTGCCCGCAGCAGGTGGAAGTCTCCTGAGAAGATGTATATTCCTTCATACAATTATGGTATTGTAATAAATTACAATACAACTAAAAGAGCACCAGGAAAAGGTTCAGCTATATTCTTTCATGTATGGTCAGGAGCAGGTCATGGAACGGCTGGATGCACTGCTGCGTCTCAGGCGAATGTAATAAACACTTTAAAATGGCTAAAGCCTCCGAAAAATCCTATAATAATTGAAGGACCAATGTCTGAAGTTTTAAAAATGTAGACAAGTAAAATAGTATATAGTTATCCATAGCCCTCACTTTATAATTTAAGGTGGGGGCTATTTGACGTTAATTTCGAAGAAGAAAATTTTAACAAAATATATCATAATTATATTTACATAAATGGATAATTATAATACAATATTATTAATATAAATTGTTATTATATGTTATATATCAGGGGGGGACCAGTTGAAAAAAATTTTAATTATCACGATATCTTTAATGTTGCTGTTACTAAATATTCCTGTGATTGCGAATGCGGCATCGAACACAATAGCACCAATAATAACAAAATCAGAAACAGTAGTAAATCATACTCAGCAAGCTCCAGTCAATGTAATCTTTAATTCAAATGGAGGTTCAGCAGTAACGAGTAAGACGGCAAGTTATAACAGCCTAATTACGGCTCCAGCTACACCTAAAAAGGCGGGGTATACATTCAGTGGCTGGTACAAGGAAGCTGGGTGCAAAAACATATGGAATTTTAAATCTAATAAAATAACAGCGAATACAACACTATATTCGAAGTGGATAGTCATAATTCCTCTAGCTCCAACAGGAATTACTGCAATATCGAATGGATATAATAGCATTAAGGTTAGTTTTAGAGGAGTAACTGGAACAAGTGGATATGAAATTTATAAGTCAACATCTAAGACTGGCGCCTACACTTTATTGACAAGAAGTACAGCAATAAGTTATAACAATACTGGACTTATAACAAACAAGGATTATTACTATAAAGTTAGAACATATAAAGTGGTTAGTAATGCTAAAGTTTATAGCAACTATTCAACTACAATTAGCTCTAAACCAATGCTGCGCGCATCTGAAAATGCCATAGCTAGTAGAATTAATTCCAAAAGTATAAAGGTAACCTGGAGTGCCTCACCCGAAGCAAATGGTTATGAAGTATATAGATCAACTTCAAGTAATGGCTCTTACAGCTTATTATCAAGAACCACGAAGTTGTATTTTACAAATTTAGGTTTAACAACCGGGAAGGCTTATTACTATAAAGTAAAGTCATACAGGACTGTTGGGAAAACAAGAGTATATAGTAATTGGGCAGTAGCAGACTCTAAGATAAGCACAAAAATTGTTTATAATAATTTAGTACAACCTAATGCAGTATATGGCAAGTATGCTGGGTTAAAAGTAGAGATAAAAGATGAAACAAACAATCGTTTTTTAATTAGAAAACCTAATGGCACTCAAATATGGGTGGCTTGTAGCAAGGTGTCTGTGCCATCAAACCCAGTTACTAATAAAAAGAATTTAAGTAAAAGCCT
>Ga0209123_1003728_pt1 | contig 11127 bp, 7 predicted proteins | sample BarGraIncu00431A_FD_184500 | JGI IMG/M metagenome (GOLD analysis project Ga0209123, IMG submission 184500) | Arctic peat soil microbial communities from Barrow, Alaska, USA - Barrow Graham LP Incubations 004-31A (SPAdes) (version 2) | ecosystem: Environmental > Terrestrial > Soil > Wetlands >...
TGGGCGAAATCGTGATCGACTTCTACGACCGTTTAAAAAGCATTTCCAAGGGTTACGCCTCCTTCGATTACCATCCAAACGGTTTTCGTGAATCGAAGTTGGTGAAAATGGATATTTTATTGAACAGCGAACCTGTTGATGCATTATCCTGCCTGACTCATGTCAGCAATGCTGATTCATTGGGTCGTCGTATGTGCGAAAAATTGAAAGAACTCATACCACGTCAACAGTTTGACATTGCCATTCAGGCAGCCCTCGGTGCAAAAATCATTGCCCGGGAAACAGTAAAGGCTGTGCGTAAAGATGTTACTGCCAAATGTTATGGTGGTGACATCAGCCGTAAGCGGAAATTGTTGGAAAAGCAGAAAAAGGGAAAGAAGCGGATGAAGCAGATTGGGAATGTGGAGGTGCCGCAGAAGGCTTTCTTGGCAGTCCTCAAACTCGACTAAGTGGTTGTCTAAAATGGAAGGCAATTTCTGCGTTGCAGGATTTTCGACAATCCTCACGTACGAAAAGTACGCTCCGGTATGTCTCAATTCCTGCGCCTTGAACTTGACTCCCATTTTAAACAACCAAGTGGGGCGATGAGCGGTTTTAAGAAAGAAAATTCAAGAAAGATAATAGGGAATTGTTGGAATTTCAATAAAGTGAATGGGATTATGAATACATTTCTGGAGTTGGTGAAGAGTCGGCAGAGTGACAGGAAGTATGATGAGACGAGAGCTGTGGAGCAGGAGAAGTTGGATTATATTCTGGAAGCGGCTTGTTTGGCACCGTCAGCCTGCAATGCACAGCCCTGGTCTTTTATAGTTGTCAATGATATGGAGTTGAAGCAGAAAACGGCCTTAGCCATTTCTGATAAGGCTCTTGGGATGAACCATTTTGCCAATCAGGCTCCAGTGCAAATTATCATCCTGGAAGAGTCTGCCAATTTCACCTCAAAGGCTGGTAGTTTTATCAAAAGGAAGCATTTCCCTCTCCTGGATATTGGCATTGTTACCGCTCATCTGACATTGGCAGCTACCGAGCAGGGTCTTGGAACTTGCATAGTCGGTTGGTTTGACGAAAAAAAAATCCGGAATATTTTAAACATTCCATCTTCCAAACGGCCTTTACTTATCATCACTTTGGGATACTCAAGAGATGCTTTGAGAGAAAAAAAACGTAAAGCGATGAAAGACATTGTCAGCTACAATACCTACAAATAAACGATGTGAAACTGTCTTTTAAACGGCATCAAAAAAAATGGTTCCAGAAAACCCTGGAACCATTTTTTGATGATATTTTTAAAAAATCGTTTTCGATTTATTGCACTGAATCTAATGAATCCAATGTATGAAGTGCATACGCATAAGCACCCAATTCCACTGCTTTGCTCGTTCCTAAAGTGGAAATGGCAACACCAATGCGTTTTGCTGAATCGTAATTCACTTTTTTAGTGGTTCCCGGAACGGTCACCATTTCAGATTTACCTTTAATAAATTCTTCCAATTCGTTTTCGTTATCCAGATTATAGGCTTTCATCTGCAATCTTTTAAAAGATTCTCCGTCAAGTTTGCCAATGGAGCCGTTCATTTCATCCATCAATGCCGGCATAAAATATTCTGCAGCACCACATAATCCTCCTCCAATAACAACCAATCCATCTATTAATGTAATGGCATGTGCTATGGTATCACCCGCTTCTTCACCCATTTCGGCAAATGTTTTCTTAGCAGCGACCTTATCACCTTCTCTTAGACCTGAGGCAATTTCACAAATATCCTTTGGTGAAAGAACGGAAGTTGTATCTCCTGAAAATTCAGAATACATCCGTTTAACTGCAGCTATGCCAACACCTTCTTCAGTGATGCAATTTCTGTATTTCTTATGTCTGAAAACCCAGACGTCGCCACCAGAGCCATTATCACCAATATGCAATCGATCATTGGTCACAATACCACCGCCAAATCCAGTACCTATGGTAACACCCAATAAATTTTTGAATCTTTTAGGACTACCGGCGTCTGCCAGTTTCTTATTGATTTCGGGTAGAATTCCGCCAATGGCTTCTCCATAAGCAAAAAGATCTCCATCGTTGTTTATGAATACAGGGATACCGAATTTTTCTTCGAGATAAGGTCCTAAAGCAACACCTCCTCTAAAAGCTTTCAAATTGGGCAGATCTCCAATGATACCATTTACATAGTCAGCAGGCCCTGGAAAAGCAAAACTGATAGCAACGGGAGGTTCATGTAAAGTCTTTTTTATTTGAGTAAACCCTTCCACTAAAGTTTCGAGACATTTTGGAAGATTATCTGCATTGGATGGCAGACTGATTGTTTTAACAATTTCCTCGTTGGCCTGAATAGCTGAAAATACAAAATTGGTGCCACCGGCATCCAAAGTCATAACAATACGATTATCAAATTGGTACATGAAATAAAATTGAATCAATAATAACTACTAATACCCGGAAAACCCTAAAAAACCTTAAAGAACACAGAATAAATCTGTTGTCATGGAAGTGAGTGCAAAAATAGTCTGTAAAAATTAAAATAGCAAATTTCTTCGATAAGTTTTTAATCATTCAACTTTTTGAAAAGATTTTGAAAAGAATTGATACCAAGATTCAACCTATCTTGATCATTGAAGAATAAAATGATACAGACTATTTCCGAAAACGTTGAAGGTTTACGAAAATAGTCTGTAAAAAACCAAAAATACAAATTTAATTAATTAAGAATTACTTTTTTGATGATGATAGAGCCATTTTCTGCTATACCTTTTAAGATATAAACGCCATTAAGATTGGTTGATTGCTTAAAAGTTGCGCTTGCTTTAACAGAACCGTCTAACACTTTAATGCCTGCCAAACTAAAGATTGAGAAATTCAGACGTGAGCCAGTGTTGTTTACAATGCTCAATGCCTTACGATTTACCAATACATCAACATTTGAAACCTGATTTTTTTGAATACCGTTTACTTCACCAGTCCAGGTAACGGCATCCGTAATGGTCAGTGGATAAGTTGTAGAAAAGTACTCCCTTCTTTTGGTTGTAAAAGAAACACTTTTAAAATCAATAAATATTTTTATGTAAAAATGCGAATGATTTATTCATTAATGTATAACTTTGTTACGATTTTCTTGTACTATCTTACGTTTTATATAAATACTGAAACATGCCAAAGCTGAAAGAAGGTTTTAAGGGACAACGCCTCATCACCATCAGTCCGGAAATCCTGTTGAGCAGTCAGTATAACCCACTGACAAAGAGTCTTTATATGACTAAGATTGGGTTTTTCCCTGCTGTAAAATACCACTATAACAGGAAGGATAAAGGTGTGGATTACTATATTCTGATTTATTGCACATCAGGTGAAGGTTGGTATAAAATCGCCGATAAAACTTATGAAATAAAAGAAAATCAATACATAATACTTCCACCAAACACACCCTACAGCTTTGGTGCAAATGCCAAAAATCCATGGACCATCTATTGGATACATTTCAAGGGATCTTTGTCTTCCTATTTTTTTAACACACCGATGTTGCCGCATCAGATTTTGCCTGAGTCAGATTCCAGATTACAGGATCGCTTGCAAATGTTTGAAGAGATATATGACAACCTAGAGCTGAGCTATCATAGTGACCATTACAGTTATGCATCTCTTTGCCTGTATCACTTTTTAGCTTCTTTCAAATTTGTCGAACAGTTCCGTAGGGTTCGAAACCGGGATGTCAGGGAACATGAGTTCAGCGAAAAGGTTATTTATTATATGCGTGAAAATGTGGAGAACAAGCTTACCCTCGAGCATCTGTCCAAACAATTCAAATTGTCACAGTCTCAATTCTCGGCGCGTTTCCAACAAGAAACCAAGCAATCTCCAATCAAATATTTTATCACGCTCAAAATTGAAAAATCCTGCCAATATATTGAGTTGACAAACATGAAGATCAGTGAAATATATCCAAAATTGGGATTTCAGGATGCAGCCTATTTCAGCAGGATATTTACCAAAATAATGGGAATTTCACCTTCCAGGTACAGAGAGAGGGAAAAATCAACTATAACTGTAAATTGAACAATCACACCCCTGGTCATAAAAACAAGACCTGCCACATTTGCCTGTTTCACTAGTGACAATGACTTGTAGAAAACCTATATACTAATTTTTCAGGAAATAAAAAAAAAGATGACTTCCAAGTAAGAAGCCATCTTTTTTCAAACTAATTAATCAAAATTTAATCTGCAACATTCTTCATTTCAAGTCCGTAACCTTTCTTCTTATCCTCTCTCTTTAACGCAAAAGCCACAAAGATCGACAACACGGCAAAGCCGGAAAAGATCAGCATTACCAGTGTGTAGTCGTATGAAATGACTCCTTCAGCAGTTGTGGTTTTACAGAAATTTTCAAGAACTTTTCCAACAAGATACGGCACACCCATTAAACCAATATTCTGAATATAGAATATCAACGCATACGCCGAACCAAGCTGCTTTTCAGGAATGATTTTCGCAACCGAAGGCCACATGGCAGAAGGCACCAGTGAAAAGGCAATGCCCAGAACAATCATCAAAGCTACTGCAAGTATCCAGTTGTTCAGGAAAGGGATAGAGAACATCAAATGAACAAAAAGCAATAGAAATGCACCCAAAATCATGATGGAAGCTCCCTTGCCTTTCTTATCGTAAATACCGCCAAAAAGAGGTGTAAGAAGAATAGTCCCAAAGGGTAACAGACTCGGTATTGCACCCGCCAAATCAGGATCCACACTAAATTTGTTCACCATCAAATCTGATGCATATTTTAAGAATGGAAATACACAAGAATAAAACAAGACACAAAGTAATGCTATTAACCAGAAACCTTTATTTGTCAGAATCATTTTCACATCTGCCAAACGAAAACTTTCTTCGCTTTCACCTTCTGAAGCATCGCTGATTTCTTTGTCCAGCTTCTTATCCATAAATGTATAGATGAAGTAAGCTATCAAACCTGCACATAAGGCAATTGCTCCCAAAAGGATGGGCGCAGAAAGGCTGGGTGCAACGCTTGACTTGAAGAGATTGGCTACCGGTACAGTCAAAAGCAAAGCCAAAGCTGTTCCAATTCTGGCCAAAGCAACCTGAATACCCATGGCCGTAGCCATTTCTTTTCCTCTAAACCATTTCACAATAATCTTTGAAACAGTAATACCGGAAACTTCACACCCAACACCAAAGATGGCAAATCCAATAGAGGCTATCATCACCTGACTATTTATTCCAAACATGAGCGTTGAAGCCATAGCAGGAGTAGCAATTGCATAGTATTTGATTCCTGCCCCAATCACCATTAATGCAGCGGAGGTCACACCTGTAAAACGGACACCCATTTTATCCAGAATCAGACCACCAAAAATCAGCATAAATAATAACACATTGAACCAACCATATGAGCTGGTGAAGAAACCGTAATCGCTGCTATCCCATCCCATCTGACTTTCAAGAAGGGTTTTCATTGGAGACATAACATCCGTGAAGAAATAAGCCGCCATCATCGTAAACGAGACGATGCAAAGAGCAGTCCATCTCGCAGCTGTAGAGTTGCGGATGGACATTTGAACTTTTGTCATAGTGTTCTTTATAAGTATCAATTTCTAATAGCCGCGGATAGCTTCAATACCTGGTAGTACAAGGCCTTCGATTGCTTCAAGCAATGCACCGCCACCAGTAGAAACGTAGCTGACACCGTCGGCCAATCCGAATTTGTTTACACAAGCAACAGAGTCACCGCCGCCAACCAACGAGAATGCTCCATTTTTGGTAGCTTCAACGATGGCTTCACCTACCGAGCGAGAGCCGCTGGTAAAGTTGTCGAATTCAAATACACCTGTAGGACCGTTCCAAAGAATGGTTTTAGAGTTTTTGATGACTTCAGCGAAAATCAGTTCTGTTTTTGGGCCGATATCCATACCCATCATATCGTCCGGAATTTCATTCACATTCACAAAGGCAGTCTTAGCATCGTTGCTAAATTTATCGGCAATCTTGGCATCAACAGCCATGACCATCCTCACGTTTTTAGCTTTGGCTTTTTCCAACAACTCAAGAGCTAAGTCCAACTTATCGTCTTCGCAGATGGAAGTTCCGATTTTGCCACCCAAAGCCTTAACAAAAGTATAAGTCATTCCACCGGCAATAATGAGGTTATCCACTTTGCTCAGCAAGTTTTCGATGATTTCGATTTTGGAAGAAACTTTAGATCCACCCATGATAGCTGTAAAAGGACGAGCGGTGTCTTTCATCACTTTTTCAACGGCAGTCACTTCTTTGTTCATCAAATAACCGAACATTTTGTGATCAACGTCAAAACTATGGGCTATAAGTGCTGTTGAAGCATGAGCACGGTGAGCAGTACCGAATGCATCATTTACATAACAATCTGCGTAAGAAGCCAGTTTAGCAGTAAAGGCCTTTTGACTTTCCTTGATGGCTTTCTTGGCTGCTGCTTTTTCTTCGTCTGAAGCATCATCTGCCAAGCCACGGGCTTTGCCTTCTTCTTCAGCGTAGAAACGGAGGTTTTCAAGCAAGAGTGCTTCACCTGGTTTCAAAGCGGCTACCTGAGCATCTGCTTTTTGACAATCCGGTGCAAATTGAACAGGTACCCCAAGAAGTTCTGAAACATGAGCAACAATCACTTTTAATGAAAATTTGGGATCCGGATTTTTTTTAGGACGGCCCAAGTGAGAACCGATAATGAGGCTACCGCCATCGGCTAAAATTTTTTTCAGAGTTGGCAAAGCCGCACGGATGCGATTATCGTCTGTGATGTTGAATTGCTCATCGAGAGGAACGTTGAAGTCAACGCGTACAAAAGCCTTTTTCCCGGCAAAATTAAACTTGTCAATTGTTTGCATAATACCTTATTGAATTAAAAATTAATGATTTTTACAAGAACGTCCGCAAAGTTATAAAAATATGCGATTCTAACCTTTTCTAAAAGTGAAATTATTCAAGATCCTCCACCCACAACCTTGCCACTGCATCACTCGGCATCCTCCAATCTCCCCTCGGAGAAAGACTCACCGACCCAACCTTAGGCCCATCCGGCAAACAGGAACGCTTAAATTGTTGGGCAAAAAACCGTTTATAAAACGTCTTCAACCAAGCCAAAATAACATCCCGCTCATAAACACCATCGAAAGCCCTGCAAGCCATCCATAAGATTTTTCGCGGTTGAAAACCAAAACGCAAAGCATAATACAGGAAGAAATCGTGCAATTCATACGGACCAACCAAATCCTCCGTCCTCTGAGAAATTTTTCCATCAGCCGTGGCAGGTAATAATTCCGGGCTGACCGGAGTATCCACTACATCTGCCAAAATCCGGGCTGAAACAACATCCACTTGATTTTCGGCCACCCATTGCACCATAAAACGAACCAGTGTTTTGGGTATTCCTGAATTGACACCGTACATAGACATATGATCACCATTGTAAGTGGCCCAACCAAGCGCCAACTCCGAAAGATCGCCGGTGCCAATGACCATGCCACCAATCTCATTGCAAATATCCATCAGAATTTGAGTACGTTCACGAGCCTGAGAATTTTCGTAGGTAACATCGTGTTTGAAAGGGTCGTGCCCAATATCCATAAAATGCTGATCGACAGCCTTACAAATCGATATTTCCCTAAAACTCACACCCAGCGATTCAATCAGACTGACAGCATTCTGATAGGTTCTGTCTGTAGTACCAAAGCCAGGCATGGTAATTCCCTCAATATTTTTACGGGGAATACCGAGTTTATCAAAAGTCTTAACGGCGACCAAAAGAGCAAGCGTCGAATCCAAACCACCGGAAATACCTATTACCACTCGCTTGCAACCAGTATGCACCAAACGGGTAGCCAGTCCCTGAACCTGTATGGAGAAAAGTTCGTGACAACGTTCTTCCAGTTCTTTCCCGGAGGGAACAAAAGGATGCTGAGCAAAACTTCTGCCAATCTTTTGTTCTTCCAGATCAGTCAACGCAAAAGAAATAATACGGTAATTGTTACCTACTTCTGGAAGGAAATTGGCAGTAAATCCGGTATGACGCATGCGATCACCATTCAGACGTTCCACATCCACGTCAGAAACAATCAGTTGGTTTTCAATGGAGAAACGTTCAGATTCAGCCAGAAAAACACCATTTTCAACGACATCTGCATTGCCTGCAAAAACCACATCGGTGGTGGATTCTCCAAAACCGCAGGACGCATAAATATAGGCAGCAATGCAACGGGTCGATTGCTGGGCAATCAGTTGCCTGCGATAATCATTCTTGGAAACCAGCTCATTGCTGGCAGAAAGGTTGAACAACAGATTCGCTCCGTGAAGGGCATGAAAGCTGCTCGGTGGAACAGGCATCCAAAGGTCTTCACAAATTTCGATGCCAATGCAGGCTTCTCCGTTCTTCAATAAAATATTGGTGCCAAAAGGAACCTCCTGACCACAAAGTGTAACCTGATTGGCTTTGACCTCCTGTGCAGAACTAAACCAACGCTTTTCGTAGAATTCACCATAGTTTGGCAACCAGGTTTTAGGTATCACAGCCAATATTTTTCCATTCTGGAAAGCAACCGCCGTATTTATCAATCTATTTTCAACACGCACCGGCATACCTATTAAAGTAAGCAGGTTTAACGCCTGAGTACGTTCCAGCAAACCCGATAACTCTAATTCAGCCTGTTCAATCAAAATTTTCTGATGAAACAGGTCTCCGCACGTATAACCGGTCATGCCCATTTCAGGAAAACAAACCACTTGTACCCCTACATCAGAAGCCTGACGCATCAGCTTTTCAGTTTGTTCAGCATTGTAAACACAATCTGCCACTTTCAAAAGTGGAACAGCTGCTCCTACCTTTACAAATCCATAATCCATGATACTCAACTTTTTGATTTACAAAGTTAAAGAAAATGTACAATTGTGCAATTGGAAATTAAATCTCAGCGAGTTTAAAGGGATTGTAAGATACACCTTTATCATATACATCCACTCCTTCAATCTTCTTTACTTTCTTAACGACAAAATTGGTCAGTGGAAGAATGATGATTTCATAACCGGTTTTCATTCCGGTTTGTGTCAGGATGAGCATGATCAAGGCAGGAGTTGGAATAACACCGTAAAAAGCCAGCGTGAAAAAGACTAAAGAATCGACCCCTTCGCCTACCAACGTAGAAACCACCGCTCTTAGAGAAAAACCCCTGCCCTTTTGCAAAACCTTCATTTTACTCATGATCATTGCATTCAAAAAGGAGCCACACAAAAAGGCCACAAAACTGGCAATCGATATACGCAGCGTATTTCCGAATATCAGCCCGAATTCTGCCTGATGGGTAAAATTCACAGAACCGGGAGCCCAGATACTTAATTGAAAAATGGCAACAGCGAAAAAATTCATCGCAAAACCGCACCAAATAATCAACCTGGCTTTTTTATATCCCCAAACTTCGGCGATAATGTCATTCAGGATGTAGGAAATGGGGAAGATTAACAATCCGGCAGTCGCTTCAACGGGACCAATCTGGATTAATTTTTGCTCTACGAGGTTAGCAACGATGAGGCATACTGTAAATAGTAGCCCGCAGACCATAAAGGCCACAGAAACTTGTTTTTTCATACTTTCTTGTTTTTTTAACGTGGTATTCAAGCACACGTCCCCACCAACGGGTGGAATTCGGCGACAAAGGTAGAAAAAATCCCGAACTATATAAAGTCGAGGGTCATCAGGAATTTAAAATCACTTTCTAAATATTATATTATTATATCTTTTTTATTATAATTATATTACTTATATTTGTCCGGCCATCATTTTTTTTTTGGAATTTAGAACAATAATTGGTCACTGTCCCAAGAATAGTTAACTTTGTTTTCATTACAATCCCTATCATCCATGCCTGACCAGGAAAACCCTCAACTAAAATTAGCCCACGACTTCGTACAATATACAGGTACCAATATTTTCCTTACCGGTAAAGCAGGAACAGGTAAGACTACCTTTTTACACCGAATCCGTGCCGCTTCCCCCAAACGAATGATTGTTACCGCCCCTACAGGTGTGGCAGCCATCAATGCAGGCGGAGTGACGTTGCATTCCTTTTTCCAGCTAGCCTTTGGACCACATGTACCGGATAATGGAAAAGCCGAAGACAATGCAAAAGCAATAAACAAATTCAGCCGCGAAAAAATAAACATCATTCGCAGCCTTGACCTGCTGGTGATCGATGAAATAAGTATGGTTCGCGCCGACCTGCTGGATTCCGTGGACGAAGTACTCAGACGATATAAAAATAGATACAAGCCTTTCGGTGGTGTCCAGCTTTTATTGATTGGTGACCTCCAACAACTGGCTCCTGTAGTTAAGGAAGAAGACTGGAATCTGTTAAAGCCTTATTACGACACTCCGTTTTTTTTCAGCAGTATCGCTTTACGTAAAACACAGTTAATCAGTCTGGAGCTTAAGCACATATACCGTCAGAATGATCAGCAATTCATCCGCCTGCTCAACATGATCCGTGAAAACAGGCTGGATGGTGATGCCATTGAAACCCTGAATAAACGCTTCATTCCAAACTTTGATCCTGAAAAAAATAAAGGCTATATCACCCTAACCACACACAACAACCAGGCTCACCAAATAAATGGCCTTCGTCTGGACAAAATAAAAGATTTAAAGCAAACTTTCAGAGCTGAAATCTCCGGAAATTTTCCCGAATACTCCTACCCGACCGACCTGGAGTTGGTTTTGAAAATCGGCGCACAGGTGATGTTTGTCAAAAACGATTCCTCCCACGAAAAAAGATTCTTCAACGGAAAGATTGGAACCATCAGCCACATCAAGGACGGCATCGTTTATGTGGAATGCCCCGGTGAAACGGAAGAAATCGATACAGGTTCCGTTGAATGGAACAATTATACCTATACCATCGATGAAAAAACCAATGAGATTGTCGAAAATATAATCGGCACCTACAAACAAATCCCATTGAAACTCGCCTGGGCCATCACCATTCACAAAAGTCAGGGTCTGACCTTCAACAATGCCATCATAGATGCCAACGCAGCTTTTGCTCATGGTCAGGTTTACGTAGCCTTAAGCCGTTGCCGATCGCT
>Ga0209123_1003729_pt1 | contig 11121 bp, 9 predicted proteins | sample BarGraIncu00431A_FD_184500 | JGI IMG/M metagenome (GOLD analysis project Ga0209123, IMG submission 184500) | Arctic peat soil microbial communities from Barrow, Alaska, USA - Barrow Graham LP Incubations 004-31A (SPAdes) (version 2) | ecosystem: Environmental > Terrestrial > Soil > Wetlands >...
AAGCGGAGTGTGTGGGGTGTTTCCGGGCAAAATCATATCAGCATGAATTTCGTCAGAAATAATGGTTACATTGTGTTTCTCACAAACAGCTGAAAATTGTGTCAGCTCTTCTTTTGTCCACACACGACCACCCGGATTGTGAGGATTACAAAGGATAAAGAGTTTTGTTTTTGACGATAATTTCCGCTCCAAATCTTCCAGATCCATTACGTATTTTCCATCCTTTTCAACCAACTGATTGTTGACGATAACGCGATGATTATTTTCAATCACATTGAAGAATGGATAATATACCGGCGATTGCACGATAATTTCATCGCCCACTTCAGTCAGACTTTGAACGGCAAAAGCCAGTCCGGGAACGATACCGGGCAAAAATCCTACCCAATCACGTTTTATATCCCAGTTATGGTGTTCGGTAATCCATTTTACAGTCAATGGATAGTAGTTTTTCGGTGGCATTGTGTAACCCAAAATTGGGTGTTCCAACCGTTCACGGATGGCATTCAAAATAAAATCCGGTGTGCGGAAGTCCATATCGGCTACCCACAATGGTAGAATATCTTCTGTTCCGAAAAGCGTTTTGCAACGTTCCACTTTAATGGCACCGGTGTTGCGCCGGTCAATTATTTCATCAAAATCGTATTTCATATTTACCATTTTATCATTTACTATTTGCCGTTTGCCAAATGGCATTCTAGCTTTTGTTCGCCTTTAGGGGTTAGGGGTTTATTTTACCAATTCTTCAATAGGTTTTCCAATACAAGCATTGGGCATTGGTATGTCTAGCATCCGCGATATGGTTGGAGCAATATCCGTTGTTTGATAGGATACCGAAATAACTTGTGGTTTTATTTTTCCACCAAAGAAATACACAGGTGTATAGGAAACAATAGCGTTAGATTCGCCTACAGTATTGTTCTTATTGTCTACTTCCAACCATCCTGGCAACAAGGTAATAATAATATCACCGACACAATTTCTGCTTGTTGAATTACGTAATCGAGCCATTTCTGAATTGGAGTTTCCACCCATATTCAATATTTGTGAGGAAGGAAATGCAGCTTGAATACCTTCAAATTCCATCATGAATTCCGCAACTGTTTTCTGAAAATCGGTGAAATTCAGTTTTTTCTCAGCAATTTTCTCTTTGTTCAGAAAGATGTTCTTGCCATAATAGCCTTTAATCCATTTTTCCTGACCATAAACTGCCATTAAATAAGTACTTAGCAATGCCAGAGAACGATCGGCATTAAAGTATCCGGCCGGAATTTTATTCTCGCCCAATTCTGTGGGTGAATGTACCTGCGTCTGGTTTCCATACAAAAAGACCAATGTCCTGTCCAGACCAACTTTTACATCAATCTTTTGAAGAATAGATTGAATGTCTTTATCGAGTCGGAGGTACATGTCTTCTTTTTCAGCTGATTGCAGCGAGGTTGTTTTCTCAAATGGTGTACGAACAGTAAATTGTAACATTAAAACATCCGGATAAATATCAGTTCCCAATTGTTCTTGTTCCAAGATTTTTAAACCAAGTTCGGTAACCAAATCGTTTGCAGAAGGGGTTGTTCTCAGAATAGAAGCTTGTGAGTTTTTGCCTTTTTTTGTAGTTGGATCGTAATAAAATCCCCACTTTTTATCTTCGTGATTCGGCTTTGATAAATAGGTATTTATATTGAATAATGGACCCCATGTGCGGGCCATATAATTCCGAAACACACCGTTTACATTCATTTCATCGGCCCAGCGCGAAAGTCCTTCGGTATAATAACCGGTGGTAATCCATTTATAATTAATATCGTCCATCCAAGCCACACTCTTGGCAGTATGTCCTCCCATCATAATAGCTTCCTCAGGTCCCAATGCCACTACATAGCTTTTCGATTTGGTTGGGTTTGCCAACATAATTTCGTCAACAATGGTACTCGACAGTAGTTTGTGAGCAGAGAAAGTTTGCTTCGTGCCAATGCCTATTTGATCGTCGTCCTGAATAATAGATTGGATTTCGTCTTCCGCTTTGTTGTAAAAGCTATTTCCTACAATGCCCGAATAATAAGGAGTTGAACCGGTCATCACCGTGGCAATGTCGGAAGCATTTCCAGCGGAAACAATATTGTACGAAATATTTTTGCAGTTGGCACCTTTACTGATTATCTGCTTAAAACCGTTCGGTTCGAAGTAGTTCCAGAGCAAATCAATATGTTTCTGTTGCAAACCATCCACCATGATGCCAATCACCAAACGTGGTCGCTCAACGCTAGATGGTTGTGCGGAAACTGAAATGCAGAAAAGCAGAAAAATAGAAATTTGGAAAATATTTCGAAGAGAAAATCTCATGGAGTCTTGTTTTACTATCAACTATGAACTGACAACTATAAACTAATTACAACATTCCCTTGGTCGAAGGCAATTCAAACTGATAAATATCGCGTTTCACCGCCATTTTTATCGATTTAGCCAATGCTTTGAAAATACCTTCCAGTTTGTGATGTTCGTTGTCGCCTTCTGCTTTGATATTCAGATTCATGCGGGCTGCATCGCTGAACGATTTGAAAAAGTGGTAAATCATTTCGGTAGGTAAATCACCAATGTATTCGCGTTTGAATTCGGTATCGAAAACTATCCATGCACGACCACCAAAATCCAGCGCCACAGAGCACAAACAATCGTCCATAGGCAAATAGAAACCATAACGTTCAATGCCTCGTTTGTTTCCAAGCGCTTTGCCAAAGGCTTCGCCCAATGCAATAGCTGTGTCTTCAATGGTGTGGTGTTCGTCTACTTCTAAATCGCCTTTAACCTTTATGGTGAGGTCAGAGCCTGAGTGTTTGCCGATTTGTTCCAGCATGTGGTCGAAGAATTTCAGACCGGTATTAATATTGCATTTTCCTGAACCATCCAGATTCAACTCAATCAAAATATCCGTTTCTTTGGTAGTACGTTTTACCGTGGCTGTACGCTCACCGGCAAATAAAAATTCGGTAACAGCATTCCAGTCGGTGGTTTGCAAAGCACAATATTCAGTCAGCCCTTTCTCTTTCAAAATATCAGCATTATTGCTTATAAAAATAGCTTTGCAACTCAGGTTTTTAGCCAGTTCCACGTCAGTATAGCGGTCGCCGATAACGAATGAACCCGTCAAATCATATTCATCCGAAAAGTATTCGGTAAGCATAGCTGTACCTGGTTTGCGGGTAGGAAGGTTGTCTTCAGGATATGATTTGTCAATAAAAATTTTGTCGAAAGTAATATCCTCATTTGCGAGTGTTTGCAAAAATTTAGCCTGAATATTATCGAAATTTTCCTGCGGATTTGCAGGGGTTCCAAGTCCATCCTGGTTGGTCACCAATGCCCATTCAAAGTCAAGTTTTTGACGAATAAAATGCAGATTGCGCAATACAGCGGGCAAAAACTCCATTTGCTCCAGCGTGTCAACCTGAAAAGTTACAGGCGGTTCAACTATTATGGTTCCATCGCGGTCGATGAAAAGTACTTTCTTTTTGATTAATTCAGACATAATTTACAATTTAATGACCCCTAAATCCCCTAAAGGGGACTTAAAGACCAGGTTTAGACCGAGTAAATGATTGAACTTGTTCTGGTTTAAAACAATTTGCAAAAATAGTTTATTTATAGAACAAATAAAAATAAGTGGACTATTTTAATTCCCCTTTAGAAGTGTATATTATCACTCTTATATTTTGGTAATTACTTGTATTTATGTATCTTTGTACTTATTAATCAACGCCTAACAAGCCTATTTATTTGATACTTTTTGACTAAGTTTTATCAAATGTGTAATGTTTGTGTAACGTGAAGTGTAACGTAAGTATGAAATACATATCAATTATCCTTTACAAAAGCACCACTTTGAAGAGTGGTGAACACCCGATTGTTTTGAGAATTACAAAAGACCGGGTTCGGAAATTCATCAGTTTAAACCTCTCTGCCACTCCCGACCAATGGAACGAAGAGTTTTCTCAATTCAAGAAAGACAAACGCATCAATCCGGATTACGAGAAAAACAATGCGTACATCAACAGCCAGTTTCTAAAAGCAAAAGATGTCATTGATGAATTCGACCGCAACAAAATCGACTGGACACTAAACCAGTTCGAAGAAGCATTCCTCAATCGTGCAAAGAAAGGCAAAGTTAAGCCTTTTTTCGAAAACCACATACAAACATTGAAAAATACCGGTCATATTGGTAATGGCAAGAATTATGAACGTGCGTTGTTAATCCTCGAAATCTTTGATAAAAAGTTTGACAAAAGATTGTTTTCTGAAATAGACATCAAGTATGTTCGGGACTTCGATGCTTTTCTTCAAACCCCGCGTGAATCCGTTGTCAAATACAAGAGCGGTAAAACGAGAGTAATACAGCGCAAGGGATGCTGTGGCAATAGCCGTAAAGGCTATATGAAACAGTTACGTTCTATTCTCAATCTGGCAATAGAAGCAAAGGAAGCAAGCCGTTCCACTTATCCATTCGGCAAAGGAGGTTTTGAAGTGGCTAAGCTTGAAGAAGAAACCGAGAAAAGATATTTGCCATCTGATCACCTGGTGAAAATAAAAGCGGATGTACAGTTAAAGGAACACCTGCAATTTGCTCGCTTAGTGTTTTTATTTTCATATTATTGCTATGGGATGAGTTTTGTGGACATGGCTCACTTAACGCCAGATAATATCAAAAGGCTGGAGAATGGTCAATATATCGTCTATAAACGACAGAAAACTCAGTACAGCAAAAAGTCCAAATCCATTAGCATAAAGCTTACAGATGAGCTGAAAACTATTATAAACGACCTTTGTAGTATCAAAAAGCCAGTTGAAAACTATCTCCTGCCAATCATATCACGAACAGGATATACCGGAGAAAAACTATACAAACACATTCACAATAGATTGTTCAGCATAAACAACAATCTCGAAGAACTTTCCAAAGAACTCGGCATTGACGATATAAATCTAACTTCCTATGTCAGCCGTCACACGATGGCAATGACTTTGCAAAATAATGGTATCAAGCGTGAATTGATTTCTCAGATTATGGATCACAAAGACATGAAAACAACAAATACCTATTTGGACAGCTTTGCAAATACAGAAATTGACGAAGCAGCTAAAGTTTTGTAATAAAAATGAAATAATTTCGTTAAGATATTAAAAATGGCATGAATATTCATGTCATTTTTTTGTCAGTATAAAACACCTTATATTCAATTACAAACTATAGAAATTATCAATAATGATTAAGCGAGAATTGACAAACACTTATCTGTCGAGTTTTGATTTACTCACTGAAGCTTTGTATTTATGTTGGACAAATTCCTTTTGTGAGGCAACAGAGCAACTTATCCAAGAGAAATTAAGAGAGCAAATTCGCTCCTACGGCTTATACGATCACAAACACGCAATCAGAAGAGAAATTCCAATCAATTTTATAAATAACTTTGAATTTAAGACGCTTGTTTGGGTGAATAAATTCTCAAATGCAGTTAGTCAAAACGAACTATGTGAATATGTTGAGTTGTATAAACAAGTCATTGACGAAATAGAAAATAATCTATTTGTCCTGAAAAGCAAAACGGCACAAATTGCTTATGCTAACATTCTGTTGAGGAATCTCGACAAAAGCCATATTCATAAACGTAAGCTGGATATTGCTGAGCGTGATATGAGGTACAAAGAAATGTTCGAACTTGTTTTAAATCGAAAATTCATTTTTGACGATGTGGCTAAAGTGTTAGAAGGTGATTTTTGCGACATTCATACAAATTATGATTTGACGGTTCGATTGATTAATCATCTTGATTTTATTGATAAGTTAATAGAGCTATTTTCCTGTTTTAAAATTGACTTGGTTATACTAGCAGAGGAATCCCACCATAATTTATACATATTCGACGACAAGAAAAGAAAAAAACAAGTTAATCAGGTGCTTAAGTTGTCTGAAGGTATTGCTTTCCAGTTGACCGAAAGAAACAACTTTCAAAACAATATCCTTCCAAAGTTCAACACTTCTTTATCCGATGACTGTCTGATTAAAATAATGCAATACCTTTTTCATAAGAAAATGCTCGATAATCCAAACTTAGATTTGTGGTTTTTCTGGTTTAATCGCAAGTATATTAAAGTGCCGGAACCATTAAAATGGCGAGGAACACCATCAATGCTATCAAATATCATTCAACATATATGTGGAGAAAGTATTTCGAACACGATTAAAACAGCTTTTTGTATGAACGAATATGTCAAGCCAACCAAAAGTAAATATGAACGCAGCAAAATGCACAAAGAAATAGAACAAATTATCACCATTTCAAAACAAAAAAACAACTAAAATTCCGACCCTATTTCCGACCTTTCCTTAGCCTCTATTTGAGGCTTTTTTTGTATTATTTCCGACCTAGTCCGACCCGTCCGAAGTCGGAGTCCGACCCAATAATTTCCACGATTTCATAGTATCCGCTTATATTTTAGATGATACATTTGTAGCAAGAAAGCCGATAGACTGCGCAGCTATTAGCTTTCAAAAATCAAAAATAAGCACAATTATGGAAACAAAATTCCAACCAACAAACGAAACTCCGTTAGCAGCTCTTACTATTGGTCAGTTCAAAGATTTATTAGGAGATATGGTAAAACCGCAGCTTGTAGTACAAACAAATCAAGAATCTTTTCCCGACACATTTGGAAAAAACGAATGCAGTAAACTAACCGGCTACGCAGTGAACACTATCAATAAAATGGTATGTGAAAAGAAAATTCCTTTCTACAAAAGAAATGCAAAAGTACTTTTTAGGAGAGAAGAAATTGAAAACTGGTTACTGGCTAACCGCATTCAAACTGTCGAAGAATTTATCGAAGAAAAAGAAAATTCTTTTTCCAACCCAAAACTAAGAAAATGATTTTTCTCATGTGTTCAAAATTATCAACTATAAACTGTCCACTATCAACTAAATTACATGAACTTCAAAGAACATTTCGAAAAGTTTGAAGCCGATCTGAGGAAGAAAATGCTCGATGATGAAACAATCATTGAGTCATTGAAGGAAGTCAGTCAGAAGCACGAAGAACTACTCCAACGATTAGATAATTTGATGCTCGGATTGAATGAAAATCGAAAGCTTCCTGATGATCCGTTTTTCTCGAATGATGAATTCATGGATTTGATGAGTATTAGTGTGCGTACCGCCCAGCTATGGAGAGACCAGGGATTGATTAGTTATTCTCAAATCAGCGGGAAAATCTATTACCGGATGTCGGATATTCAGCAGCTATTGGACGACAACTATCATAAATCAATTAAAAAGGCAAGAAAGCCATGATAGAAAAAAAAGAAGCCCCTTCGAATCTTGCAGTATCCGAAGAGGCAAATAAACCTGAGCAGAACAAAACTACAAATTTCATACAACAACTGAAAGCTGAGATTCATGCTAATAGTATGAATTCAAGTGCAAATGATTCCGTTTTTCCAACAAACGGACTACCACAAGTAATTCTTGATTTTGCATTGGAAGTTTCAGAGGTTTATGGAGTGCCCATTGAATTCCCGGTCATGTCTGCTTTATGCGCTGTGAGTGCCGCAGCAAGAAAGAAGTTTGTGATCGACAGCGGCAAATATAAAAACTTTGGGCAATTGTGGGTTATGTTGGTAGCTCCTCCGGGAGTGGGTAAAACAGAACCGGTGGCAGCTGCTTTCCGTCCTTTACAAAAACTGGACAATTCGAGCTATGATGATTACCAACTGGAACTGAGCCATTGGAAAACGGAATGTACAGAAGCGAAACAACTCAAAGCCCAGGAACCTGAAAAACCTTTTTTCAAACAATGCCTGATTGATGATTTCACCCCCGAAAGTTTATATCAAACCATGTTCCGGAACAATGGATCTATTTCACTTTATCGGGATGAATTGTCTGGTTGGTTTGCAGACTTTGGCAGATACAACAAGAACGGTGAGATTAGCCGGTATTTGTCCATTTTCAATAATGCACAATTCTGTATCAACAGAAAAAGTGAAGAACCACTACAAATTCCAGAACCATTTCTGACCATTTGCGGTACAATTCAGCCCGAAGTATTAAACATAGCATTGAGTAGCAATACACTCAAAGAAAATGGTTTTGCAAGTCGCTTCCTGTATGTCTATCCTAAAGAAGTTAAGAAGCAAAAGTATTCCGAAAGAACACCGGACAAAATGATTGTTGACCGATACGAAAAACTAATTACGCATTGCTATTACCTGTCAAGGGTTGAAAATCCATTTACACTTTCCGCTGAAGCAAAAAAGCTGTTTATTCAGTATGCCAATCAAACCACCGACTTGGTAAATAGCTGTTCAAATAACTTTGTTCGTGCTACCTATGCAAAAATGGAAATTCAGGTATTGCGGCTAGCACTCATTATTCAAATCATTAGGGGCATTTACGATAATACCGAATGGCATCAGGGAATGATAACAAAAGAGGCAATGCAATACGCCATTAAGCTTTGCGACTACTTTAATTCAAAAATACTATTGGTTGACACAACCAACAATCCAACAAAAATGACTCCCGCTGAAGCAATAAAAACCATTCAAAAAGAATATGGCATCAAAAACAAACAAGCCTTTGCAGATTCCATTGGTTTGTCACGGCAATTTATCTCAAAAATCTGCAATGAATAATGACATTGGAAACTGCTGACTGTTCACTGAAAACTATACTTGGTTGCGGAGTTGCGGTTGCGGTCGGCTGAAAAGCCTTACCAGTATAGCTTTCAGAAGAAATACCCCGCAACTAAAATAAAAATAAAAAACTTTTCAAACTCATTTTAGTTGCGGTCAAATATCGCTATAACCGCTTACAGCAAATTGTTTCAGGCGTTTTACACCGCAACCAACCAATTTCCAAAGAAAATACTTAAAAATAACATTATGTACTCGCAACCATACCTTCAACCATACAAAGGCAAAGACACTCGCCACGATTGTCCATCATGTAAAGCGAAACTTAGTTTCACGCTGTATTTAGATGGCAACACACATAAACCTATTCATGACAATGTTGGTAAATGTAACCGCGAAAGCAAATGCGGTTATCATTATACCCCAAAACAATATTTTATTGATAATCCAACGAACGATTATCGTAGAGACGAGGCATGCCTCGTCTCAAAACCCAAACCAATTGAACCACCCCGCCCAATTGGTACAATCCGATTCAGATTCGTCGAAAATTCAGCCAGCTACAAAAGCAACTTTGTACGCTTCTTATTCGACCACTTTTCAGACGAACAAATACCCAACGTAGCTGAGAATTATGCTTTTGGAGCAACCAAAAACAAAGAAGTGATCTTTTGGCAAATAGATATTCATGGCAAGGTCCGTACAGGTAAAATCATGCAATACAATCCAGTAACAGGCAGACGTATTAAACACGAAAGTGGAGCCATTGATTGGGTACATAACAAACTCAAACAAAAAAAACAACTCCCTGAAGACTTCAATTTACAACAATGTTTCTTTGGTGAACACCTTTTGAAAATTTATCCGAACAAATGTGTTGCGATTGTGGAAAGTGAGAAATCCGCTATTATTGCCAGCTGTATTGTGCCTGATATGATCTGGCTTGCAGCCGGAAACCTGAACGGATTATCTATTGAAAAATGTCATGTTCTGAAAGGGCGAAATGTGATGTTATACCCCGATTTAGGAGCTTTTGAGAAATGGAGTATAAAAGCACTAGAAATACAAGAAAAGCATAATTGCAAAGTCACTGTATCAACGTTATTAGAAGATGAAGCCACCGACAGCGACCGTACTAACGGATTAGATATAGCCGATTATATTATTACAGAACTCAAATCAAAGAAAGCCATCCCAGAGATTCAAAGTTTCTTCAGCCCAACACTTCAATCTATGATTGAAAAAAATAAGACTTTGCTCGTTTTGATTAATGTTTTACAATTGGAAGAAGTATTTTAAATTAAAAATCGGCATTGTTGATAATTTACACAGAAAAAGATGCTTTTAGGGATGCAATCTGTAAGAAAAACCTTCAGTCCAGTTTTTTGTCTTACAGAATGTGTGAATCATGCAACAATCTCCAAAAGTTTTGTAACACAATTTAGGCTGAAAGTATTGATCTTTGCCTTATTTCGTGTCAATTTTTTTTGAAGAAGACATGTGTAATAATAATTCCGTAAGAAGTATAAATGATTTGAAAATTAAATATCCAACGAACATGAAAACAGACAAAATTAAAAAAGTATTGATTGCAATGGATTATGATGAAACATCAAAGAAAGTGGCTGAACAAGGTTTTGCAATGGCAAAAGCTATGAATGCAGAAGTAATATTATTGCATGTTATTTCCGAACAACCAGTTTATTATTCATCCTATGCCTATATGCGTGAATTGCAGGTTGATTTTACGGGTGATTTAGAAGATTCAACTCAAAGATTTCTTGATAAAACAAAAAAACACCTTGGAGATGATTCAATTCAGACAGTATTTGAATTTGGAGAAATCGCCACTACTATTTTGAGTACGGCAAAAGATGTGAATGCAGATATTATTGTTATTGGTTCCCATAGCCGGAAATGGTTGGAAAACATCATTATGGGAAGTCAGGCTGCTGATGTATTAAAGAAAACAACAATACCACTTTACATTATTCCCACTAAGAAACAAAACTGATACTGATTTCAAGATAAGGTATTTACGTCAGAAGTGTATATTATTTTTGAATTAAATGTATAAAATGAAAATATAATGGAAGAAAATCCTTTAAAAAAATTAGAAGCCTTGGGTCAGTCAATCTGGCTCGACTATATTCGATGCGATTTGATTACGAGCGGAAAATTGAAATTGATGATTACGGAAGATGGATTACGTGGAATGACCTCAAACCCATCCATCTTTGAAAAAGCAATTGCTGAAAGTAATATGTACGATAAAGATATTAGCGAAATTGCCATCAAAGAGAAGGACATTCAAGTAATTTATGAAACAATATGTCTGCGCGATGTACAAAATGCAGCCGATGAATTCAAATCAGTATATGCAAAAACCGATGGAAAAGATGGATTTGTGAGTCTGGAGGTTAATCCGCATTTAGCACATGACA
>Ga0209123_1003730_pt1 | contig 11120 bp, 10 predicted proteins | sample BarGraIncu00431A_FD_184500 | JGI IMG/M metagenome (GOLD analysis project Ga0209123, IMG submission 184500) | Arctic peat soil microbial communities from Barrow, Alaska, USA - Barrow Graham LP Incubations 004-31A (SPAdes) (version 2) | ecosystem: Environmental > Terrestrial > Soil > Wetlands >...
AACGACTTAAACGACTTACGGTCAATGACTCAACGGGTCACTGATAAAGACTCCGTAACGGCTGTTTAAGTCCCCTCTCCCGGAGGGGGAGGGTTAGGGAGGGGGTCGCCCTCACCCGGCAACTTGACCAACTTACTCCAAGTCGCGGTTGGGCAGCCCGATCACCCGCGCTGCGGGTTCAGCACCTTCTTGTTATAAACATCCATCAGCGCCGTGATAGTGACCGACAGCCCAAGATAGACGACCGTAGCGGCGGTGAAGGCTTCAAACCCCTTGAAGGAGTAGCTTTCCACCTGGCGGGCCTGGTAGGTGAGCTCCATGACGCCGATAGTCATGGCGAGCGAGGAGTTCTTCACCAGGTTCAGGAACTGGTTCACCAGCGGCGGCACCGTGATCCGTACCGCCTGCGGCAGGATGATGTACTGCATGGAGCGCAAGTAAGAGAATCCGGCGGAGCGGGCAGCCTCCATCTGCTCCTTGGGAATGGAGAGAATCCCGGAGCGGATGTCCTCGGCGATGAAAGCCGAGGTATAGATGGTAAGCGCGATCGCGGCCGCGGCAAACTCGAAGTTGGTGTTGTTGAGCCAGTCATTGACCGGCGTCGGAAGCAGCTTGTAGGAACCGAAGTACCAGAAGAAAATCTGGATGAGCAGCGGCGTGTTCCGGAAAAATTCCAGATAGGCCGAAGCTGCCCAGCGTAACGGCCGGAAGCTGCTCATCTTCGCCACGGCGATAATCAGACCGATAATGAAGGCGAAAACGATGCCGACAGCCGAGATTTCCAGCGTTACCTTCAGCCCGGAGACAAGCCAATCGAAATATTTACCAGAAGTGACTATCGACCAATCAAAGTGATACTTGAGCACAGGGATACCTCTTCATCGGGTGGTAGCAGGAGCATTGCGCTCCGATAAGATCTAAAACACTGGAACCGCAAAGAGCGCCAAAAACGCGAAGGAAACAAAAAGCAAGACAGCATACCAAAAGGTCATAGATTAAACATCTTAATTATTTGGTTTTTCTTTGCGTCCTTTGCGGCTTTGCGGTAACAGTCCGGGCTTTTAAAAGTTAATGCATGGGGGACAGCAGCTGCTTCAGGAACTGCTTGGCGCGATCGTGCTGCGGATTGAGGAAGAACTCCTCAGGTTTCGCCTCCTCAAGCACCACCCCGTGGTCCATGAAGACAACCCGGTCCGCCACTTCGCGGGCAAAGCCCATTTCGTGAGTCACCACGATCATAGTCATGCCGCTTTTGGCCAGGTCCTGCATGACCGCAAGCACTTCGCCGATCATTTCCGGGTCGAGCGCCGAAGTCGGCTCGTCGAAGAGCATGATGCGCGGCTTCATGGCGAGAGCCCGGGCGATAGCGACCCGCTGCTGCTGTCCGCCCGAGAGCTGGGTGGGATAGGCATCCCGCTTCACCGCCAGGCCGACCCGCTCCAACAGCACCATAGCCTGCTCCTCCGCTTCCTTCTTGGGGGTGTTCCTGATCTTGGTCGGAGCCAGCGTGATGTTGTGCAGTACCGAGAGATGCGGGTAGAGATTGAACTGCTGAAAGACAAAGCCAACCTCGGCACGCAGCCGGTTCAGGTCAGTCTTCTTAGAGCAAAGATCCATGCCGTCGACCGTCAGGCTTCCTTCGTTGATCGGTTCCAGCTGATTAATAGTCCTGATGAGAGTCGACTTGCCCGAGCCCGAAGGGCCGCAGATAACAACGACCTCACCCTGCTTGACGTGCAGATCGATGTTATTCAATACGTGAAGAGTTTTGAACCACTTGTGTACGCCCTGAAACTGAATCATCTACTACTCCTTTTCTATAAAGACAGTACTTCTCTGCGTGTGGGAAAGAACCCTAAACATAGCAAGGCAGGTGCCAAGATCAGGAAAACGATGCTAAACCACTGAAGTTACGTCACAAAAGTTTCCATTACAGCAACTTTTAGCGCGTCAAAGGGGTATAACCCTCGCAGTGAGACCCGGGAGTAGCTACTAAAAAGTGGCGGGATAATAGAGACTTGCCGGAGATATAACATACATTATCAAGATAACAAAGGTTATACCCCCTTGAGGATATGCCTAATCGCGGCGCAGCAGCTTGAGCCTTTTACTGAGAGCCGGCTGGGAAATGCCCAGCAGGCGCGAGGCGATAGTCTGATTATTGTCAGAGCGGCGCATCGCTTCGCACACCAACTGTTCCACCGCCTCCCCGAGAGTGGGGATTTCCGGGCAGGCGGCGAAAGTATTCTGTTCACCGGCGCCAGTGACAGTTGGCGGCCTTTCCCCGTGAACCTCCATAGCGCTTAAGAAAGTATTCATGGAGAGCATGCGCGAGCTATGGACACTCATAGCATCGAAGACCATCGATCTCAGCTCGCGCAGGTTCCCTGGAAAGCTGTAGGTAGAGAGCAAGGTGACCAACTCCTTCGGGTAGGTCGGCACCTTCTTGCCGAAACTGCGGGCCGCCTCCTCCAGGAAGTGATCGAGCAGCGGCCCGATGTCGTCCTTGCGTTCGCGCAGCGGAGGGACGTGCACATGGTGGGCGCGCAGCCGGTAAAAAAGATCCTTGCGAAAGCCGCCCACGTCACGTTTTTGGGAAAGGTCCTGGTGCGTGGCGACCACGATGCGCGCCCGCAGCTGTTTGGGGAGGTCCGAGCCGAGCGGGTAATATTCCCCCTCCTGAAGTAGCCGCAACAGCTTCACCTGACAGGAAAGAGACAGGTCACCGATTTCGTCCAGGAAGAGAGTCCCCTCGGCAGCCTGCTCCACCATGCCCCGGCGCGTTTCGTCTGCACCCGTGAAAGCCCCCTTGCGGTGGCCGAACAGAGTATCCGTGAACACGCTGTCGTCCAGTCCCGCCACGTTAACCGAGACCAGCGGCCCCTCCCCGCGGCTGAGAGCGTGCACGGCGCGGGCGACCAGTTCCTTACCGACCCCGCTCTCGCCGGTGATCAGGATGGGCTGAGTGCTCTTGGCGACCGCCTCGATGTATTGGAAGATCGAGCGCATCGACTTATTGTCAGTGATGATCGCCGAGAAGGCCTGCGGGCACTCCAGCCGGTCATTCAGGAAGCGCCGCCGCATCTCCTTATTTTCCCGCAAAAGCTCCTGCATCCTGATGGCGCGGCGCACCGAGTCGAGGATACGATCCTCCTCGTCAGTCTTCACCAGGTAATCGAAGGCACCCAGACGCATACAGCGCACCGCGGTCTCTATCTGGTTCAGACCCGACAGCACGATGACAGTAATCTCCGGATGTTCCTCCGCAATAGTTGAGAGAAGCTCCTCGCCGGAGAGATGCGGCATCGTGAGATCGAGCAGAATCAGCCCGAAGTCCTGCTGAGCGAGCAGCGGCATAACCAGACGGCTGTCGGAGAGCTGGGTGATATTACTGACAGCGCCCGGACCCTCAAGCGTCATACTGAGGCTGCGCAGCCAGGGAGACTCATCGTCCACCAGAAGAACCCCGAAGGCCGGGTAAAGAGCTTCCTTCATAAATCAATCACTCCTGAAAACAAAGACTATTTTCCCCCACGAAGGCAAAGAGAAGCGGGAACTGAGCAAACGACTACGACAGTACCGGGCTGATACGGCAGTATCCCCCCTGTGGAACAGGGGGGAAGGCTCGCGTAGCGAGACAGGGGGGTCTTTAGCCAGGTAAAACACCCCCCTGCCTCTCTGACGTTCGGCTTCCCCCCTATTCCCCCTGATGCATTCCCACGCTCCGGCGTGGGAACGCTGGCCGCCACACTACCCCCTGGCACCCCGCGTCTCCCTGGCCCCCTCCTGGCTTTCCGCACCCGCCGCCGGCAGCGCCAGCGTGACGGTCGTCCCCTGCCCGGGGAGCGAACCGAAACTAAGCGTGCCGCCATGCTCCTTGACGATACCTGCGGAAACCGATAGCCCGAGCCCGGTCCCCCCCTCCTCCCGCTTGGTGGTAAAAAAGGGATCCGTCAGACGCGGCAGGTCCTCAGCTGTGATCCCCCTACCCTCGTCATGCACGGTAAGTAAAACCATCGCGCTCCCCGGCTTGAAGGAAGTGGCAATGGCAATCTCCTTCCCCTTCCCTTCCAGCGCCTGACAGGCGTTCAGCAACAGATTGACGACCACCTGCTCCACCCGCTGGCTGTTGCCCCGAATGGGCGGCAACGACCCGCCATAACTGGCGCTCAGGCGGTGCGAACTCTTCACGATCGCATTGTCGACCAAACGAACCGCTGCCTGCACCACGGCGTTGAAGTCGATACTCTCAGTCAGCTCGGCAGTGTCGCGCCGTGCGAAATCCTTCAACTCGGTCACGATCCGCTTGATTCTTTTCGCAGCGTCCTGAGTTTCCGTCAGCATGAGCGGAAGCTCCACACGCAGTCTCGAATAACTGTGCCGTCCCAGGGTGAAATCGCCGTTCTCCAGGAAATATTCCTCCAGTATCGGCAGTGAGCGCCGGAAAGTCTCCTCAAAAAGCGGCAGGTTCAGCAGAATCAGGCCGTTGGGGTTGTTGATCTCGTGGGCGACCCCCGCGACCAGGATCCCGAGCGAGGCCATCTTGTCCGCCTGGACCAGCCGGTCCTGGTGCCGGCGCAACTCCTCCAGAGCACGCTGCTTTTCTGCCACCTCGCGCGCCAGCTCCCGGGTGCGCTGGGCCACCTGCTTTTGCAGGGTCCGCGACCAGACCACCGTACCTCCGAGAATCAGCAACAGCGGAACCGCCACCAGCGCGACATAGCGGGCAGCCCGCTGCCAGGAAACCGGCTGAGGCTCCAGGACGCCGAGCCACCTATCGTGGATCTTTTGGTACTGGCCGGTGCGCTTCAAAATCGCCAGCCCCTCATTGAACTTATCGAGCAGCTCGACGTTCCCCTTTTTCACCGCATAGCCGTAGGCCTGGGTAATGATCGGCTGGGCGACCGGGATAATGCGTTTGAGACCCAGTTCCTTCTCCAGGTATTTCCCGGTCAGCCTCGAAACCAGGGCACAGTCATACTTCCCATCGTTGAGGAGCCTGAGCGCGTCGGCCAGGGTGTCGGTCAAAACCAGCCGGGCGCCCGGATCGAAGCTGCGCATGAAGTCCTGCATGATGCTGTTTCTCATCACGATGACCGTCTTGCCGTGCAAGTCATCGATCGAGCGGATTCTCCGGTCATCCCTTCTGATCCAGATGGACTGATAGAGCAGCGCGTGTGGCGTGGAAAAATCGACCTCCCCCGTGCGTTGCGCGGAGAACGCCATCCCCTGGACGATGTCCACTGTCCCGCCCTCGAGCCCTTGGCGCATCTCGTTCCAGGGCCCGAGGTTGATGACCGTTTTGAGCCCCATGACATCGGCAATAGCGCGGGTCAGCTCCACATTGAAGCCGGCCGGCTGTCCCAGTTTGTCGACATATTCGTACGGGGGGTAATTGAAGTCGCCGCCCACCACCACAGTCACCTTGCCGTACGATCCACGCTGGGCGAACGCGGCACCCGCGGTGAGCAACACGAGGAGGAGCAGCCCGCAGACGGGCAGCAGCCTGGGGAAAAAAGAGGGACGCCGGTAAGCCGTGGACAGGCGCATCCGGATGATAAATCGGCTCAGCAAATTCAGGATAAGGTCCACGGGAAAGACACCTGTCAAAAGGGAAATCCGGATCAGCGCTGCACGCGAAGTTCACCGGGAAATTAATGGCATATATAGCCCGGTAAAGTCAACAGGACGTTAGCCATCGGGACTCTCTCAGGAGCAATCCACTTAGGCTCCCAAAGCGGGTGAGTCAGTACACAGGCAAATTGTAGAAGGAGGAATGAGCGGTTTAGAGACAGGATATTTTCGTTGTTGCTCGCTAACCCACAGGGCACGCTGCCGGCCTCCAAAGGCCCAGGCTGTGTCGCACCGATACCCCTCAAACCTGGCAAATAGTCGCGTATACCCGAAAGAAGGCAGACAACTTTCATTCGCAGGGGGTACCAAGAGGATGGCAGGGCCCGTTTCGATGTTGACGGTGCAGTCAGAGCGGGCGCTGCGGCAAAATAGGTACTGGTACAGGATTTCCTTCGAGGACCTGAAATTGCTACCTTGCTTGAGCTGCTTATATTTCAGGCAATCAGTTGAATCTTACTGTTTCTGCGAGGTCTTAATGATAAATCAACCGGGTTATCCACACCTTTTCATCAGCTAATGTGGAAGAAAGCGTGCACAATGCAACCCTGGGCATCTCTGGCAGCAAGGTCGCTGCTCTAAACCGGAAGACGGCATGACAGGAGTCGCACCTCAGACCACTGCCCAAAGATTAGGCATTCTGTGATATCTCACTGTTTCCGCGACATCTTAATGATAGATCAACCGGGTTATCCACAGGTTTTCATCAGCAAATGTGGAAGCCTTCCTCATCGCACCCTCTTGACCGCTCCCGCTGTTAGTAACTGAGCCAGCAGGTGAACTTCTGGATCGTAATGTTCAACCTCTTTATCATTTGTGAAGGTCCTGGAATTGTACTCCCGAGTGAACTTGGGCCAGATCAATTTCCAGCTCACCGAACTGTCCATCTCATAGCAGTCTAAGCTCATTGAAGGCCTCCCTTATCATTCTAAATTTGGTGCCAGTTAAGACATAAACCGGCCGAGATGATTGGCACAGGCCGCAAAAAATGGCCACTAAGTGAAACGTATCGGCCCATGATAGAAAACCTTTAGCAACTCTATGCCAGTTTTGCGTGTTTTATCCCTCGTGGCTGACAGTGACGCAGGCGTTGCAGCCAAGGGTAAGAAGTTCCCGCCTTGAATAGCTGCCCATATTTTAGGCAAATAGTTGGATAGTACTGTTTCTGCGGCGTCTTAATGATAAATCAACCGGGTTATCCACAGGTTTTCATCAGCAAATGTGGAAGGAGGGCGAGAATAGGGATAACTTCTAGCGGCATGGGGGCAAGTCTTGAGGATTTGAGCAAAAGAAAGGCCGCACCCGAAGATGCGGCCCCGATTTAACATGGCGAGAGGCTGCAATTATTTGCTCGGATTCGTGTCACCCATGCCATTGCCACTCGGACCGCCAAGGGGGGCCGTTCCATAATGAGGTCCAGCACCCTGCAATCTGCTGGGTCCAGTATCGGTGTCGCTATCTGTCGAACCTCCAGGGCTATAACCTGTATTGCTGTCAGGGGATACTCCCTCTTGATCAGTTCCCTGTTGATCACCACGATAGTTGGGGGTTGTATCAGTAGGTCCTGTATCCATGGAACCACCAGTCCCCGACCCGCTTGTCCCATTGATGGTATCCGTCGCACCCTGGTCTTGCATCCCGCCCGAGCCGGTACGGGCGTTAGCACTGCTCGACACTGCCGAACTACCGATAGTTAAACCTATAAAAGCAATGATAGCTATTGACTTAAATAGTACTTTTTTGGCTTCCTGCATAATAACCTCCTTAGTACATTTCTTTTTTGGTCAGATTGTTACTTAATCCATTATATTTTTTATTTTAAAAACACACAATAAAGTTTTAAGCTAATGATAAATAGGCATAGTCCTTATACATTATAATTGTTAGTCCAAATCGCAAGATTGATAGACCGTTTCAGCACTCTCCCGAGAGCGCCTCAGCAAGGTGCTGCGACCCCACCCGTCCCCCTCCCCTTGCCCCTAGCTTCCGAATCCTGCTCTGCCCGGCGCTCGGCAGGAGGTATAATTAGTTTGACATAACCCTGCGCTATTCATCAGGCCGAATCACCCCAAAGGGCTGAAGAACTTCAGCGCGCACACGGGGCGGAGATCCTTGTGAAGAGAATTTATCGTTTTACCGACCCGACCCGCATGCCCGGAAGCGGTTTGCTGCCTGAAACGGTTTTTACCGAGGCCCTCCCGATCACGGGGACACCGGGGCAGGAATACGCTCGCCGCCGGTGCGTTCCCGTTGAGATAGCCGCCGCGGCAGCGGTCCGCTTCGAAGCGGATTTCGCCGGACGTCCCGCCGTTTTAGTGGCGCTTCGGGATCAAAATGACAAGTTTGCCTCGGTTCATGGCCGTTACTTGCAGGTCCTTCGGGGGCAAAATAAAATGTTGACGGTCGGCACGGGGGACGCTGCCCTTTCGTTTCTCGGGGGATGGCGTGTCGAGCCGTTCATCCTGGTAGAGGGCCTTTTTGACGGACTTTCACTAGCGGCTTGCGGCTGGCCATCGGTCGCCACGCTCGGCCGTCATGTTTCCTGGCTCACCGAGGTTAGCGCCGGCAAGGTGGTCTGGGCGGCTTTCGACGCCGGCCGATCGGGGGAAGCCAATGTTGCCTTGATGCGAACGCAATTGCGCCAGGCTTCGGTGCGCCGCTTAGCGCCGCCCCCGGGATGCAAAGACTGGAATACTGCCCTGGTCAAACGGGGGCCGCTGCTGGTCGCTCGCTGGGTCAGGGACCACCTTCAGGTGTCGGAGTGATAACGTGAACGAAATATACGTGAGTACCGATGTCGAGGTCGACGGCCCCATTCCCGGGCCCTATTCGCTGTTGAGTCTTGGATCGGCGGCATTGCTGCCCGACAAAACGCTCCTCAGCACCTTTTCGGCAAACCTGGAACTTCTCCCGGGCGCGCAGGGACATCCGGACACCATGAAATGGTGGGCCGGGCACCAGGAGGCCTGGACCGCCTGCCGTCAAAACATCCGCGCCCCTCTCGCTGCCATGACCGATTACCTCGCCTGGCTGGAAAAGCTCCCCGGCAGCCCCGTTTTTGTCGGGTACCCGGCGGCCTTCGATTTCATGTACGTCTACTGGTATCTGATTCACTTCGTGGGTCGCAGCCCCTTCAGTTTCTCCGCCTTGGATATCAAGACCATGGCGATGACCCTGCTGCGCCTGGACTACCGGAAAACCACCAAGAAAAACATGCCCAAGCGCTGGTTCGACGAGGCTCCCCATACCCATGTCGCCCTGGACGACGCGATCGAGCAGGGGATGCTTTTCTGCAACATTCTCGCCGAATCCCGGCGCTGAGATGCCAATCAAACTGCCGGATACCGTCTGTTTCCGGGTAACCCGCAGCTGCAACGCGCGTTGCGGTTTCTGCCTGGCGCCGCCGGACGGGGCAAGCGCCGATGGCGCCACCCTCGGGCAGCGGCTGGACTGGCTCCGGGCCCACGGGGTGAAAACCATTCACTTTTGCGGCGGCGAGCCGACCCTTCACCCGGCCCTTCCCGAACTGCTGATCCAGGTGCGCGCCAGCGGCGGGAAAAACCGCATCACCACCAACGCCATTGAGATATCGCAGCCGCTGCTCTCAGCCTTGCGTACCACGAAAACAGCCGTAAAAGTGAGCCTGCACGGGGATCGCGCCCATCACAACCGGATGGTTGGCTGCGAGGCCTTCGACATGACTGTTGGCAACCTGCGCCGGCTCAGGGCTGCCGGGATATCGACCTCCGTCCAGACGACCCTGGTTGCGGACGCTACAGGGGTGCTGGATTGGGTCATCGATTTCTGCCTTAGTAGCGGGATTGCCCGATTGAGCATTCTCCCCTTTCTTCCCCGGGGAAAAGGCAAGGATCGTCGCGGGGAGTATGGATTTACGCTGGCTCAGCGCTCAGCACTGGGTGAGATGGTGAAGCAGAAAAGGCGGGCCTTGGGCACCCGCCTCGACCTGAGGTGGCTCGATCTGAGTGCAGGCAGGATTCACGTAGTGGAGGTGGATGGCAGGATTCTGCTTGAGGGATCTACGGAAACCAGGGACGAAGTACTTTGTCAGATCCCGCCGTGGCAAAAATGATTCAGATCTATCCCCATGACACAGCGTGCATAGGTGAGTGCAACCACCTATTAATCAGACGTGGGTTAGCGGATGCTCCTTCAGCCAATCACGTAATGCTTGATTCATGCGGGTCTGCCACCCTTTGCCAGTGGCCTTGAACGCTGCGAGGACATCCAGATCAAAACGGACGGTTTGTGAGGCCTTCGTTTGACCTGCAGGGCGGCCCCGACGGACGAGTTTGGTTCCTTGCATAAGGTCTGCTTTTTCAAACCAGTCATCGCTTAATTCCGGAGCATCATCCGGATCATTTGAGATGTTTTTTGTAACGGCTGATTTCGCGGTCATTTGCGTACCTCATGGAAATAATGCGGCGAGCGTCGTCTCGAGGAGTCCAGACAATCACAACCATCCGATCGTTCAGTTGTCCAACAGAAAAGAAGCGTTCCTCGCCGTAGTCAACACGGTCATCGAGAGCGGAAAAGTGAAGGCCTGCGAAAACCTTATCGGAGTCAGCAAAATCGAGCCCACGCTCCAACAGGGTTTTTTCCCTTTTTACGATATCGAACTCGATTATCATTTCTTAAATGTTACAACAACAATATAGCACGTCAATATAAAATGTTACAACATAAATAGAGATACCCCGTGTAGTGTTGTGCACACTGCGTCGCGCTGGCCCACGGGAAGGAGGCGACTCCATGCAGTTATACGACAAGTTCAATGTCCTCGATCTGATCGGTGCTGCTTCGCATTCGGGAAATTCGGACCAGGCGATCCAGGCGCTGCTGGCTCGAATCGTCCTCGGGGTCGAGAAATGGCCGGCGCAGGCGATCGCCCGGTTTCTCGACGAGCTAAGTGACGGGATGTCGCTGTCCGATCCGTACCGCGCAGGGCTGGTGGCCTGGGCCTGCGGGAGCCTCGCCGAAATCGGGCACTCGACTCCCCGCTCCCGGGACGCGATTCTCCATTGGGCCGAGTCCACCATCCAGTTAGCCTCTCAACTGCAGGAACGGGTCTGCGAGACGCTTCCCTCCGGCTCATTGAGCCCGCAGGACGAGTTCGACAGGCGGCGGGAAGAGCTGGGGTCCTTCCTGCCCCTGGAGTACCGGGCCTGGGATGCCTTGACGACCTGTTATGCTGCGGTCACCACGACCCTGGTGCGGCACCCGGAGCTGCGCCTCAGGGCGCGCCATCTCTACGACAAGGCGCGCCAGCTGGCACGGCACCACCCGACAGCCAGACACATTGCCGACCTGATACTGATACCCCACCGGGAGCCGTTTCTGATTCTGGAGCCGGCCCGGGGGCGCGGCGTGGTCGCGGCTGTGGACGGCATCGAATCGATGTTCCAGTTTCTGGCCGTCATATCCGAGACTTTTGCGGAACAGTTCGATCCCGCCCTGAAGCTCTCGCCGGC
>Ga0209123_1003731_pt1 | contig 11118 bp, 12 predicted proteins | sample BarGraIncu00431A_FD_184500 | JGI IMG/M metagenome (GOLD analysis project Ga0209123, IMG submission 184500) | Arctic peat soil microbial communities from Barrow, Alaska, USA - Barrow Graham LP Incubations 004-31A (SPAdes) (version 2) | ecosystem: Environmental > Terrestrial > Soil > Wetlands >...
CCGAGGGGCCGCCGGCCTGGACTGCCTTGAACTTACGGTTGTTGGCGATGCCGCCGCAGACCTTGTAGATAACGTCGCGAACCGACATACCGGCCGGGACTTCCACGAGGCCGGTGTGCTTCACCTTGCCGGTGACCGCGAAGATCTTGGTCCCCTTGGTGGTCTCGGTGCCCAGGGAGGCGTACCACTCGGCGCCCTTGTTGATGATGTGGCGCACGTTGGCGAAGGTTTCGACGTTGTTGATGTTGGTCGGGTGGCCCCAAAGGCCCTTCACAGCGGGAAAGGGAGGTCGGGGACGCGGCATGCCGCGCTCGCCTTCGATGGAGGCCATCAGTGCGGTTTCTTCGCCGCAGACGAAGGCGCCGGCGCCCTTCTTGATCCTCATGTCGAAATCGAGGCCCCAGCCCTGGATGTTCTTCCCGAGCCAGTTTCTTTCGTAGCAGACGTCGAGAGCCTTCTGGAGGCGCTCGATGGCGAGCGGATACTCGGCGCGCACATACACGTAACCGGCGGTGGCGCCGATCGCGTAGGCGGCGATCATCATCCCCTCGATGATGCAGTAGGGGTCGCCTTCCAGGATGGAGCGGTCCATGAACGCGCCCGGGTCACCTTCGTCGGCGTTGCAGATCAGGTACTTGTGGTGTCCCGGTGAAGCGGCGCAGAAGGACCACTTCATGCCGGTGGGGAAACCGCCGCCGCCACGGCCGCGCAGTCCCGACTTCTTCACCTCGTCGGTGACCTCGGAAGGCTTCATGGTCTTGACGCACTTCTCGATCGCCTTGAAACCGTCCTCTTCCAGGTACGCCTCGATGCGCTCCGGGTCGATCTGGCCGCAGCCGGTCATGACGACGCGCATCTGCTGGTCCACGAAGGTGTCGTAGTAGGCTTTGGCCTTCTTCTTCTCGATCGGCTCATGCTTGACGATGTGCTCGTCCAGGATGGCGGCGACGTCGGCGGGCACCACGAAGTCGTAGGTGACCCGGCCGTTTTCCGGGGTGATGATGTCAACCAGGACGTCGTTGGCGCAAAGCCCGCGGCAGCCGGTCTTGACTACATCGCAGCGCTTGCCGATCTGGGCGACGATGCCCTTTTCCGCTATCAGCCTGGAGAACTCTTCCTCAACCTGTTTCGCGCCGGCCGAGATGCCGCCGGTACCCTGACAGATGAGAATCTTGACTAATCCGTTTTCGCTCATGACAAAAGGTCCCCTACTGGATAAATTAACTGATCCATCACTTCATCGGCCGTTCATTGTAGGTGTTGACGATCTCGTCCACCTTCTGAACGGTCATCTTCCCGTAGGTGTCGTCATTCACCATGGCGAGCGGGGCCATGCCGCAGGCGCCGAGACAGGCGACCTTTTCGAAGGTGTAGCGCAGGTCCTCGGAGGTTTCCGCGTGACCGATGCCGAGCCTGCCGAAGAAGGTTTCCACGATGCGCTCCGCCCCCTGCACGTGGCAGGCGGTTCCCACGCAGACCCTGATGATGAACTTGCCGCGCGGCTTCAGGTGGAACTGCGAGTAGAAGGTCAAAACGCCGTAGATCTGTGAAGGATAGGTGTTGAGCCTTTCCGCTACCAGGGCGATGGTCGGCTTGGGCACGAAGCCGTAGGCGTCCTGGATCCCCTGCAGCACCGGCATCAGGTTCCCGGGGAGCGTCAGGAATTTGTCGATGATCTGGTTTGCTTCGGTCAGATCACACTCTTCGGTTGGGAGCTCTTCGGCTGGAGCGTTAGACATGTACCCCATCTCCTTTATCTGGTTGTGCAAAGTTGGTCTTTAAGTCAGTTCCCGTCGGGGGGCCATGATGTGCGCCCGTTCCCGCTGGTCGATCCGTAGGGGCGCATGGTCATGCGCCCTCTTTAGCGGTCGATCTCACCCAAAACGATGTCGAGGGTTCCGATGATGGCAACCAGGTCGGGGAGCATGGAGCCCTTGGCCATCTTCTCGATCGCCTGCAGGTTTACGAAGGACGGCGGGCGGATCCTCATGCGGCGCGGTTTGGTGCCGCCGTCGGAAACGATGTAGTAGCCGAGCTCGCCCTTGGGTGCCTCGACCCCCTGGTACACCTCGCCTGCGGGGACCGGGAAGCCTTCGCTCGCGATCTTGAAGTGGTGGATGAGGCCCTCGATGGAGTTGTAGACGCTCTCCTTCGGCGGGTAGCAGACCTGGGGAGCATCCGCCAGCACCGGACCGGGCTTCAGTTTCGCCAGGGCCTGGGCCACGATCTTCACGCTCTCGCGCATCTCGACCAGACGAACCTTGTAGCGGTCGAAGGTGTCGCAGTTCTCGCCGACCGGCACCTTGAACTCGTAGTTCTCGTAGCCTGAGTAGGGGTTGTCGCGTCTCAAGTCCCAGTCGACGCCGGAGCCGCGCAGTGCGGGGCCCGTGATGCCGTAGTCGATGGCGTCCTCGGCGGAGATGACGCCGTTACCGACGGTCCTCTGCAGCCAGATGGTGTTCTTGGTGAGGAGCCCTTCGTAGGTGTCGAAGTGTCCCGGGAAGGTGTCGATGACGTTCTGGACCGCAGCCTCGAAGCCGACCGGCAGGTCCTTGGAGAGGCCGCCCACCCGGTAGAAGTTGGAGGTCATGCGCGCGCCGGAGATCATCTCGTAGATGTCCATGACCGCTTCGCGCTCACGGAAAGCGTAGATGAAGACCGTCATGGCGCCGATGTCGAGGGCGTGGCAGGCCAGCCAGACCAGGTGGCTCTTCAGACGGGTAAGCTCGTTCATGATGACACGCACCACCTGCGCCCGCTCCGGGATCTCGATGTCGAGCAGTTTCTCCACCGCCAGCACATAGCCCAGGTTGTTGCTCATCGGCGCCAGGTAATCCAGGCGGTCGGTGAGGGGTATGGTCTGGTGGTAGGTCCGGTGCTCGGACAGCTTCTCGATCCCGCGATGCAGGAAACCGATATGGGGGGTAATCTTCTGTATTACCTCGCCGTCCAGCTCGACTACAAGCCGCAAAACGCCGTGGGTACTGGGGTGCTGAGGCCCCATATTCAGTGTCATTATCTCCGTGCTAGCCATTGATCGCCTCTATTTATTCGGAAAAGTTTATCGTCACTGGATTCAAAGACTTACGACAGGCGCCCCTTGTACGGCTCGCGGTCCGGTCCCTGCAGCGGGTAATCCTTCCTGAGCGGGTGCCCGACCCAGTCGTCCGTCATCATGATGCGGACCAGATTGGGGTGGTTGTTGAACTTGACGCCCATCAGGTCGTAGACCTCGCGCTCCAGCCAGTTCGCCGTGTTCCAAAGCGCCGTGGCGGAATCGATGGTGCAGTCGTTCTCGGTGACCGGCGCCTTGATCCTGATCCGGTCCTTGTTCGGGATGGAGTACAGGTTGTAGACCATCATGAAGCGGGGATCCTGGCCCAGGTAGTCGACCGCGGTAACGTCGGTTAGGAAGTTGTAGCGCAGATCCTCCTTCAGGCACTTGAGGACTTCCAGGATCTTCTCCTTCTTCACGGTCACCGTCACCTCGCCGCGGAACTCCTTGCAGTCGAGGACGGATTCAGCGAAACGCTCCTTCAGCTTCACTACAGCGCGATTGTTTTCTGCCATGTCAGCCTTACCTTTCCCTTAGGGTCGTTGTAGAATTACGCAGCCGGTTCGAGTCTTTCGCCAAAGCCGATGGAGGATCCGAAGGAGTTGCGCTCCTTCATGATCTTGTCCTGCAGCTTCAGAAGACCGAAAAGGAGTGCCTCGGGGCGCGGCGGGCAACCCGGGATGTAGACATCAACCGGGAGAGCCTCGTCGATACCCTGCACGACGGAGTAGGTGTCGAAGATGCCGCCGGAGCAGGCGCAGGCGCCCATGGCGACGACCCACTTCGGTTCGGGCATCTGCTCATATACGGTCTTGATGACCGGAAGCATCTTCTTGGTGACCGTGCCCGCGATGATGATGCAGTCGGCCTGGCGCGGCGAGGCGCGGAAGATGATGCCGAAGCGGTCGAGGTCATGCTTGGCCGCGCCGGTTGCCATCATCTCGATGGCGCAGCAGGCCAGACCGAAAGTCATCGGCCAGATGGAGGACTTTCTGGCCCAGTTAACCAGGCTGTCCAGGGACGTCGTGAGAATGTTTTCGCCAAGCGGATTATCTACTCCCATTCCAGTGCTCCTTTTTTCCAAACGTATACGTATCCGACGAAGAGGATTACGATGAACACCCCCATCTCCATGAGGCCGCCCATGCCGAGCCTTTTGAAGATGACCGACCAGGGGTAGAGGAAAACCGCCTCGATATCGAACAGGATGAACAGCATCGCGATCAGGTAGAACTTGATGGAGAAGCGCTCGCGTGCCGAGCCGACCGGTTCGCAGCCGCACTCGTAAGGGGCGAGTTTCACTTTCGACGGCTTCTTCTGTCCGATGAGCGTCGAGAAGACCAGCGATCCCAGGCCGAAAAGAACCGCTATGATAACCAGCACCAAGATTGGCAGATACGCACCAAGCATCACTATCCTCCCGTACTTCCAAAGGTTTGTTTATTCTTGCAAGAACCGCCATAACTCGTATATAGTGCAACTCCCTCTGCCGCTGGCGACCTCCCGGCCCCCGGAAGGGAGTGGGAGTTGCGTTAAAAAAAGTATACTGTATACAAGAAAGCGACTGAAAATTATTTCATTCCGCCAACTTTGTCAAGAAGAAAATATTCTAATTCCTTCGCGCAGTTTGCCGGGAGTTCTGCCCCGCCATTAACAAAACGCCGTTACACGAATTTCAACCACTTGCCGCCGTCCGACCCTCCGCTAACTTCCCACCTGATACCCAGCTCCGAAAATTGTTGACAAGTGAGAGTTAGGTCCCGGTAGGTAAAAAAGTTTACGGTGCATGAAAGTGTAGTTTTAAGAACCGCCCACACTCCGCTCCCTCTCTGCTCCGCCAGCGCATACTCTTTAAGCCGCAGCCGCAGCCTCACAGATTATCTCTTGACATAAACCCCGCGCCTATGCTACCAAATATGAGATAAATCTAAACATAATTAGCGAGTTAGGAGCCTTCACCCATGAAAAACACCCGCTCGACCCTCCTTTTCCAGCAGGCCTTGAAGTCCATTCCCGGTGGCGTGAACAGCCCGGTCCGTGCCTTCAGGTCGGTCGGCTCCGATCCGCTTTTCATCAAAAGAGCAGCCGGATCAACCATATACGACGAAGACGACAATGCCTTCATCGACTACGTCGGTTCCTGGGGGCCGATGATCCTCGGCCACTGCCATCCCAAAGTCGTCGCCGCGATCAAGAGTGCGGTTGATAACGGCTGCAGCTTCGGTGCCCCCACCGAACTGGAGATCACCCTCGCCGAGATGGTCATCGCAGCGGTCCCCTCGATAGAGATGGTGCGCATGGTGAGTTCCGGAACCGAGGCGACCATGAGCGCCATTCGCCTGGCGCGCGGGTATACCGGCCGCGACAACATCCTGAAGTTCTCCGGCTGCTACCACGGCCACTCCGACGCGCTGCTGGTGAAGGCAGGTTCCGGCGCCGCCACCTTCGGCGTGCCCGACTCCCCCGGAGTGCCGGCCGACTTCGCCAAGCACACCCTGACCGCGACCTACAACGATCTGGCTTCGGTGCGTGAGCTGGTAGCCGCCAACAGCGGCACGATCGCCTGCATCATCGTCGAGCCGGTGGCGGGCAACATGGGAACCGTCCCCCCCAACGAGGGTTTCCTTGAGGGACTCAGGAGCATCTGCACCGAAGAAGGGATCGTGCTGATTTTCGACGAAGTCATGTCGGGCTTTCGGGTGGCTTACGGCGGGGCTCAGGAAGTCTACGGCGTGACGCCGGACATGACGACCCTGGGCAAGATCATCGGCGGCGGGCTGCCGGTGGGCGCCTTTGGCGGCAGGAAGGACATCATGGAAATGCTCTCGCCGGCAGGCGGCGTCTACCAGGCGGGGACCCTTTCCGGGAATCCACTGGCGATGACGGCCGGCATCGAGACGCTGAAGCTATTGCAGGAAGACGGATTCTACGCGAAACTGGAAGAGAAGAGCGCCTTCGTGGCAAACGGAATCGCCAAGGCCGCCAAGGATGCCGGGTTCCCGCTTTACTCGACCCGGGTCGGTTCCATGTTCTGCGCCTTCTTCTCCAAGGTACCCGTTTACGATTGGACCAGTGCCGCAACCTGCGACACCAAGGCATTCGCCACCTACTTCCGCGGCATGCTGGAAGAAGGCGTCTACCTGGCGCCGTCGCAGTTCGAGACCGCTTTCGTAGGCGCGTCCCACAGTTTCGAAGAGCTGGAGCGTACCATAGCTGCCGCCGCAAAATGCTTCAAGGCACTGTAACGTTTCAGGAATTTACATAAAAACAAAAGCGGCGCTCCCCAACTTGGGGGAGCGCCGCTTTTGTTATTTTCTTCATGTTTGCGGCACCATCGCTAAGGCGAACACAAGGTTCGCCCCTACGCGCATCATGGTGCCTGGTAGGGGCGAACCTTGTGTTCGCCCGTTTTCCTTGCCCCAAATAACAAACGTCCTATAGGCCGCCCCGCTTGGAAACAGCGCCTTTTTTGGGGATAGTTCCGATAATCGTGCGCTTTGACCCTCTCGCGGGAAGTGAGCGTTCCGTTGACTGTAGCCAACGCCTCTCAAACCAACCCGATTTTCTTTCTAATCCCGATCATCTCAAAAGCAAGTCCGGCCTTCGCCATCACCCGCTGCAGATTGAAGAGCCCCGGTGCCAGCCTACCCTTTTGGTCCTGGACCAGAATAAATGCGACGCTGACTCCGCTCACGACCAGTGGTAATAGCAGCGCGCCAGCCCCCGGCGCCACGCCCAACTTTTCCAGCATCCGCTCTTCGATCCCGACGTCTGGCAACCTGCCAAGGTAGGGTGCCTTTTTCTCCAGCGCACCTTTCAGCAAGGCGGCGTCCGATAATTCCAGCAGGCAACCGGTGAAGTTTGGGACCGGCGAACCGCAGGAAACCGCCTGTACTCCCACCACTGACCCGCGCTTCACGCTCAGGAGGGCAGCACGGTCGAACTCCACTTTGAGATAAGACATCAATACCGCCACGACCTCCGCCTCGCCAATTGCCGCGGCAAATTTCCGGGCTAACTCTGCCATGCTGTCGTCTGGGGTACTCTTACTTTCAGGGCTGGCAGTGCTCCCCGATTTGATTCCCGCACCAGCACCGGAGTTCGTGTCGGAAGCCAATCCGGGGTTCGCAGTCGGGTTCGCAGTCGGGTTGCTTTGCGGGCTTGTTTGCAGGCTGGCATCCAGGCCGCGACCGGTGGCAAGGCAAGAGAGCATATCAGTTACCTGAAGCCCGCTCCCCTCCAGGGCACTGGGCCCAGTAATCTCCTTGGTCAACCCGGTCATGGTCGCCATGCGGGTCCTTACCCCGCCAGCCACCGGGATGAAGTTCAGCACCCGTTTTATGCCGTAATAGCGCTCCAGCGCCATGGTGAGCCTCAACTCCGAGCAGACCAGGGGCATGACAACCAAACCGGTGAAAAAACCGACCTCATCGATCGCGCTAAAATTGGCGGGGTCCTTCATGGCGAGGGTGAGCCTTTTACCCTCCAAGGCAACCGGCAGCACCTGTAAGCGCTGAACCATTTCCTGAGGAAGGATCGCAATCAACGAGGGGGGCACCTGCTCCAGGCTTGCCGCGTTGACACAGGGAACCCCGAACTTTTCATTAAGCAGGCGGCCTAGCTCTTCCTCGCTGAGAAGTCCCATCTCGACCAGGTTCGTGCCGATTCTCCCCCCATACACCGACTGGGCACTGAGAACCTGTTCCAGCTGTTCCTCGGTCAGGGTACCTACCTGGAGCAGCATCTCACCAAGCCTTGCTGACATTCAGCACCTCCCTCGCGCGCCCCGTTGCCAAGCCGGGAAAGCTGCTTTAGCCACCTTAAAAGCGCAATTTAATAGTTAATCATTAATATAGTACCCGGCCGTCCGTCTGCCGCAATCTCCCTGCCCCAGAAAACTCATGTGGCAAGGCAAACCCGAGTAGGAGTAAGATAATCTTGGAAACTTTGGGGTGCAGCGCGTGCTGCAGCGTCGAATTCCGGATCACGGCAGAGTTTTTTGTATACACTTTGTGGCGGAATCGTCCGAAATGTATTGACATTCGCAGTCTTACCATGCTATTTAGCCTAGGTTTCTGCCGTTGGACGTTTACGCGGACAGCGAGGGGGAGCGGATGGACGAAGAGAAGAAGGGCCTTCTGAAGACCCTTGGCTTGGTCTCGACCATGGGGATCGCCTTTGCGGTCGCCATCGCCATCGGCGTCTATGTCGGGCTTAAACTGGACGCCTGGCTGGGCACTAAACCGTGGTTTTTCTTCATTTTTCTTTTCTTCGGCATTGCGGCCGGTTTCCGCAACATCTTCATACTTGCCGGAAAAGAACTACGCGATGACGGGGCCGATAAGAATAAACGAGGATAACATCTTCCCACGGCTGGTTGCGGGAAGTTTGCTCATGAGCGCGGCTTTAGGCGCGGCCACTGCGATTCTTTTTTCGCTCAAGTTCGGAGTGTCCCTGATGGCCGGGGGTTTGCTGGCAACGGCCAACTTCGTCTGGCTGCGGCGCGGTCTGGAAGCGGCGCTCAGGCTCAACCCGGGAATCGCATCCCGCGTCGCCACCTTTCGGTTCCTTTTGAGGCTCGCCATCATGGCGCTCCTCCTGTACGTTTTGATCGTTGTTCTGGGCGCCGATATTTTCGGCCTATTGCTCGGGCTCTCGGTACTTGTAGTAAACATAACAATTTTCTCAATATACCTGTCCACCCGTAAAGGAGGCTAGCTTCATGGTAGAGCCCTATCTGTTCCTGCAGTTTTTCCGCGAGATCCTTATGCCCCTCGGCATTTCAGAAGCCGGCGCAGACGCTATCGTCTACACCTGGCTCCTTATGGCAGCGCTTGTTGTGCTGTCACTGGCCACCACCAAGAGGCTGCAGTCGGTTCCCTCCGGCCTGCAGAACTTCATGGAGGTTGTCGTCGGCGGCATTGAAAACATGCTGGTGGATACCATGGGCGAACATGGAAGACCGTTCTTCCCGCTGATCGCGACCCTGGCAGTTTTCATCCTGGTTTCCAACCTGATCGGCCTGATTCCCGGCTTCTACCCGCCGACTGCGAACATCAACACGACCGCTGCCTGTGCTGTCGTCGTCTTCTGCGCGACCCACATTGTCGGGGTGAAAGAGCACGGCGCCGGGTACATCAAGCACTTCCTGGGTCCCATTCCCTGGCTCATCCCGATCATGCTGCCTATCGAGATAATCGGGCATATCAGCCGGGTCATTTCGCTGACACTGCGTCTTTTCGGCAACATGAACGGCCACGAGTTGGTCCTGATGATCTTCTTCGGACTCGCCCCGTTCCTGGTGCCCCTGCCGATGATGCTGATGGGTGTACTGGTCTCCTTCATCCAGGCCTTCGTCTTCATGCTGCTGGCGATGATCTACATCCAGGGCTCGCTGGAGCACGCACACTAAAAACAGTTAGAAACGGTTCTGCGTTCAAGGTTCTAGGTTCTAGGTTAACCTTGAACGTAGAACGTAGAATTTAGAACGTTTTCGATTTCACCTTCCTATACTATTTAGGAAATACTAAGCAGAAAAGGAGATTCAAATGAGCTTTTTTACCATGTGTGTACTTGCAGCAGGCATCGGAATGGCACTGGGCACCCTCGGAACTGGCATCGGCCAGGGCCTCGCAGTCAAGAGCGCAGTTGAAGGCGTTTCCCGTAACCCCGGCGCTTCCGGGAAGATCCTGACCACCATGATGATCGGTCTGGCCATGATCGAGTCCCTCGCGATCTACGCACTGGTTGTCTGCCTGATCATCCTGTTCGCTAACCCGTACAAAGACATCGCACTGAAGCTTGCTGAAACCGTTGCAAAGTAAGTTTCACTGCAATCTGTAGTCAGTAGTTGGGGGTGTGCCGCAAGGCGCACCCTTTTTTTGCGTCCTTGTAACGAAGTGAGACCTTGTTGTTGGCCGTCTGCCTCCCACTTTCCAAGCTCTCCCTCGCCCACCGGGCATGCGCGCCGAAGCCTCGGCGAAGGAGTGAGAGGGTCGGGGTGAGGGAGTCGCAGACTGCATCCAGCTGACTCCAACCCAAGGAAACTCACCGGGATCACGACAATTGAGGGGCGGCGCTTTGTGGCTAATCCCTCACCCCTGCCCCTCTCCCGGAGGGCGAGGGGATACTGGTTGCAAGACTGCCACCCCGCCATCTTGACTTTTCCCGGACGCTGTGGAATAGTCCCATCATGAGAATACTAGCCGATCTGCACACCCATTCCATCGCCTCGGGTCACGCCTACTCGACGGTCAACGAACTAGCCCTTGCCGCTGCCCAGAAGGGGTTACAGGGGCTCGCCCTCACCGATCACGGTCCGGCGCTGCCGGGCGGACCGCACCGCTATCACTTTTGCGCCATGCGCTTCATCCCGCACAGCATCGCCGGAGTGAGGATTTTTCGCGGGGTGGAGGCGAACCTCCTGAACCAGCAGGGGGACCTCGATCTGGATCAGGAACTCCTCGCCGAACTCGATTTCGTCATGGCGGGATTACACGAGGCATGCGGGTTTTGCGGCCGCGGCATCGACCTCAACACGCAGGCCGTGCTGGCTGCCATGGAGAACCCGCGGGTAAAGTGCATTTCCCATCCGGGAAACCCTGTCTTTCCGCTGCACTACGAGGAGATCGTCAAGGGTGCGCTCAGAACGGGAACCGCTTTGGAGATAAACAATTCCTCGCTCGGAGTGAGCAGAAAAGGAAGCAGCGGCAATTGTCTGGAGATCGCGCGGCTCTGCGCAGAGACGGGCGCGCGGGTCCTGGTTGGGAGCGACGCGCATATCTTGCAGGGGGTCGGCATTTTCGACGACGCGTTGCAGTTGATTAAAGAGGCGGGCTTAGCCGAGGAGCAGGTGCTGAATGCATCATGGGAAAGGTTGCTGGCATTTCTGGGGCTTGAGGCTTAACGGCCTTGGCGCGCGTCTCCGATCTGCCCCATCGGTCGGATCAAGTGACGCGCGCTCCGGCTTTTTTTGCTAGTCCTTCTTCCCGCCCAGTGAACCGGCCAGTACCGCCAGCCCCGCGAAGAGCAGCGGGATACCGCCGAGAGCAGCAGGACTTAAC
>Ga0209123_1003732_pt1 | contig 11115 bp, 7 predicted proteins | sample BarGraIncu00431A_FD_184500 | JGI IMG/M metagenome (GOLD analysis project Ga0209123, IMG submission 184500) | Arctic peat soil microbial communities from Barrow, Alaska, USA - Barrow Graham LP Incubations 004-31A (SPAdes) (version 2) | ecosystem: Environmental > Terrestrial > Soil > Wetlands >...
AAATATCTCGGCGTTGAAAAAAGGAATCTATCTGCTTAGTTATTCTAACGGAAATGGACTGGTTTCGTCAGAGAAATTCATTGTAAAATAGTAGTCAAACATGAGTTAGTAAGATACCGCATTTAGATTAATGAGAAGAAATGGACAAATAGCCTCGTAGATTGCAAGGTAGTGTATATGAAGCCGTCACTAATGATTCTGCACCAAGAAGTGACGATATGCATATTCCACTTGATAAAACACAAGGTAAATAATTTAATGCAGATTTTAGGAGTCACTGAAAAACGTATGAAAGAAATAGATTGATTTTCTTAGTGATTTACGATAAACTTTTTCATTAAAGTTTCTTTGATAGTGGTCAGTTTTAGCATGTAAATACCGGATGGTAAGGTTGAAACATTAAGTTCTGCTCCGGTCATATTATCAATATCTTTACTCATTACCAATTTGCCGTAGGTATTAAACACGGTAAGTGTCGACAAACCAGTGTTGTTTTCGGTGTAATAATTCACCTGCAAAACATTATTTGAAGGTACCGGTGATAAAGACAAGTCGCCCTTGTTAGATTCCACATCTGCCACATCCGAAACAATTCCTGCAATCCGGGCTATTTCGTTGGCCGGTAATGCATAGTTGTAAATCCTGAAATCGTCGATATTGCCATTGAACAACGGATCGGAGAATTGGCTGCGGCCAATATAGTTCAAAATCGGTTTAAAATCCAACGGACTTATGGTAAGGGCACTTGATTCGGATGCCAACAGTCCATTGACATATATTCGTGCCCCGGTTGCACTTAGCGTCACTGCCACATGCGACCATTTTCCGCTAGGCAATACAGTTGTATTCAATTGTTGCTCTATACCAACATTCTTAATGGTAAAACGCATCTGGCCCGTTCCCGGGTTCGGTGTCAAAAACATGTATTGAGTCTGGTCATTCCCAAAATCGAAGATGTGTTGCCAGGCAGAGCCTCCTTTCCAGTAAACCCATGCTGCAATGGTCATCTCTTTCTGGTTTGCTATATTGGCGGGTAGTTGTACAAAGGCGTTTGTGCCGTTCAGCGCTATTGCCTGAGAACCAACTTTACCTGCAACATATGAAATTGTTCCGTACGATGCGCTGTGATTTAAATTAATCGTGCTGTCCATGGTGTTTCCTTCAAATGAGAGGTTGGCTACAAGATCGTTGTTGCCGGTGGAGGTTGCAGATGTTTCGTCGGAGTAACCGGAACGGTTCAGGGCTTTGTCGATAGCTTTGACAGTATAAAAATACTGCCTGCCTGCAGCAGTTGTATTGTCAACAAAAGATGTTGATGGCACAATACGCGCAATTGTATTGTAGGATCTTCCTGCTGAGTCAGAGCGGAAGATAGTGTATCCGGCAACATCTGCATCCGTACTGGCTGACCAGTCCAATCGAATAGATGATGAATTAGCTGTGGCAACCAGATTGGTCGGTGCGACTGGCGACACAAACTCTACTGTTGTACCAATGGGAATAAAACGCCATTGTTGGTTTGTTCCGCCATCTTTTTCCCATTGTTGAATAGCAGCTCCTGGTAACGTGTTGGCACTGGCATCGGCTACTTCCAGGCATTTTGCACTCTCACGGTTACGGATATAAAACCATCCATCTCCCACATATTCCAGATACCACTGTTGATTCGTACCTTTAGTGTCTTCCCACTGCTGTATTTTGGCTCCATTATCCAGCGAAAAGTTTAAAACATCCGGCACTTTGCTGCTATTCACATTCGTAAAGGTGAAGTAGCTAAAATCGCCACCCACGCGTGAGTCCACCGGTGTTACGTCCCATTGTTGGCTGAGGGCATTTGCAGTGTAGGCTCTTTGCCAAATACTGGCACCGTTACCCTTGGAACTAAGTAGCACTTCCATCAGTTTGCCACTTCCCCGGTTGACTACCTCGTAGCGTCCATTGATGGCGGGCTGTATGTCGTCACCCCACGTGATATTTACCACTCTTTCAGCATTTGTTTGCCCAACCTGGTATCCGGTACCGCCCGGTAGCACCATGCTGTATTCGCGCTGTGGGCCATAGCCATCGTAGTACACATCCCTGTCTTTTGAAACAAAACGATAGGTGGTGGTGACTGATTGTCTTTCTGATGTTCCTCCAAATGCTTGCAATTTGCCATCCAGATTGCGATAGACTGATGCTGAAGTCCAATTAGGGCGGTGTTCGGCATAGCCTAATCGTTTGCCGTCGCTGGCTTTTACAAACTCACTACGAGCCAACTCTGCTGTGCCCCACCAAATACCTGTTTGCATGCCATATTCAACACCCACCATTGCTTCCATCACATTGTGCAACTCATCATTCGTGCCATGATCACTGTTGGTTCTGACTGTTTTGTAAAAGTTGGCATAGTTATCGAAACTGCCTGCAAGCTGGTGTGTATTTCCTTCGTCTAATCTACTCTTTATAGGGTTGTACCAATTCAAGGCCTGATCGGTGTTGAGCGTATTGCCTCCACAAATGCGGATACTGTCGAAGCGGGTATTTTTCCGCAACTCAACGGCAACATTGTAAAAGTCGATAGTGGAACCTTGTTTTGGAGCATAAGAGTTATCAGGCTCATTGAAAGGTGCAACAGAGATTACTTTGCGGCCATGCTCCTGTACACGCCTTGTTGTTACATCGATAAGCTGTGCCCAGTGAGCGGCGTTTCCGGTGTACCAGGAAGCAACGCTCGGGTTATCGTCATTGAGCATGACTGTTGTGTTTGGTCCCAGCAAATCAATTATTGCCAACCGCTGATTAAGCTTGGTGAGTTCGGCAGTCTTAAGGTCGCCATTAACTAACGAGTCTGTTGGCGTGAAGGATAATCTCATTACACCCACCCTGTCGATGCCCATAAAGGCAATTCCGCGGCGAACGTTTGTTTCACTTAGCCAAGCGAGATCCAATCCCCAGGTAATAGGTTTGGAAACGCCTGTGTCAGAGACAAAAAACGATACTGTTCGATCCGGAATGGGTTGAGCAACCAGATTGTTGCTGGCACTGGTTGTTTGTGCCTGAATTTGGGTAATTCCGAATCCTGACAATAGGATTATGACTGTAATCTTAAATATCTTCATATGCAAGTTAGTGGTTTTTTAGTAGTCGCATTCTTGCCCGCTTAATATAGTTGATTTCAGGTCTAACAGAAGTTAGTGCAACGGAAATTTCCTATTCGCGGGAACGCTTTTACTTATTCTTAATTCATTGCTTTTGCAAAGATAAATATAGTGACAGAACTTTTAAGTCACAAATCAGTCAAATATAGATAAGAAAACCTTCAAACATTGTTATTTGTTCACTTTGTCACCCTATACTTTTATATGATAATCAAAGAAACATTGATATTATTTTCAGTTTAATTCTAGTATCTTCAAAATAGTTAGTTTTTTTGAGAGTCCTGAAATTCGCGAGGTGTGACTCCAAATTCAATTTTGAAACAACGACTAAAGTATTTTGGGTCGTTAAATCCAACTGCAAAGGCAATCTCAGAGATATTACCGCTATTTTTTGTCAACATCAATGCAGCATGTTTCAACCGGATATTCCGAATAAATTCACCTGGAGAAAGACCCGTAAGTGATTTTAACTTGCGATGTAAGGTCGATTTGGAATTTGCCATGTCAATGGCAAATTGGTCAAAGTCGAAGGTATCGTTCGAAAGCTTTTCTTCGACTTTTTTTACTGCTTGTTTCAGGAAAATTTCATCAATAGAACCATATTCCATCGATGAAATATTGATTTCATGATTTTGTTGGAACGATTCTGTTTTTTGTTTTCTTTTGCCAATCAGGTTCTTAGCTCTTGCATTCAATACCGAAAGTTCAAAAGGCTTGGCAATGTAAGCATCGGCTCCAGCGTTGTAGCAGTCGATTCGGTTTTCGGTTGAGTTTTTAGCAGTAAGCATGAGTACGCTAATGTGACTTGTGGCAATGTCGTTTTTTACTATCTTGCACAAGGCTAGTCCATCCATTTCAGGCATCATTACATCGCTGATAATTAAATCCACATCGTTGTCATGTAGCGCTTCCAATGCCATCAGGCCATTGTCAGCTTTTAGGACATTGTATCTGCTGCTGAAATTATTGACAATTAAGTTCTGCAATTCAAGGTTGTCCTCCACTATCAAAACAGTTGAATCTTGTTTTATAATTACTTCGTTATCTGCATTCGTTTCCGTTCCAGAGATAATTACTTCATTCATATCCGATAAGTCAACCCGTAGGTTTTCTTCTTCCGAAAGTTCTTCTTCCGTATATATACTTTTTGAAACAGGAATTTCAATGGTAAATACAGCTCCCTCACCTAATTGACTTTTCACTTCGATACTTCCCTTGTGAATTTGTAATAGATCATTGGTAAGAGCTAATCCAATTCCATGACTATGGTTTTGATCCGATGAGCTGCTGATGTAGAATCGTTTAAAAATATGAGGTATGTCTTTTTCTGCAATCCCATCACCGGTATCCGAAACGGATAAGCGCATAATGGTGTCTTCATTCCGCTGTATGAAACTTATTTTAATTGCAATATGACCTCCTTTTGGTGTATGTTTAAATGCGTTTGAAAGTAAATTATATATGATCTTATCTAATTTGTCAGGATCAAAATAGGCCATATAACTTTCGTGCTCCACATCAATTGAGAAATTTATATTTTTATGATTTACAAGTGGTTTGAAATTTGATTTGCAAATGTTGTTTACAAAAGCAATAATATCATTTTGGCGAATTTTCAACTTCATATTACCACTTTCGGTTTTTCGGAAAACGAGAATCTGTTGAATCAGTCTCTTTAGCCTGAGAACATTGTCTTTCATTAAATCAAATTGCGATGAATCACCTGTGTTTTTGTTGCGTAAACTGTCTATCTGCAACATAATAATGGTTAGCGGAGTGAGTAATTCGTGCGATATATTGGTGAAATAACGAAGCTTTATTTGTGTCAGCTCTTCGGATTTTTCTTTCTCAATGTGCGAAATCTTCAATTCATTTCTTAGTCGTATTCTGTTTGTAACTGTTTTTACAAAGAAATAAGTTATCCCAGCCAGTAGGCTCAGGTAAATCAAATAAGCCCACCAGGTTCTGTAAAATGGCGGATTAATAATAATATCTAACGATGTGACTTTTTTACTCCAACTACCGTTTTCGTCACTTGCTTTTACCTGAAAAGTATATGTTCCAATTGGTAAATTGGAGTAATTCACAAAACGACGGTTATTACCCACATAATTCCAATTTTTATCAATGCCGGATAGTTTGTAAGCATATTGAATTTTGCTTGCAGAAATATAGTCTAGCGCCGAAAATTCAATACTAAGATTGTTTTCAGAGTATTTCAATGTTATGCGATTATGTTCAATGTCAAAATGTGGATTGTGTTGATTATCAAAAATCGATTTGTTTTGAATTAGAATATCAGTAATTGCAACAAGTTGTTTGGTGTGTTTAAATGTAGAAGCATTTAAATTATCAGGATTGAAAGCGCAAAAGCCTTTATTTCCACCAAAGAGTATTTGACCCGACTTTAATTTTAGTTGAGCATCTTTAAAAAATGAACTCACCAATAATCCATCAGCTGTTGAATAATAGGTAGCCGTATGAGTTTGTGGACTATACCTGATTATACTTTTAATTGTAGAAATCCAAAGAAAACCGGAATTGTCTTCAAGTATATTTAAGATTCCTTCATCTGTAATGCCATAAATTCCACTTATGTCAGACGCTGTTTGTTTTTTATCATCGAATAAATAGATACAACCTTCTTTTGTACCAATATAAACGTTTCCATTTTTTCTGCAACAAATGCTTTGAATGCTAAGACTATGGTAGTTGTTGATATTTAAATTTACTTTGCTGATTACATATGTTTTCTTATTTTTTGCTAATGGTTTTAATAAAAATAACCCATTTTTTTCGGTTCCCACCCAAATGTTTTTATTTAAATCTTCGCAGATACTATTTATAATGTGAATCTGTTGACTTACATACTTAATTGAGCCGTTTGGAGATTTGAGATATAACCCCTTGTTTGTCCCAATCCAGACATTGCCATTTGAATCTTCAAATAAATTTGTAATAGTACTTTCGGAAGCTGGTTGGAAGTTGCAGAGTGAAAGAACTTTCTTCTGCTTTAAATCTTTTGCCCCATTTTGTTCAAAAACATGTATTAAACATTCGCCTTCATTGGTCACCCAAATTTCATTGGTGCTCGAAACTGTGGTGATGGCACTCACACTGGTTATGTTTTTTAGTGCATTATCAGTAGGGCGCGATATTACTCCGGTATTTTGATTATAATTAAACAAACCTACTCTGTTAATTGAAATATATAATTCAGATGATTTTGTTTCGCATAAATGGGTTATGTAGGACTGTACGTTTAATTTGGCATTTATCTCACTAAGCGGGTAATTTTGAATTTGAATTTTATTGAAATCAAGTCTGTATAAACCGTCACCTACCGAACCAATCCAAAGATTTCCTCTATTATCTTTTGATATTTCATGAAAAAGCTTGTTTGAAGTGTCGTTGAAAAATGACCCTGCATCCATTACTTTATAGAAACCGTCAGTCTCTTTTTCTATTTGAATAAGTCCACTGTAGGTTACAACCCAAATGTACCCGAATTTATTATCTTGTGTAATACTGTAAACAATATCATCAACTTTGCTTGTCGAGTTTTTCGAAATAGGCAGACGAGACAAATTCATGGTCGAGTTTTTTACATTCGTGAGATGGAAGATGCCATCTCCCCATGTACAAATCCAGATTAAGCCATTTTTATCTTCAAATACCCGAAAGGGATTATTGTTCAATCCGATTTTAGGTGATGAAAAAATGTGTTTTCTGCTTGAATCGATATAGCACAACCCGTTTTTCCACGAAGATATCCAAATTCTTCCTTCCCGATCTTCGTATAGGTTGATTATGTTGTTTCCTTTGAGTTGTAGTGGAGAGTCTTTATCGACCGAATAGCGGATATAGTCGCCCGTTTTTGGGTTCATCTGAATTAATCCATTGGTGGAAGTGCCTATCCAAACAAACCCTTTGGAATCTGTAATGATGGAATTTATTAACTCCTTTTGGATGAATTTGTTGTCGATTTGTTTTATCGAATAGCTTTTTTTATCTATAATATTGATACCTTCAAATGTGCCAACCCAAATTTGCTGTTCATGATCTTCGGCTATACATTGAATTTCGTTGTTGGTGAGTTTGCCTGGAGTCAAGGCACTCGACCGGAATATTTTCATGTCGTAACCATCAAAGCGGCATAAACCGTCTTTGGTGCCAAACCACATATAACCTTCTTTGTCGTTGTAAATTCGGATAACTGAATTAGACGGAAGTTTATCGTTGTAAGAAAATTTCTCAAAACTAAATCGAGCTGGTGCAGATATGGCTCGAAAAGTGAAAATTGATAGAAAGAGGCAAATGAAGAATAGAGTGCGTCTAAACATGTTTCTCTCGGTATTTGAATTGGATTACGTTGTATAGGTAAACAAAAACAGTAATCTTAACAGATAAGGTTGTGGTGATTGGTCGCTAAATACCATGTTCTAAATTGTGTTCACTGCCCTATACACTCTTAGATTTCTTACAAAAGTAATATATTAAGTGTGAATTTACTACAATGGCATTGTTAAACATTAAACAGTTAATAAATGCAGTGCTGGTATTTATTCGTACGAATTTCAAACTTATAAGTAATGTGTCAGATTGTTAATTCAAAATAATAGATTGAAAATCAGTAAAAACTGGAACTTCTAAAAACTCATCTTTATTTTCTCCATTACAATAATTGAACGCAACAGTTGCAATAATTCCCATATTTTACAAATAGAACGAAAATCCTTTGAATCAAGCCGAAATCTTGCCTTTGCCTTGTTGCAGCATTCCAAATCCTACATCGAGTGTATTCACCCATTCGGATGTGGTGTCTTTGTAATTGGCAAAAGTACTCACCAGGCCATTAAAAGCCACAGAGCTGTCACCACCTGCCGACCAGTTCACCAGTGCGGTCTGTGCTAAATTAATCCCAGTCACAATGCCTCTTTTCCAACCGACAATCGTATCAGTTTCTACAGTCTTAAGATTCTTTTCTGCTTCGGTAACTTGGGAATATGTAAAAACATGAAATAGCAGAAAAACAAAAAGGAGGGTAAAGTCTCTTGTTTTCATAGCCTATGGATTTTTAGTGCATTTGAAAAACAATTAAATGCAAAGAGATGTTCAGTTTGTTGAAAAATAGACTAGAGGTATTTTAATTGGATGATTATTATCTTCTTTTCATTCTTCTTTATTGCAAAGCAAAAATCTGTAAAAACAGGTCTGTGAATTCCTTTATGGATATAATTTGAAAAGCCAAAGCCTTCACGGGGTAATCCAAAGAAGTTATATTCCATCTTGCCATTTCCGTTTTCATCATCCAGCACCGAGAATCCCCAAATCCCGGTTTGATAGGGTATTTGAATATGAAACTCACCATTCACAATATCTTTTTTACTGCAACTTATGGCCCAACACGTTTTTTCTGCTTTGAAATGAGCCTCATCAGCAAATATGGCCAGGCAAAGTTGGCCGTTATTATTTCGAATATTACTGATGCGAACATCTAAAGTCTGTGCTATAAGCGGGTTTCCTATTCCTGAAAGGAGGAATACTAAAAAACAGGTTCCGATTTTTATCATAATTATTGAGTTTAATTCAACTGGTTACTGGAAATTCTTTTTTTAGGAAGAAATGGCTTATAAGCGCTTTGTCATTTGTCTTTACTGCCCTGAGTGGTTCCGATTGATTCAATAAAAGCTGTTTAATAATGACCCGGAACATCGTACCCATTAGTTTTGTAATGAATGGAATAGAACGTTTTGTCTCATTAAAGTAACTTTCCAGAGTGTCATTTCGAAAGTGGAGAATGTTTTCAAGGATATCTCCATCTTTATAGAACCCGCAATGGAAATTCTTTTGTGCAAATGAATGAAGTGGAAAATTGATCTTCCCCAAACCAAACAACCTGAAAGATTTCTCAAGGAACATCTCATAAGTTATTCGGCATTTTTCACCTCCTCCAAGATTAAATATCCTGCCTTTTAGTATTTCCCTTTTGTTTATAGCATTCATAAACGCCCTTGCTGTATCTTTTGGGGTACAGATCTCAAGTTGAGTATTTAATGGCATATGAAACATCAGTTTTGATAGTTTATGGTTCTTCATGATAGCTGCCAGCCGAAAGATTGACCAGTCAAGTTTACTGTTTTTAATTATTTCTTCAGCATGAACTTTTGAATCTCCATACACATCTCCATTACTGGGATTCAGAGCATCATTTATCGTGATATCAGAATTTTGAACCCGGTCTCCATAAACTGATATCGATGAACTAAAAAGAAAGAATGCATTGGGTGATCTCTTTTCAAGCGTTTCGATAATTGATTTAGTCCCGTTAATATTGATCAGTTGGGTAAGCACCGGATTTTCATCTGCCTTCGGCGGGATAATAGCTCCCAAGTGTATAACGATATCAAGATGATCCGGAATTATCCGAATATCATTTTCATTGCTTAAATCACCGTACAGAATCTCTATTTTATTCTTATATGGTGAGAACAATTTAGTTGAACGATTTGACTTTTTATCAAATACAAATACCTTAAAGGCTTCTTGTTCTACTAATAAATGAAGTACTTCAATTCCGATTGTGCCTGATGCACCTGTTAATAGTATTCTTTTTGTTGTTTCCATACGCTGTGTTGAAAATAAACTGTAGGATGAATAAGCCTGAATAGTTATTTTCAGGTACAATTCAAATTCATTTTAATTTCTAATACAAGGTTATGAAATTCAACTGTAAATTCTGTCCATATTTTGAAAACAGGACTACTACTTCCGGTTCAACTTTTAAAAGTAGAACTAATCAATAAACTGGTTAAAAGGTTTAATTATTTATCATGTTTCGGTATGATACAGGCGTTTTACCTGTCATACTTTTAAAAACGGTATAAAATGATGATTTACTCGAAAAGCCGCAATCATACCCTATAGCTTCAATTGAAAACTTATTTTTAGGATCTGTAAGCATTTTCTTGACTGCCTCCACACGATAGTTATTGACGAATTGAAAGAAATTCATGCCAATATTTGTATTTAAAACCTCTGTAAGTTGATGTTTTGGAATTTTCAGGTGATCCGAAAGGACATTCATATTTAAGTCAGGGTTCAGATAAGCTTTATCCTCTTCAAAATATACCATTATTTTTTTTCGGATACGCTCTTTTGTATCTTCTGACAGTATTGAATTTTTATATGGAGTCGGAATTATTTCATCCGATAGAATTCTCTTGGTAGGAACCTTTTGACGCAATCCGTAAAAACTAATAATAAAAACAAGAAGCAATAAGGTTGAATAATTATATATTTGAGGTGTTTGAGGGTTTAGTTGTTTAAAATAAGCTATGAATGTTATGATGACGGCAAATATACAAAAAACTGCATAAAATACGGCTAATGCTAAAAGCCAACTCAGGTTTTCATTTTTCTCTATGGTTGACCATTCATTTTTTAGATTCACCCTGTGTGTGTTAACTAATATCAAACTCAGGGGTATGTATGTACACCACGAAAGAATGATGGAAGACGCAAAAACCAGCCTGAACAGATAGTATTTGTCGTGCAGGAAAAATGTATCGAGGGAGAAAGGTGCTTTGATGCTGTAAGTGTAAATTTCAAAGAAAAGAAAGGGCAGTATATGAAGTAATTGTATCCAACGGAGTTTGAACTGTGGACGGGTAAGGGAATTAATATACAGGAACAGGCAAGGGTTGAACAACAAGAAAGAACTTGAAAGAAGTGGCAACCCAAAAATCTCATAATCGAGTGCACAAATCAGAAAATCAATTCCAAGTAGCAATAACCATCCTGACAAGACTTTATCCGAAAGCGAGCTTTCTTTTTTTGTAAACATCAGAATGGATGCAAAAATGCTCTGACAAAATCCTATCCAGGTAATTGTGTTCATATCCGTACAGTTGGAATAACAAATAGTAGTTGTGCAGTCTGCTTACTTACAAAAAACATTTCTCTAATGATAATG
>Ga0209123_1003733_pt1 | contig 11111 bp, 9 predicted proteins | sample BarGraIncu00431A_FD_184500 | JGI IMG/M metagenome (GOLD analysis project Ga0209123, IMG submission 184500) | Arctic peat soil microbial communities from Barrow, Alaska, USA - Barrow Graham LP Incubations 004-31A (SPAdes) (version 2) | ecosystem: Environmental > Terrestrial > Soil > Wetlands >...
TATATTTTCTTTAAAATAGAAGTAATTACTATCACCCTTATGCTTAAATCGGAATACTATTATAGTGAAAGGTGGCGTTATTCATGGATTACAGAGAAAAGTATACTGGAAGTAAAGAAGAATTTTATTTTTTTCTAAAAGATGAAATCATAAAATTATTCAAAGGTAAGCTCAAAATAGATGGAAATCTTGTTGTAATACCAGATATTGATAATTTAGATTACCTAATTAAAATCGCTAGTGATGAAGATTACGGTGATTTCACAATTAAAGTTAAATGGGGAGAAAAACCTAGACAATCTGAGGCTATCGAAGAAAACCCTAAACAATTTGAAGAATTTGAAGAAAACTCTAAACAAGGGGAACAATTCAAAGAAAATACTAATATAAACAATGAAGGTATGGAGATAACTACTAATGTAAGCTTTGATTATGAACCCTTTAAAATTTAATAAATTATAAAATAACACTCCCTGAGGATGTTTTATAAAAACTTAAAATTAAGTATTCGTCAATATAATTTTGTCTCTCTTTTCTTTCCTAAACACATATTAATACTCCTCAGGGTCTTGTGTATAAATATTAATTTCAACATTGATATTATTTAGAACACTTAGTGTTACAAGGAGGTCACATTATGGAACAAGAAAATATAAATTTGATATTATCTCAGTATAATATTAATATCGTTAATATAAAACAAGAATCAGATAAAGGTAAAAAAGCCGTTTGGTGGATAAAAACTACAAGTGGTGATAAAGTCTTAAAAAAACATTCCTGTTCGTCTAAAACGCTTGAATTCATACTATCTGCTGTTGAACACTTGAAAAGTGGAAATGTTAATTTATCTTCAATTATTAAAACAAAAGAAAATAAAAATTATGTAAGAGGAATTAAATGTTGTTACGTTTTAAGTGAAGCCATAATTGGTAATACTCCAAATGAGGACAAACCTCAAGAATTAAAAATGATAGTAGAAGCACTATCTAATTTCCATTATGCTTCTAAAAATTTTACTTTTCCAAGTGACTGCAAGGCAAGAATTCACTTAGGCCTTCAAAAACAAGAATTCCAGGATCAAATACAAAAATTAAAAGGTTTCTACGATACTGAAATGTCTAATACTAAGCATTCAGAATTTGGACAAATTATTATATCTTCATTTCCTTATTTTTACAAAAGAATGCAACTTGCTATAAGCGAAAATGAGAAATCTGGATATGATAGGTGGTCCCTTGAGGCAAAAAGTACAAATTGTCTTTGCCATCAGGATTTTACGGCTAGTAACCTCATTCTTAACAATTCAAAAGAAATATTTGTTTTAGATATAGATTCTATTACTATAGATTTACCTACTAGAGATATAAGAAAATTTTTAAATAAGATTATGAAAAAGAAAGGCCAATGGGATTCAAAGTTAACATCACAGATACTACAATGGTACAATGTCAAAAATCCACTAGAACATTGGAAATGGCAGGTACTAAAAGAAGCATTAATTTTCCCTCATCTTTATGTAGGCATAATGAGCAAATATTATGAAAAGAGAGAAATCAGTTGGCCTGAGGCTAGGTATATTGAAAGATTAAAAGGAATGATTAAAACGGAAAAGTCTATAGAGCCCATTCTTCAAAATTTCGAACAAATTATTCCATCGTAATTTAATATTAGGTGTTAAATTAGATGTATATACTTTAAATTGGGTTAGGAGGGTTTTATATTGGATAATGATTCAAATAATTCTTTATCACTTGGTAATAAAGTTCTTTTAGAGTACGCTATAAAAACTTTGGATTTAAAAATTCTTCATAGTAAAGGTTTGAAAACATTATGGAAATTAACGTATAAAAATACACCGCTATGCCTAAAAAGACTAAATCAATCATTTGAGGAGGCCCTTTTCTCTGTTAATGCACAAATATATATATTAGAAAATGGTGGTAAGGTACCGAAAATCTACCCTAATGCAAAAGGAAATTTTATTACTGAATATAACGGACAGTTATTTATATTATACAGTTGGGTTGAAGGACGTGATATGAATTTAGATAATCCTAAAGACTTAAATATGGCCATGCAATCATTATCCAATTTCCATGTAACGTCCATTGGATATGAGCCACCAGTTAATTCTAAAATATCATCTAAACTTGGCAACTGGCCAAGACAATATGAGTCTATGAAAAATAGAATGTTAAAAATAAAAGAAATATGTATACAAGCTCCTAATAATGCAACTTACCTGAGTTATGTAAACCATATAGACCCCATAATAGAAATTTGCAAGCAAACTATTTATTTAATTAATCATTCTTCTTATAGTGATCTATGTAACATTGACCAAAAAGATTCATGCTTATGTCATCAGGATTTTGGTACCGGAAATGTAATGCTAACAACAGACGGCAAAGGAATAGTTATAGATTTAGATAGTGTAACCTATGATTTGCCCTCTCGAGATTTAAGAAAAATCATTGGAAAAAGAATGATAAAATTTAATGATTACAGTATAGATAACATTGAAACTATATTAAAGTTCTATGAAACAAATAATAAACTATCCTCAAATGATAAAGAAGTTTTGAAAATAGATTTAATGTTTCCTCATTGGTTTTTTGGATTAGTAAAAACTTTGCATAAAAATGCTAATTCAATAAATGGTGATAAGATTTCTGCAATTTCTAGCTTTGAACAAAATAAATTTTCTATGCTTCAAAAATGGCTTTAAAGGAGGCCTATAATGAAAATAGCAATGATTTGTACTGAAAAGCTTGCGTTTCCTCCTATTAATGGGGGCGCTGTCCAAATGTATCTTGAAGGTGCCTTGCCTATATTAGCAAACCTTCATGAAATAACTGTGTTTAGTATCCAAGATCCTAAGTTACCAAATAAAGCTTTTGAGAATGGCGTAAAATATATACGATTACCGGCAAGCACTAGTGAAGAATATGTTCTTAGTGTAAAAAAATACCTTACTAATGATTTTGATTTAGTTCACGTATTTAATAGACCCCGCTGGGTCCCCTTCTTAAGTAAAGGCTTAACTTGCGCTTTTAGTTTAAGCCTTCATAATGAAATGTTTGGCCGAAAGAAAATTAGTAGTGAATTAGCAAGTGCCTGTATTAATAGGGTAAGTTTTATCACAACCGTAAGCCAATTTATTGCAGATGGAATAGAAGAATTGTATCCATTTGCTAAAGAAAAACTTCATCCCGTATATTCTGCAGTAGATTGCAATTTATATAAACCAGTTTGGGATAATGATGATAAGGATTCTAGTAGAAATATACTTCGAGCAAAATATGGTCTTAAGGATTATAAAACAATATTATATGTAGGTAGATTAACTCCAAAAAAAGGTACTCATATAGTATTAGATGCTATGAATTCTGTTATGGAGTCACACTCAAACACTGCTTTAATGATTATCGGAAGCAAATGGTATGGTGGAAATCAACCTACTGATTATGTTAAATTATTGAAACGCATATCAAAAGAACTAAAAGGACCCGTTATTTTTACTGGTTTCCTAAGTCCTTATGAAATTCCAAAGTACTATAGCATTGGTGATATATTTATTAATTTGTCACAATGGAGAGAACCCTTAGCAAGAGTTCACTATGAAGCTATGGCTGCAGGACTTCCTATTATAACTACTAATCGTGGTGGTAATGCAGAAGTAATGGAGGAGGGTATAAATGGCTTTGTAATTAATGATAATGATTGTGAAAATCCTAGGGTTCTTGAAAAAAATATAATTCGTCTTCTAGATAATAAAGAACTATCACTCAAGCTAGGAACTAATGGACGAAAATTAGCTGAAGAAAAATATAATTTTAATAGACTTGCTAATGATTTGTTAAAACTTTTTGATAGTATTAAATAATTCAAATAAGGAGGTGTACTATTGAATAATTCAATTTTAGTAACTGGAGGAGCAGGTTTTATTGGTTCAAACCTCTGTGATTATTTATTAAAAAACAATAATAAAATAATCATTATTGATAATTTTAATGACTTCTATAATCCACAAGTAAAAAGAAATAATATCACAAAGATACAAAATTTAATGAAAGTTAACAATATTACTGACGATAATTTGATCATAAAAGAAGGCGATATTCGAGATACAATATTTTTGACAAAAGTTTTTAGTTTGTACAAAATAGATATAGTAATTCACCTTGCAGCTATGGCTGGTGTTCGCCCCTCTATTATTGACCCATTTTTATATAATGAAGTAAACATGACTGGTACACTAAACTTATTAGACTTATGTAATAAATATAGGATAAACAAATTTATATTTGCTTCCTCTTCATCTGTATATGGCAATAACAAAGAACTTCCCTTCTCTGAATCAGACTCTGTAGATTCACCAATCTCACCTTATGCCGCTACTAAGAAATCAGGTGAACTATTATGTCATGTTTATAGCCATCTATATGGGTTTAATATAGCCTGTCTTAGATTTTTTACTGTATATGGTCCAAGACAGAGACCTGACCTAGCTATCTATAAATTTACAGAATCTATTTTAAACGAAAAAGAAATTACTATTTTCGGAGATGGCACTACGCAAAGAGACTACACCTATATAGATGATATAGTTCAAGGCATAGATAAAGCCATAACATGGGCAAGTACAGATAAGAATAAGTATGAAATCTTCAATTTAGGTGGTTCCACTACTATCATGCTTAAATATATGATAGAGCGAATAGAAATCGAACTTGGTACTAAAGCTATCATGAAATATTTACCCATGCAACCTGGTGATGTGAATATAACTTATGCTGATATTTCTAAATCAAAAGAAATTTTAGGTTTTTATCCAATAACAAATTTTGATTATGGAATTCATAAATTTGTAAAGTGGTTTAAAACTGTACCGTTATACTAATAATACAAATAAATGGCTACTACTTTATTATTTAAAGTAATAGCCATTTTGTTTATATATCTAAATTTTTAATATTTCCTTTTCCTACAGAATAATATGCTTTAATATTAGCCTCTTTAATTTTCTCTATATCCAATATATTTCTTCCATCAATTATTACAGATTCATTCATAATCTCATTAACCTTGCATAAATCTATACTATAAAACTCACTCCACTCTGTACAAATTATCATTGCATCACAGTCTTCTAAGCATTCATACATTCCATTGCAATAAATTATATTTGGGAATATCTTTTTTATTTCATTTGTAACCATAGGGTCATATACTTTTATATTAACTTTATTCTTTAATAATTTTTCAATTATATATAAAGACGGAGCTTCCCTAATATCATCTGTATCCGGTTTAAACGTTAGACCTAATATGGCTACTGTTTTTCCTGCAATTACTTTATAATGTTCTAATAATATATCTACAGGTATTACTCTTTGTTTTTCATTTACATCAACAGTGGCTTTTACAATATTAAGATTACAATTATAATTTTCAGACATTTTAACTAAGGCTTTTGTGTCTTTCGGGAAGCAAGATCCACCATAACCTATTCCAGCTTTTAAAAACAAGGGTGAAATTCTCTTATCTAGTCCTAAAGCATATGCAATCACATCAATGTCAGCGCAAGCTTTATTGCAAAGATTAGCTATTTCATTCATAAAAGAAATTTTTACAGATAGCATTGCATTAGAGGTATATTTAATTAATTCTGCTGTTTCTGGATTTGTTAGTACCATCTTTATTTTAAATGGCTCGTACAATTTTCTCATTACCTCCAAAGCCTTTTGTGATTCTGAGCCTAAGACTATTTTATCACCATAGAAAAAATCATATATGGCTTTTCCTTCTCTTAAGAATTCTGGGTTAGAAACTACATCAAAGTATTCCTTTTGCACATGATTTTCTAATAACTTACTTGTTATATATTTTTGAGTCCCTACTGGCACCGTACTTTTAGTTACTACTACTTTATATTTATTAATATATGGTGAAATTAGATTTATTACTGCGTCTACTTGTCCAATATCTACATCCCAATTATCCTTTGTTGGAGTTCCTACAGCAATAAATATTATATCTGAAGATTTAATTCCAATTTCCAAATTGTCAGTAAACTTAACACTATTAGTATTTAAAGCATCTATTAATAATTCATCTAATCCCTCTTCAAATATAGTTGGTACACCATTATTAAGCATACTTAATTTATCCAAGTTTTTTTCTACACAAATAACCTTATTTCCTTTTTTACCAAAACATAATGCCGTTATGAGTCCTACATATCCAGCTCCAATAACGCATATATTCATATAATCACATTCTCCTCTTTGATAGTATCACATTTTTTATCATCTACACATACGCGTTTATCAATTATTTTCACTCGTAACTTGATATCTGACTACTTGTGTTATTAATAAAATTTATATTTAGAATCATATTGCTACTTCAGAAAAATACCGTTTAAATACTGATTCTATTCTACATATATACATACTATATGAGGTTATTCATAATTTGGTGAAACTTCCTTCAGATTTTAACTTAATAATTAAAAATCACCATCTTCACAATTTTTAGCTCTTTGTAAAGCCTATACAATGTTATGGTATAATAAAACTATAAAAACTAAACTTTATGTAAAAATATAATTGTTTAATATAAAATAAACAGACGAAATAAGAGGTATAAAATGGACTTTGTTAGATTAAATAAAATAGTTGGATATATGTATAAATTACATCGTAGAAACTTTAAGTTATACTTTACGCCTATAAAAACACCGTTATACGAGCCTATCGTAAGAAATTCCATTCATTGGGTAGGACATGCTACTGTAGTTATTAATCTAAATGATAAGATTATAGTAACCGATCCTGTAACTAGTATAAATCTTGGTGAACTAAAAAGGTTAGTTAAACCCTCTTTAAATTTAGCCTCCATTAATATTGATTACATAGTTCTTTCTCATGGTCATATGGATCATATGAATTATTCAACTCTTAGGAAAATAAATAAAAGTGCTATAGTCATTGCTCCTAAAAACTTAAATATTCCTTTGAAAATTTTAGGTTTTAAAAATATAGTGCTTTTAAACAACGATGAAATATATATTGATAGATACATAAAAATAAAGGCATTAAAAGCAAATCATGATGGACGACGTTACCCTTGGGGAGCTAAAGCAGAGAGTAACTCCTATATAATTGAAAACAGCCTTAAAAAGATCTTTTTTGCTGGTGACACTGCATTTACAGATGCGTATAAAGGTTTAGTAGCAGACGTAGCTATTATGCCTGTAGGCTGCTATAAACCAGATGAATTTCAAGATATGCACTGTTCTCCAGAGCAAAGCTTTAAAATGTTTAAAATGACAAAAGCTAAATTAATGATACCTATTCATTATAAAACCTATATTTTAGCACAAGATAAAGATGAGGACACTGTTAATACATTAAAAAGAATAAATGATGGTAGCATAAAAATTATTGATATAGGCCAAACTGTAAAATTATAAATAACACAAAAGCAGGCACTCGCACCCAAAGCCTAGGTCTATGCCTGCTTTTCAAACAAATAGATTTTCAATATCATTTTGATTCATCTGCGATAGAAATAATTCTGCTCCTGTTTCATCATTAATAACACTATCAGTAATTTCTTTTTTCTTTTGTTGAAGCTTAAATATTTTCTCCTCTATAGTCCCTCTTGCTATTAATTTTATAACCTCTACTGTTTTTTTCTGTCCAATTCTATGAGCTCTATCTGTTGCTTGAGCTTCTACAGCTGGATTCCACCAAGGATCAAAGTGTATGACCATATCTGCACCTGTAAGGTTTATACCAGTCCCCCCAGCTTTTAGAGAAATCAAGAATATCTGTGACTCTCCTTCATTAAAATTTTTCACCATCTTGACTCTCTTTTCTGCCTTTGTTGAGCCATCAAGATACATATAGTCTAATCCTTTATCATCTAGCCTACTCGCAATGTTCTTTAAAACTCTTGTAAATTGAGAAAATATTAATATTCTATGCCCTTCCTCTAAACTATTACCTAAAATTTCATCTAGAGCTTCCATTTTACCACTACCTCCATTATAATTTTCTATAAAAGTAGATGGGTCGCAACATATCTGCCTTAGCCTTGTTAATATTGAAAGCACCTTAAATTTACTTTTATTAAATCCTTTCTCCCTAACATCTTCTTCTAATTCTCCTTTAGCATCCTTTAAGTAAGCTAAATAGATTTTCTTCTGCTCATCGGTCATTTCTACTGAAATCCTATGTTCTATTTTTGCAGGTAAGTCTTTTGCAACTTCAACCTTTGTTCGCCTAAGTATAAATGGCTTTACATGATTATTTAATTCTTTTAGTGCGTTTGTATTTCCATCTTTCACAATAGGTGCTTCATATTTTTTTGAAAAAGCACTATGATTTAGCATATAACCTGGCATTATAAAATCAAAAATTGACCAAAGTTCAGTAAGAGAATTTTCAATAGGCGTTCCTGTAAGGGCAAATCTACCTAAAGCATTTAAGCTTTTTACAGCAGCAGAATTTTGAGAATTAAAATTTTTAATAAATTGGGCCTCATCTAAAAAACAATAACTAAATTGAATTTTTTTATAATCCTCAAGGTCTCGCCTTATAAGAGCATACGATGTTATAACCACATCATTGTCCTTTATGTATTGTTTTTGCTCTTCTCTCTGACGTTTATTCCCGGATATTACTATACAGTTTAGTGTGGGTGCAAACTTCTCTATTTCATCTTTCCAATTATATACAACTGAAGTTGGACATATTACTAGTGTTGGTTGTTTGTTGTCATTTTCCTCCACTTCAGACTGAATAAATGCTATAGCTTGGAGCGTTTTCCCCAGTCCCATTTCATCCGCAAGTATTCCTCCAAATCCACATTTAGCAAGAGTTTTTAACCATTTAAATCCAACCTTTTGATAATCTCTCATTGTACTATCTAAAGAACTTGGAACTGTTACTTTCAATTCCTTTGTATTTTTCAAATCATAAACTAGCTCTTTAAATTTTTTATTTGTATCAACAAAATCCATTTGTTCTCGTTTTAATTTTTCTTCTATGTATAAAACATTATATTTAGAAAGTAGAATTTTATTCTTTGAAATATCTTTATCTTTTATATTTAAATACTCTATCATTTGGGCAACTTTCAGTAAATTATTGGAGTTTAGCAATACAAAACTTCCATTTTTGAGCCTATGATACTTTCTTTTTTCTCTTAGTGATGCAAAAATATTTTTAAGTTCAATATTATCTACACCTTCAATACTAAAGTTAAATTCTAATAAATTATCTTTATTAAGTGTAATATTTGACTTATACCCAGAATTTCCATGAACACTAATTTTTTTAAATTCCTCAGAATAATAAACATCTGCCATTTGCTGGAGCTTTTCTAGTCCTGAAACTAAGAACTCTAAAAGTTTTTCCTCATCAAACATTTCAAAACTATTACTCGTACGAACAAACCCAGATTCATTAAATTGATTTATGATACTCATTTCCTTATCCATATCTCTTATAAGTGCTCTTCCCTCTTGCACTTTGTTTTCTTTACTATTAAAAGGGTTTATTTCTATATCTCCATATTTAAAAGTTATAAGAGCCTCAACATTTTCAGACTTTTTTTCAAAATAAACACTTGCCCTAAGCTCTTTTATATAAAATTCATTTTTAAGAGACATATCTATATCAACTTTACTACTTATTTTATTTAATGTTGGAAGTACAAATGATGCTACGTCATCTTTCTCTTCTTCATAAAATTCTATGCACCCATTTTTTTCGTCTTTAAATCTATTATAAAAGGGCATATAAGCATTCCTTTGTGTAACTGGTGGCTCATATATTTTCCCTTCATAAAAAAAGAATTCACCATCACTAGTTAGTGATATAGGCATATTATCCTTTTGCTCTAGTATAAATTTATTGTCTTCCCTATTTATATTAAACTCTAATGGCATAGGTTCCTTTTCTATGTGTACATTAGTAAATATCTCACCATTTATAACAACAGATAAATCTCTATTGTAAAAATACTTTAATAATCTTTTAATCATACTATCAGTAAAATAAGCTTTTTTACCAGACAGAAACTTTACCTGGTTACTCTTATATGTATTTGCAGCCCCGGCCACCGACTGCAGTTCACCTGCTTCTTTAAAAAGCTCGATTATATTTAGATCTTCATCTTTAAAAGAATGCACGCAAGGATTATATGTAAATTTCTTGCCAAATTCCATAGGCTCAAAACTTTTATTATAACAAATTAAAAATTCTTTTATATTCTTAACTACGTATTGCTTATCCACACCAATCTTTAAGCTCACAAATGATTTTATATTGTCGCTGCTTGATCCATGCTCATATTTTATGTCTATATTTAAGTATATTTTTGCTCTTTGAACCACATTTATATTATTAGTTATTTGTTTAATTAAATTATTTGTTTTAACCATTTTCTTCACTTTAATAATTTGTTCTTTCTCATTAACATACTTTAATAATGTAGCCACAACATGTTTACACATATTTCTGCGTCCGTAATAACCAAAACTATATTTATTGCAATCACAATTATAGTTAATAAATAAATCAATATTATCAAAACTTACGTCTACTTTATATGAAGTAAGATTTGATGACTCTACATTTGAAGTTATCAAAGTCCGTGTACAGTCTTCCAAATTTTCCAGGTCTTCTATTTCTACATCTATGTCCTTAACCTTATTACTTAAATAATAATTTTTGCCAGCTTTATAAGTCTCTTTATCAGTATTTTTTCGTATTATATCTTCATTAATATCAATATTATCAATCAAACATTTCACCCCATCAAGTTTTCTAGTCCTTGTATCTTATAAATATTAACCATCCTATCATTATATACTATGCTTATAGTTACTTCATCCCCCTGGGACTTAATTAAATATTTTATTATAGTATTAACCATAAATATTTAACTAATACTTTTATCATGCATAAACTCTTTTAATAAACAATATAATTATTAATAGCAATCTAAAGAAGGGTAATACATGAAAAAAGCAACTCTCTGTTTGGTGTTCTCATGATTTTTATGGGCTCACTACTAGTGGCTGGACAAATATA
>Ga0209123_1003734_pt1 | contig 11110 bp, 13 predicted proteins | sample BarGraIncu00431A_FD_184500 | JGI IMG/M metagenome (GOLD analysis project Ga0209123, IMG submission 184500) | Arctic peat soil microbial communities from Barrow, Alaska, USA - Barrow Graham LP Incubations 004-31A (SPAdes) (version 2) | ecosystem: Environmental > Terrestrial > Soil > Wetlands >...
GTAACGCGAGGTGCAAAGAATGAAAACTGCAGTAATATACAAGTCGAAGTCAGGTTTTGCAAAGAAATATGCTGAATGGATTGCACAGGCGTTAATAGCTGACATTTATGAAAGTTCGCAAGTTAACACAGAAATGTTAACAGAATATGATACGGTCATTTATGGTGGAGGATTATATGCTGTTGGTATAAACGGAGTTAAATTGATTACCCAAAACCTCGATAAACTTAAAGGTAAAAAGGTTGTTGTCTTTGCGACAGGCGCATCCCCTTCAAGAGAAGAGGTAATATGTGATGTGAGAAATAAGAACTTTACTGCGGAACAGCAGAAACAAATAAGGTTCTTTTATTTGCGTGGCGGATTTGATTACAGTAAGCTGAAGCCCTTAGATAAAGTCCTCATGACCTTACTAAAATGGAAAATCAAAATTAAAAGGAAAACGGAATTATTATCTGACGAAATTGGAATGCTTGCTGCATATGACAAGCCAGTAGATTTCACAAGAAGAAAGAATGTTGATGAATTAGTCTCATATGTTAACTTGATAAAATTCCATACTACGATTAAGTAATTAGATCAGGATTAAGATATTTGAGCTAAATTAAGGCTCTTTCTTATTTTGAGGGAGGTGAGGTGAATATGGGAGAACATGCAATTACTAAATTTAAAACTAATGTAGAACCACGGTTGGCTGAAGTTAAAAAATGGATAGATGAAGGATGTACAAAAGTTGAAATAGCAGAATTGCTTGAAATCAGTACTTGGGCTTTAGATAATTATTCGAAAAAGCATTCGAAATTAGCTAAGATATTAAAGAAAGATGATAAGTGGAATACACATATTATGCCTAGGTTAAATGACATAAAGGAATGGTTGGTTCAAGGAGATACTGTTCGGGAGGTTTGTAAGAAACTTTCAGTTTCACCAGAGACTTGGTACAAATACTGTAGAGAACATGAAATTCTAATGGAACTTGTAAATATGGGCAGGAGCGTGTTATGCAACGAGGTGGAAAAATCTTTATTGAAGCTCTGCACTGGCTATGAATACGAAGAACTCAAAACAATTGTTGAAGAGGACAAAAATGGCAAGAAGCGAACCAAGCTTGAAAAGACAAAACGCCACCAACCACCCTCGGCCCAAGCAATATCATTTTTCCTACGCAACCGTATGCCAGAGGAATGGTCTGATAAGAAGGAACTTATATTAGATACCCGCCAAAATGAAGAAGCAAGGAAGCAGTTGTTCCTAGAAATGGTGAATGGCGAAGTAGTGGATATCGGTGAGTGCCAAGATGAGCAGCCAAGATCAGAGTCAGATGAAGAGTAGTATATGCCATAATCTTATGTCGTCAGTAATCTGGGAGATAAATGCCCTATATGAGCCTAATACTACCCAAAATAAGCCTATGATCAACCAAGTATCAATCCATAATTAGTCTTATGTATCCAGTTGCTATCAGGGCAATACAGAGGTAACATGGACACACCTAGTAAGAAAGGGTGTGTTTATATGCTTGATTTAGGCGGCTTCGAGGAGTACCTCACAAACAAGGAACTGAGTATGAATACCATCAGTTGCTATATTCGGGACAGCAAGGTCTTTATGGATTGGTTCGGAAGCAGAACGGATTGTGGACTGGATAAACTGATTCAACTTGATGCCATTGGATATAAGAAGCATCTGCTCAATATCAATAAATCGGTGGTGACAGCCAATAGGAAGGTCGCAAGCGTCAATGCCTTATGCAAATGGCTCCATGAAAGCGGATCAACTGTTGATGAGATCAATATAAAGGCAGTAAAGAGTCGGGATGCTCGGCAATATAAAGGCTTGGAGGAAAAGGATCTAAGGAAACTCCGAGCAGAGATACACCGAAACCGCAATCCACTTCATATATGCATTATTGAAATATTGCTTGGCACAGGGCTTCGGGTGAGCGAACTATGCAATCTCAAGCTTCAAGACATAGAATTATCCGAACGTAAAGGCACAATCAAGGTGATTGGTAAAGGAAACATATACAGAACACTGCCACTCAATAAGGATGTTCGTAAAGCAATTCAAGATTATGCAGATGTTAGACCCGCCAATGACAGTGACTTCCTATTAATAGGACAGCGCGGAGCATTTAAACGGAACGCAATCAACTTAATCCTTGAGAAGTATGGGCAAAGAGTATCAGTTGAGGTAACTCCACACCGGCTAAGGCATTCGCTAGGATATAGGCTGGTCAAGGAAGGAACTGCAATAACAACCATTCAGGAAATACTGGGTCACGACAGCATTTTGACAACGAATTTATACACTGTAACAACTGAACAGGATAAGGTAGAGGCTCTGGAAGCCTTGGAGTGGTAAGATAGCCGCTCTATTTTTATGCACCTTCCCAGGGGTGCTTCTATTTGTGCAAATTGGCCCAGCAGTAGATGGTGTGGAAATTTTTGTGGTATTTTTGCTGTAAATATATTTGATATATGGTAAAATTTAGTTTAAAATATATTAAGTGAAGTGAGGTGCGAGGTTATGCCTAAGACCTATGTTGTTAATACAAATCAAAAACATAATCCGAATTCTGAACTAGATATGTTAAAAAATGAAAAGTGTGCAGCTTATTATTCTCCGTGGAAATATGATATCAACGAAATTGAAGCTAATGATATTATTTTCCTTTATAGTAGTGGGAAAGGGATTATTGCAAGAGGGATTGCCACGGGAATACCTGAGATCGCAGATTATGAAGGAAATCCTGATGAAGAATATTATATGAACTTAAATAGATTTCAAGTAATGGAGAAACCATTTCCTGCATCTGAATTAACCAGAATAGTGGATCATGAAATAAGATATGCGCAAACCATAATTTCCCTTACCTATAAAAATGGCATTGATTTGTGGCAAGAGATCACTAAAAAATATATCTAATAAATCAGAAATTGATATTGTAAGTAGACGTCTTCCAACTTGGAGGGCGCTTATTTTTATGAAAGGAGGGCTCCATGCAAACAATCCCAGAACTAAACCATGATAATGACCATACCCGCCAAAACCTCCTGCTAAAGCAATATCTCAATAAATATTTCTCCCCGAACAAGATAGAAGAACTTGTCGGGGAGTTTTCTTTTTCAGAGCTACGAAAGTTACTTGGCGAGATGGATTTAGAATTTTTCAGCTTATGCTACTTTCCCAAATACTTTGACCGTAAGTTTGGTCAGTTTCATAAAGAGCTATTCGAGGAACTGAAATACATGCTGGACAATAAAGGGTTGATTGAGGCTTTTGGATTACCAAGGGAACATGGCAAAAGCACGATTAACTCTTTTTTATTTCCCCTGTATTCAACTCTCTACAATAAATCTCAGTTCACATTGATAATATCAGCAACAGAGCAGATTGCTCTCCCATTTTTGGATATGATCAAGGATGAATTAGAGAACAATGAGTTGCTAATGGAAGACTTCGGTATTCAAAAAGGGAACAGATGGAACAATAATGAGATTTGGGTTAGGGGTAAAGGTGGCATTGACGCCTGTATAATGATTCGAGGTATTGATGGAAGTTTGCGCGGAACTCACTTTAAGCAACATCGCCCTCAGCTTGTTCTATTGGATGACTTACTTAAGGATGATACAGCCAGAAGTGAAACCAAACGTGAACAAGTCAGAAATACCTTCACCGATGTCGTCATTCCAATTGGTACAAAGGATACCAATATTCTCGTTGTCGGTACGTGCTTACATGAGGAAGATCTTATGACTGACCTTCTGAAGGGGAAAATACCTGGGGTAAGGAGCATAAAAAAGTCGGCAGTCATATGCTTTGCAGAACGAGATGATCTCTGGAGCGATTGGGAGGCCAAATATAATAATCTGCTGGACTTGGACAGGATTGATACTGCCAAGTCTTTTTTTTATGACCGTCAGGAGGAAATGTTAGAAGGTACAGAAATATTGTGGTCAGAGTATCTTGATTACTATTATCTTATGTGCAAGAAGCAAGCAATGGGAGACAAATCCTTCTATAAGGAAATGCAGAATGATCCACGCAGCACAGATGACTACATATTTCGAGATATTCAATATTGGGATAGGCTTCCTGGATTTGAAGAAATGGAACTCGTGATGTACATTGATCCTGCAATTAAGGCTGGTAAAAGAAATGACTTCTCTGCAATAACAATTCTCGGACTTCATAGAAAAACTAAGCAGAAGTATGTTGTTGATGGGAGCATATACAAACTGCTTCCAGATGATCTATTTCAGGTAGCCATTGAAAAATTACGGCAATATCCGGTAGAGAAGATTGGATTCGAAACTACAGCAGCGCAGAGCTATATCAAGCAGAAGTTTGAAGAGGGGCTTTGGAAGAACAAGATATTCACTCCTGTCGATGAAGTAATAAGTAGAGGCCAGAAACATGAGAGAATTATATCCCTAGAGCCGGAAGTTAAGAAGGGGCATATTCTATTCAACCCTGGTAATATCAGGTATAATAATCAGGTAAGAGATTACAACAAAGGCGCAAAACATGATGATGCCCCGGATTCATTATATGGTGCAGTTCAATTGGTTGAAGGGGTAAAGAGCATCAGGTTTTATGATAGAAGTTTGCTGTTTTGATTTAAAAATGTATTGACAGAATTAAAATGTGTTGTTTTTTCTTAAAGGTTCTGTATTGACCAAGAGAAAATTTTGATGTATGGCAATTTGGCTAGAGAAAGAGTATTATATTAATAAGTATATACATTTGAGAAAATTTGAAAAATGTATATATAAAGAAAGGAGGATTTTTATGGTTGAGAAAATGGAAAGAATATATTCTGCATTAGATGTTGCAAAATATGTAATAAATAAATGTACAACGGAAAATAACCCAATCAGTAACTTGCAATTACAAAAGATATTATATTTTTTGCAACGAAAATATCTGGTTGATAACGGTAGAGTTTTATTTAATGATGAAATTCAGGCTTGGCAATTTGGACCAGTTGTGCCGGAAGTATATTATCAGTATTGCGGTTTTGGATCAATGGCTATTACGATGGACTATCTAATTGTTATGGATGCTGATGATTCTAGCCAAATCGGAGCTATTGTAGAAGAAAAGCGCTGTAAAAATCCATGGGATTTGGTAGAAGAAACACATAGTGAAGGAAAGGCTTGGGCTGCTATATATCGTAATGGATCGGGCAATCATATGACAATACCTGTTGAGTTGATAAGGACGAGAGGGTAATAGAGTTTGATAACTGATAAAATAGATGAGAAACGCAGTAAGTTTAAAGTGCTTTTGTTTAGGTTGGCGAAGTCTCAAATGACTTTGAGTTCACCTAAAGAAAAAAGTAATATTTATATTGAACTTGAATCTATTTATAATAGTCCAGATAAAGGAGAATTTAGGCATTTTTATTCTGATATTTTTGCAGTTTTATCACTAATAGACAAAGATACGCAGTTAGGCAATACAGAAATATTGAATCAGAATATGGATATTGTTAGACAGGGGTACAAACCACAGAATAGAGATGAGGAAACAGAAAAAGATATTGATATTAGTAAACAGATTAATAAATTATATGACCATATTAATTTGGATATAGCGAGACTTAATTATTCTAAAACAATAGAATCTCGAAGCCAGAGTGAATTGCAAAAAGTAAATGAAACTTTAAATAAAGTTGAAGAATCAGTATTAGCAATGGAAGATAATATTAGAAAAGCTGATGATATGCAAAAGCAGTATATTACTATACTTGGTATTTTTGCAGCGATTGTTTTATCTTTTACAGGAGGAATAGCCTTTTCCACATCAATATTAGAAAATATAGCAAATGTAAGTATATACAGAATTGTATTAATTGCGATTGGTTTAGCATTCGTATTAATTAATATCATCTATATTTTGACCAGATTTGTTTTAGAAGTAAATAAGAAGCAAAATGAAATAATAAAATATCCAAATTTCATGGAAATATTAAATGGAGTATGTGTTGGTGCTGTAGTATTAGTAATTATTTGCTGGTTATTTGATGTCGGTAGAGCTGCAGAGATATTTAGAAATTGGATTTATTAAAGCCATTGTATATATTACAATGGCTATTTTTATGCCCATTTTAGAAAGGAGCTGATCTAATTGAATACAAACGAAAAATTAATAATGGAATGTCTTAATGAACTCAACAAAAACGCTCTGACAAAGCAAAAATACAAAGACTATTATGAAGGTAACCATTCAATCCTGAAAAGTTACCAAATGCAGGACAGCCGGAGCAACATGAAACTGGTATTCAATTTTCCAAGGAAGTTCGTGGATAACGAAACAGGATATATTCTTGGAAAACCTGTCAATTATATTTCCAAGTCAGATGATTCAGCAATCATAGCTACCATTGATAAAAACACGAGCCATTGGGATAAAGAGCATAATATCAATCTGCGGAAGCAATCGGAAATTTATGGGGAAGCCTATGAACTCAATTATGTGAATACTGAAGGGGAGTTTTCAGCGACAATACTCACACCTCTGAATGCTTATGTTTTGGAGGATGGATCTGCCGAGAGAAACGTTGTTCTGGCTTTACATACCTTCACAAAGAAATTTGATGATAAGAAATATCTAGATGTGTATACTGCCAACGAGATCCTGCATTATGAATTGGGCAGTAACAGCAATAAATCAACTCTCAACCTGATTGGCAGCCATGAACATATCTTCGGCAGAGTACCTGTGACTGTATGTCCCGCCAATCATGAAAAGATAAGTGGCTTTCAAGATGTCATTTCTCTTTTTGATGCCTACAACGCTCTGAATTCCGATTTGGTCAATGAAATTGCTGATCACCGCAATGCTTACCTAGTGATCGAGAATGCTAAAATTGAAGAAGAAGATTTACTCAAAATGAAATCTATGGGAATTATCCAAGTGCCACAGGGAGGTAAGGTTAGCTGGCTCACTAAGGAAATCAATGACTCGTTTGTGAAAAATGAACTGGACAACATTGAACGCAAAATATATGACATGATGGATGAAGTCAATTTCAATGAGAGCTGGGCCAGTAACACTTCATCCTTGGCACTTCGCAATAAACTTCTTAATCTAGAGAATCGAGTGGCTATGCGAGAAGCCTTTATGGAAAAGGTCATCAAACAAAGGCTAAAGAATCTATTTGTGTATCTGCTGAAAAAAGAAGGGAAATTCTATGACTACAGGGATGTAGCAGTAAAGTTTACAAGGAATCTTCCAACCGACATGGTGGGGCTAGCCGATGTCATTGTCAAAATAAAGGATATATGTTCTCAGGAAACCTTACTTTCGTTATTGCCATTTGTTGAGTCACCTAAAATCGAGATGGATAAATATGATGTAGAACAACTAAGGAAGGCATCCCAATCTAATGAAGCTGATTCTACTACACAGACTCAATTTGTTGTTTAAATACGCGCTGTAAGCCTTCGGATTTATCCAGTAGGGTAAATATACCACTACTGATTTTTTATGCCCAAAAACAGCCTAATATTTGCAATTTATTATATAGACAAAATGCCATGAACCCATTGCTATAAGCGGGTTTGTGGATTTTTACATTAAATTTAATTTGCCCGTTTTGAGAGGAGATTAGAGGTGGAAATGATGTGGCAAGGTTAAGCAAATTTGAGAAGGAGGATTTGGGATATTGGATTAATGCAAAGGGAGAAATTGAGTATCACAAAAAATGTGCAAGGTGCAGTCAGGAATGCAAACAATCCTATAAATGTTTAGAAGTTCTTTGTCCCAATTATCAAAGGAGATAATAGTTTGTCCTGGGTATGACGTTAAACTGCTTAAAGAATAAAGCGTTTCTGGTTCGAGTGAGTCAGAAGGGCAATTTGAAAGGGGAATATAGTTATGACATTGGAAGAAGTAAAAATTTACATGGAAGAAAATAAAGGTAATGATGAGGTTAAAGCATATCTTCAGGGGCTAGTGAACGTTGAAGGGGTGCAGGATTTCTTTACACAAAATGAGGATGGTAAGAGATGGCATGACAGTGAAAAAGACAAGCATTTAAACAAAGGTCTGGATACTTGGAAAGCCAATAATTTGCAAAAGGAAATCGACAAGAAGATTCATGAACTATATCCAGAGGAAACGGATGATAAAAAACAACTCAGAGAACTCAATGCCAAAATAGAAACGATGGAGCTTGAGAAACAGAGGGAAGTATACAAAAACAAAGCTCTTACTATTGCTGCCGATAAGAAGCTTCCTATTAATAAGATCGTGGATTTGTTCATTTCAGATAATGAAGAAGCCACTGTTGCCAATATCGGCAGGTTTGAAGATATATTTGGTACTTCAGTTCAATTGGCTGTAGAAGAAAGACTAAAAAGTAATGGCTATACGCCACCGAATAATGGTGGTCAGAATAACCAGCCACAAAATCTTAATGACGCTTTGAAGAACTACTACTCAGAAAATAATAAAGGTTAAAATTGAAAGGGGATTGATTATTAATGATTACATTAGCACAAGCAAAATTAAACACACAGGATGCCATTCAAGCAGGGGTTATCGATGAATTCAGAAAGAGTTCTTTTATTTTGGACAATATGACATTTGATGATGCTGTTAGTCCTGGAACAAATGGAGCCACTCTTACTTATGGTTACACAAGATTGATCACACAATCGACTGCGGCATTCAGAGCAATTAACAGTGAATATTCTCCACAGGAAGTCACAAAGGACAGATATACGGTCGAACTTAAACCGTTTGGTGGTTCATTTCAAATTGACAGAATTATTGCCAATACAGGTGGTTTGGTGGATGAAGTAAATCTACAGGTACAGCAAAAGGTAAAGGCAGCAAGGGCATTATTCCACGACACTATTATCAACGGTGATTCGGCTATAGATGCCAATTCCTTTGATGGATTGAATAAAGCAATTACAGGTTCAAGCACTGAATTTAATGCTGGGGCCTATATTGACCTTTCGACATCTGCAAATGTGGATACCAACTACAAGCAATTTCTAGACTTGCTTGATGAATTCCTATCCAATCTGGATGGTACTCCTACCTTTCTTGGAGGGAATTCTAAACTGATTACCAAAATTAAATCAGTCGCTCGAAGGGCAGGATATCTCACTCAAAGTGAAGATGCTTTTGGCAAGAAAGTCGATGCATATGATGGAATTGTGCTTGTTGATCTTGGTGCGAAGGTAGGAAGCAATGATCCTGTCGTTTCCATAGTAGATACCAGAAAACCAAACGGGACACTTACAGTCACAGGTTTGACAGATCTTTATGCCGCTAGGTTAGCAGTCGATGGTTTCCATGCTGTATCTCTAGCTAATCAAGATTTAGTGAAGATTTGGTTGCCTGATTTTGCAACATCAGGAGCCGTCAAGAATGGTGAAGTTGAAATGGTTGCTGCTGTTGCTCTTAAAGCAACAAAGAGTTCTGGGGTCATGAGAAATATCAAAGTAGTTTAGATAGGAGGTAAACAATGGCGAAGATATACAGCAACAATAAACAGTTTAATGGTATATCTGCTAGTGTAAACTTTATCAATGGGGTAGGGGAGAGTAATCTCCCTCATCTTCTTGCTTGGTTTCAGGAAAGTGGATACACCATAGTAGAAGATAAAAGAGAGCCTAGCATATACGATTCGATGGCCTATAAGGAAATGACTGATATGGCAAGAGATAGAGGTTTTAATGGTATTGGCCTTAAAAAAGAAGATCTGATCAAAGCCTTAATTCTCTGGGACAAAGAACATAAAACAGATACAGATACAGAAACTGAAACGGAGGAATAGCTAATGCTGGAAATTGTAAAAATGCTCCTTGGCATTGAATCATACGATAAATCTAAGGACGATCTCCTGAATCATTTTATCAAACAAGCGACAAAGACTGCTCTTGCTTACTGCAATGTGGAAGAATTACCACTAGAGCAGGATGACACCATCGCAGATTTGGCAGTTTACTTCTATAAAAATAGAGATAGCTTGGGTTATACGCAACAGGTACAAGGAGAACGAAGTGTCACGTTTGAAGGCGGTGGTATTCCTGAATTTATTAAATCAGCTTTACCACTTCCTAGAATCAAGGTCGGGTGTTGAGGATGTTTAAGGATAACTTGGTAAAAGTATATGAAGCCCCTGACTCATACATAAAATCCATTGATGCTGATGTGCAGCCATTTAATAAAAGCATTGCCTTTGAAGACGGCTATCAAATTGATATAACCAGTAGAGTATTTTGTGATATTGACGATTCAATAACTGAAGAGAGCTATGTTGAATTTAATGATGAAATGTATAAGGTGATGGAGATCAAAAAGTGGGATGATTACTTTGAAATATACCTGTACAAGTTGAAAAGGCAGGTGTAGCTATATTGCAAGAAATCGAAGGTATGATTGATTTTTTCCTTTATGAAAAGGGAGAGAGTATAACGATCAATGGAGCTGAACAGGTTGCATTAGTCATGGATGCTGTGGATAAAATTACATATTTCAATGACAAGATGATCCGTTGTAAGTGCCAAGTTAAAACTGGCGATATTGTTGAATATGATGCTTCAAACTATTTAATCATTAGCCAGATCGATAGAAGTGAGAAAACATACAAAGCCAGAATTAGAAAATGCAGTTACAGAATAGCGTTTAATTGGTCTGGCAACATCAAGTGGTTTGATTGTGTCGAAGAGAGCAAGGTGTTTGATGTTTCATCCAGCCAGTATATTTCTCTGCCAACAGGAAGCGTTAATATAACTGTGCAAAACAATACCGATACACGAGATATCGTCTTAAGCCAAAGGTTCTATGTAACAAACCAACCCTTCAAAGTGACTGGACTTGATAAATCCCAAAAAGGTCTTATCAAGCTGAATTGTTCATTGGATTCAATAAGTACAGCGTATGACGATGTCGAGAACAATATTGTCGATAGGTGGCTATATGAAATCACTCATACTTACGTTTTGGCAATTGGGAATGGCGCAAGTATGAGTGTCCCGATTAATGATATTTCTCAATTGAATATTACGGTTACGGATAATGGTACTACAATGAATCCACTTCCGGCTTTAACATTTCTATCATCTGATTCAACAATAGTAAGTGT
>Ga0209123_1003735_pt1 | contig 11108 bp, 11 predicted proteins | sample BarGraIncu00431A_FD_184500 | JGI IMG/M metagenome (GOLD analysis project Ga0209123, IMG submission 184500) | Arctic peat soil microbial communities from Barrow, Alaska, USA - Barrow Graham LP Incubations 004-31A (SPAdes) (version 2) | ecosystem: Environmental > Terrestrial > Soil > Wetlands >...
GATATTGATAATTTCAGCTATATTTGTAATCGGTTTGATCAATGTGGCAATTCCAGTTTTACTGTTACGAAAACATGCTTTGAGGCTTTCAATCTGCTCAGGACGAATAAAAGGTTCATCACCCTGGATATTTACCACTACATCCACCTTTATCGATTTTGAGAGTTCCTGTGCCGCCTCGGCACAACGGTCGGTTCCGCTCTGATGGTTAGCTGAGGTGTAAATTGCTTTGCCCCCAAAAGCCTCAACAGCTCTGAAGATGCGTTCATCGTCGGTAGCCACAAATATATCGGTGAGGGCTTTTAGGGAATTTTCATATACCCATTGAACAATGGGTTTTCCATTGAGCAAGGCAAGTGGCTTACCGGGAAATCGGGTTGATTGAAAACGTGCCGGGATGATTCCTATAAAGTTCATTTTTATTAATTTTTGGTCAAAATATTCAGTAAATGCTAAATCATGTTAAAACAATCCCTCCCGATCCCGAGTTCTCGGGAGGGATTGGAATTCAATGCAAAGTTAATTTATATTTGAAAGGTACTTTAATAGTTTATATTGTAATTTTGCAAAACTAATTTATTGACCCTAGAATGGATATTCAGGAAATTAAACAAAGGTTTGGAATTATCGGTAGTTCGCCAGGCCTTCTTCGTGTGATAGAAATTGCGGTTCAGGTAGCGCCCACTGATTTGAGTGTGCTGATAACCGGTGAAAGTGGTACAGGGAAAGAGTTCTTCCCTCAAATCATTCATCAGTTTTCGACCCGTAAACATGGTAAGTATGTGGCTGTAAATTGTGGTGCAATACCAGAAGGAACCATTGATTCTGAACTGTTTGGTCACGAGAAAGGTTCATTTACAGGCGCTATGGCCGATCGTAAAGGTTATTTTGAAGAAGCCGATGGCGGTACTATTTTTCTGGACGAAATTGGGGAATTGCCCCTTTCGACCCAGGTTCGGTTGTTGCGCGTACTCGAAGCAGGTGAATTTATGAAAGTGGGTTCCTCTAAAGCATTGAAAACAAATGTAAGGGTGGTGGCTGCTACCAACTTAAATATTCATGATGCCGTTGAGAAAGGAGAATTCCGCGAAGATTTGTACTATCGTTTAAATACAGTACCTCTGAAGGTAATGCCTTTACGCGATCGAAAGGAAGACATTCATTTATTGTTTCGTAAATTTGCATCCGATTTTGCAGAAAGATACCGTATGCCAACCATCAGTCTTGACAATGAGGCAGTTGGAGTTTTACTGACATACGACTGGCCGGGAAATATTCGTCAGTTAAAAAATATTACAGAGCAAATTTCAATCATTGAAAAAGAACGCCTCATAGATGCAAAAACCTTGCAACGATATATTCCGTTACTGAATGATAATAAGTTGCCGGCCTTGTATCGCGGATTAGATGAGAAAACTTTTTCCTCGGAACGAGAAATTCTCTATCAGATTCTATTCGATATGAAAAAGGATATGAATGACCTGAAAAAGCTGGTTCATGATATTCTTCAAAATGAAACGACCGTTGCCAACATCCAGGACGATAATGCCCAATTGATTAGAAAGCTGTATCAAACAGAAAATGGAAATTATATGCCTGATCAATCGGGACCATCAAGGGCAAATAATAATCAGCCGGTGCATGAAAATATTTTGGATACCGAAGAATTCGTTGAGGAATCCTTATCGCTCGAAGATAAAGAAGTTGAGTTGATTCGAAGGGCTCTCGAAAAACACAAAGGGAAACGAAAACATGCCGCCAACGAACTTGGCATTTCAGAACGGACCCTATACCGGAAAATTAAAGAATATGACATCCAATGATTATGAAGATACGAAATTCAATACTCCTGATTACTTTTGTTTTGGCCACTGTCATCTATAGTGCCTGTAAAGTTGGCTATTCATTCACGGGTACCTCGATTGCCCCAAATGTTAAAACCTTTTCAGTTTACGATTTCCCAAACCGGGCCAGGCTGGTAAATCCCAACCTTAGACAAAGTTTTATAGACGGCTTGCAGGATAAGCTGATCAAGCAAACTTCGCTCAACCAGATTAGAGAAAATGGGGACCTTGAATTCTCGGGTCAAATTACTGAATATGATATAAAACCAATGAATATTCAGCAAGGTGACCTGGCAGCACTCAACAGGCTGACCATTTCAGTCAAAGTCAAGTATGTAAACAACAAGGAACATACTCAGGATTGGGATAAGTCGTTTACAGCTTATGAAGATTTTGAAAGTAGTCAGTCTCTAAGCAATGTTGAAGATGACCTTGTTACCCAAATTGTAGTAAAGTTGACTGATGATATTTTCAATGCTTCCATTGCAAACTGGTAAATAAAATGACAGCCAATCAGATAAGTCAATACATTGAAGCTCCTGAACTTATGAATCAGGAATCTCTTCCTCTTCTTAAGGAACTCACTGATCGGTATCCGGCATTTGAAACCGGCTGGATGCTCTACCTGAAGAACCTGAAGAACCTGAATGACGCTTCTTTTGAGCAGGAATTGATAAATGGAGCTATTCGCATTCAGAATCGTCGTAAATTGTATCTTTTTCTGAATGATACAGACAAAGAACCAGAGCCAGCCACTTCTGTCAATGCGGCACAAAACAAGGATGGCATCTATAATTTAATATTCCCAACCAAATACAGTCTTGAAGGAATTGAAAAAACAGAAGAGCCTCTAGAAGAAATAGCTCATTCTATTCAAAATAAACCCGGCAAAGGAGATCGGTTGATTGATAAATTTCTTGAAGCCCAACCCAAAATGCCTCAGATGAAGGATAAAGATTCAGGCTCCCCACGGGAAAACACATCTACCCAAGAGGATGCTAATGAGGATTTTGTGACTGAAACACTGGCCTCCATATATGCTCAGCAAGGTTATTATAAAAAAGCAGTTCAGATATTTGAGAAATTAAGTATGAAATATCCGGAAAAAAGTACTTACTTTGTAGCACAGATTGAAAAAATCAAACATTTAATGAACAATTAATTCACTTATCATGTATAACCTGATCACAGTATTACTATTTATAATCTGCATTTTACTCGTTTTAATTGTATTGGTTCAGAACTCCAAAGGAGGCGGATTGGCCAGTAATTTTCAGTCTTCAAATCAGATCATGGGTGTTCGCAAAACGAACGACTTCCTTGAAAAAACAACTTGGGGCTTAGCTGGAGCATTGTTGTTTTTATCAGTTGTGGGTACTGCATTCATTCCAAGAGAAAACAGGGTAGGTCCACAGTCAATAATAAAAGATCAGATTGAAAAGGCTGAAGATCCTAATCAGGTTCCAAGTTTTCCTGCTCCAACAAGTGCAGCAAAAACGGCGGCTCCTGATACCACTAAATAAGCAATATTAATTCAGGTGAAAATCTGAATACGCAATAGCTGAAAGTCTTCAATGCAACCCATTGAAGACTTTTTTTTACCTTATTTCTGAAAACTCAATCTAACGCTATGAATCATTTACCTTTCAAATTCAACCTCACTTTACTGGCTATTTTATTTATTTATTCTGTCTGTCAAGCCAAAGTTACTCCTCCCAAACCCATGGGGCCGGTTCCCACCGAACGTCAAATGGCCTGGCATGAAATGGAACAATATGCATTTGTGCATTTTACCACCAATACCTTCACTGATAAAGAATGGGGTTTTGGCGACGAAAGTGAATCGGTATTCAATCCAACTGCGATGGATGTCACTCAATGGACAAAAACCATTAAGGCTGCAGGTTTGAAAGGATTGGTCTTAACTTGCAAGCACCACGATGGGTTTTGTCTTTGGCCCAGTAAATATACAGAACATTCGGTTAAAAACAGCCCTTATAAAAACGGTAAGGGCAATGTGGTGGATGAAGTGGAGAAGGCATGCCGGGTTGATGGACTTAAGTTTGGCGTTTACCTTTCACCCTGGGACCGTAACCGTGCAGACTATGGTTCTCCATCTTATGTGGAATATTATCGTAATCAGCTGAAAGAACTTTTTCCAGCACATTCACCGGTCTTCGAAATGTGGTTCGATGGCGCCAACGGTGGGGATGGATTTTATGGCGGAGCAAGGGAGCAACGAAAAATAGACGGCAAAACTTACTATGATTGGCCAACAACGCTCAAGCTGATCCGTGGCATGGAACCTAAAGTTATGTTGTTTAGTGATGCAGGTCCGGATATTCGCTGGTGCGGAAATGAACGTGGTATTATCAATGAGACCAATTGGAACACAATTACTTCCGACACCCTGTATGCAGGGAAAGGTGGCATCAATGATTTATTAAATACCGGTGAAGAGAACGGCACAAGCTGGATTCCCGCCGAGGTGGATGTTTCAATTCGGCCGGGATGGTTTTATCATGCCAAAGAAGATTCGCTGGTAAAAACTCCCGAGCAATTGTTTGATATTTACCTTAATTCAGTAGGCCGTGGCGCCAACCTGATCCTGAATATTCCTCCCGATCGTCGTGGATTGATCAATGAAATTGATGTAGCCTCACTGCTTGACTGGAAAAAATTAATTGATCAACGATTAAGTATTAACCTTGCACTCAACAAACCATCCAAAGCTTCCTCTGTTCGCGGTAATTCAAAGGTTTATGGCGCTGAAATGGCAGTCGATGGCAACAAGCAGACCTATTGGGCTACCAACGATCAGGAAAAAACAGGCAAGCTTGAAATTGATTTGGGTGAAAAGAAAATGATTAGTTATGTAATGATTCAGGAATACATTCAACTGGGTCAACGTATAAAACATTTTTCTGTAGAAATTGAAACGGAGGGCAATTGGAAGGAAGTTGCAAAGGGAACAACTATTGGCTATAAACGCATAGTACGCATCAATCCTATCGAGGCTAAAAAAGTGCGTTTGGTAATCAGTGATTCCAAAGCGTGTCCTGTAATTTCTAACATAGAAATATTTTAATCTGACAGGATGACACCTGACAGATCGTGCAAAATGATAAAAACGACAATTATTAACCAATGAACTATGTTTTATGTCGTATTTATGTAGTTTGAAGCTGTAAATTTGGCAAATTCAGCAATCGTTATTGTCAAGATACGCTTTGGCATAGTATCTGCTAACAGTGGATGTTGAAAATTTAAACATATGTCAAACCAATTAAATAATTAGAAAATGGCAGATTTAAAAGGAAAAATTCTTGCAGGTAAAGTTCTTGTACTACCCAAGGAAGCAGAAAAGAAAACAGCGAGTGGAATTATTATTCCTGATTCAGCAAAGGAAAAACCACAAGCAGGAAAAGTTGTTCTTGTAGGTTCAGCTAAAAAAGATGAACCTATGGAAATCAGTGTTGGTGATATGGTATTTTACGGAAAATATTCGGGTACCGAGTTGACTATTGACGGAACTGATTACCTGTTAATGGCGCAAACAGATGTGTTATTTGTTGCTGAATAATTGATTAATAACGATTAAAAGGAAATTAAAATGGCTAAAGAAATTAAATTCAATATCGAAGCCCGCGACCTTCTTAAAAGGGGAGTTGACAAATTGGCTGATGCTGTAAAAGTAACCCTTGGACCAAAGGGTCGTAACGTAGTGATTGAAAAGAAATTCGGTGCTCCTCAGATCACCAAGGATGGTGTGACAGTTGCAAAAGAAATTGAATTTTCGAATGCATACGAAAACATCGGCGCACAAATGGTGAAAGAAGTAGCCAGCAAAACCGGTGACGATGCAGGTGACGGAACAACGACTGCCACTGTTCTGGCACAATCAATTATTTCAGTTGGTTTGAAAAACGTTGCTGCAGGTGCAAATCCAATGGATCTGAAACGCGGTATTGACAAAGCTGTCATTAAAGTGGTTGAAAGCATCAAGAATCAGGCTCAGAACGTAGGCGACGATTTCAAGAAAATTGAACAGGTTGCCAAAATTGCTGCCAACAACGACAGTGAAATCGGCGCTCTGATTGCTGAAGCAATGGAAAAAGTGAACAAAGAAGGTGTAATTACTGTAGAAGCTGCCAAAGGAACCGAAACTTATGTCGACGTTGTTGAAGGTATGCAGTTCGACCGTGGTTATATTTCTCCTTATTTCATTACCGATGGCGAAAAAATGGCTGCCGAATTGGAACGTCCATATATCCTGATTCACGACAAGAAGATCAGCTCAATGAAAGACCTGCTTCCCGTTCTTGAACAATCAGCTCAAACTGGCCGTCCATTGTTAATCGTTGCTGAAGATGTTGACAGTGAAGCATTGGCTACTTTGGTTGTAAACCGCTTACGTGGTTCATTGAAAGTATGCGCAGTAAAAGCTCCCGGATTTGGTGACCGCAGAAAAGAAATGCTTGAAGATCTTGCAGTTCTGACTGGTGGTGTGGTGATTACCGAAGAAAAAGGTATGAAATTGGAAGATACCACTTTGGAAATGTTAGGTCAGGCTGAAAAAATAACCGTCGACAAAGAAGCAACTACTATTGTTGCCGGTGCAGGCGCTGAAGATACCATCAAGACTCGTATCAATCAGATCAAAAAACAGATCGAAACAACTACTTCCGATTACGACAAGGAAAAACTACAGGAACGTTTGGCTAAATTAGCCGGTGGCGTTGCTGTCCTTTATGTTGGCGCTTCATCAGAAGTTGAAATGAAAGAGAAAAAAGACCGTGTTGATGATGCTTTGCATGCTACACGTGCTGCTGTTGAAGAAGGTATCGTTCCCGGAGGTGGTGTTGCTTACATCCGCAGCATTGCAGCTTTGGAAGGCTTAACCGGCGATAACGAAGACGAAACCACCGGTATCGAAATCATTAAACGCGCTATTCAGGAACCTTTGCGTCAGATTGTTTTCAACTCTGGTAAAGAAGGCGCTGTGGTTGTTCAGAAAGTGTTGGAAGGCAAAGCCGATTTCGGTTACAATGCACGTACTGATGTATACGAAAATCTTTATGAAGCCGGTGTAATCGACCCTGCTAAAGTGGCACGTATCGCTTTGGAAAATGCAGCTTCTATTGCCGGCATGTTCCTGACAACTGAATGTGTATTGGTTGACGAAAAAGAAGACAAACCAGCTATGCCACCTATGGGCGGTGGAATGGGTGGCGGCATGGGCGGAATGATGTAATTTCCGGCATACCCTTCAATCTAATAATTCAAAGCCCTCTTTCGGTTCTCCGGAAGAGGGCTTTTGCATTTAATCAGCTTTTAAATTAGAACAATACGAAAGGATTTTTGTTTATATCAAAATAAAAGAGAAGTAAAATAAACAGTTGATTTATAAATTTAATTTAAAATTAACAGCATTGCTCTTGGTTGCTGGATGAATATTTTTTATATTTATTAAATTCTAGGTTGAAGGTCAGATCCATAAGATGGATCGCTTAATTAATTATGTTTGAATTAATAAGGTGAAGTCGTAATATGTGATCCATCATTTAAAAAACTTTCATGTCAGATCAAATATAGTAATAACGTATCTTGGGAAAGAAAATATTAAAAATTACAAATTGAAAGTGGTGGAATAAAAGGTTTATAGTCATACATCTAACCACTTTCCATTATAGATTAAAAGATTGTGTTGGTATTAACATTTTAAGTGATTAGATAGATCTATTGTCGAATTATCTTTCATGTAAGAGACTGATTATATGAGATATAAGAAATTGTAAATAGTAAATTATTTAATAGTAAATACTTAATAGACATGACAGATGCTCTTTAATTCAGTAAGCTTTGCAATATTTTTACCAATAGTGTTTATCCTTTATTGGTTTGGAGCAAAAGGAAATCTACGGCTGCAAAATATTATACTGCTCATCTCAAGCTATTTTTTCTATGCCTGCTGGGACTGGCGGTTTTTATTTTTACTTGTTTTTTCAATCCTGCTTGATTTCTTTACGGGAATTAAAATTCATGAAGCTTCAAGTCAAAGGAAAAAAGCGCTTTGGTTATCGCTAAGTATAGGAATCAATTTAGGTTTTCTAGGTATTTTTAAATACTACAATTTCTTTGCCGAAAGCTTTGCCAATGGCCTATCTCTATTGGGATTTAAAGCCAATTTAGGAACTTTAAATGTAATTTTACCCGTTGGTATATCATTTTATACTTTTCATGGATTGTCGTATGTAATTGACCTTTATAAAAACAAAATTAAACCTGAAAGAGACTTTATTAACTATTCCCTTTTTGTTAGTTTTTTCCCTTTGCTTGTAGCAGGACCAATCGAAAGAGCAACCCATCTTTTACCTCAGGTAATTAAAAATCGTACATTTGATTATTCCAATGCGGTCAATGGTCTGCGTCAAATATTATGGGGCTTATTTAAAAAAATTGTAATTGCTGACAATTGTGCTGAATATGCAAATATGATTTTCAATAATTCAGCACATTACTCCGGAAGTACCCTTGTTCTGGGGGCTTTATTTTTTACCTTTCAAATCTATGCTGACTTCTCTGGATACTCTGATATTGCAATAGGAACAGCCCATCTGTTTGGCATCGACTTGTTACGAAATTTTGCCTTTCCCTATTTCTCACGTGACATTGCTGAGTTCTGGAGACGATGGCATATTTCCCTTTCATCCTGGTTTAGAGACTACCTTTACATCCCGTTGGGTGGGAGTAAAGGCGGAACATGGATGAAAGTGAGAAATACCTTTATCATATTTGTTGTAAGTGGTTTTTGGCATGGAGCAAACTGGACTTTTATAGTTTGGGGAGCTTTGAATGCTTTATATTTCTTGCCATTGTTACTGTCAAATAAAAATCGGAATCATTTAGATATCGTAGCTCAAGGCAGATATTTACCAAATCTGAAAGAAATATCCAGTATTGCTTTAACTTTTAGTTTAACAGTTATGGCCTGGATCTTTTTTAGAGCAAGGGATATCCCTCATGCGTTGCAATATATTAAAGGAATATTTCATTCTACCATTTTTAGTAGACCTGATTTAGAATTGAGTCTTCCCCTTGTCAGTACGGTGGCTTTTTTAGGCATTTTTATTATTGTTGAATGGATCAATCGTGAAAAACAATTTGCACTTGCATTTATGGAAACCAACTCATTTAAATTATCTCTATATAGAAAAGCTGTTTATGTAATACTGATATTTTCAATATTTACTTTTGGAGGTGGAGAACAAGCATTTATTTATTTCCAATTTTAATCCAGTTTAATGATGAGATTATTTTTTTCCAAAATAGCACTGATGATAGTGGGTATCCTCTTCCTTCTAGGAGTCATATTGGTGATAGACAGGACTTTATTGAAGCATTCCAATATTTTCGTATTAGACAAAAATGTCCATTTATTGATTTTAGGAGACTCTCGAACCAAGTATGATTTGAATGATAAAATTCTGGATAATGCCTGCAATCTTTCAAATGATGCTGATTCCTATTTTTATAGTTATCTTAAATTAAAGGCCATTACTAAAAACAACCATCAGATTCACACCTTGTTACTTTCCTTTTCACAACACAATATTGAAAAAAGTATTGAGACCCGGTGGTTGCTAAATAATACTCACATTGGCCAAAGGCTTAAAATATATTACGTATTGTTGGATATAAATGACTTTTATTTTTTGCTTCAACAAAAACCTGCTCAACTCATTTCAAATCTATTTCCCCAAATTTTATTTCCTATAAAACTTTTAAAAGGACGAAATATATATGGTGGATTTTCTGACATGGATCACAATGTCCTTCAGGAAGAGATCGATAAGTATAGGAAGAATGCTAACGGGCAGGATGAAAAATTTGTTGAATCAACAATTGAAAAAGAATATTTAGAAAAGATTAGAGATTTATGTAAGGCAAATAGAATAGAATTAATATTTATAAATACTCCTTTACACAAAACGCTGAATACAAAACAGGAATACCTGTATGTATTTTATAAAAAACATTTCTCAGATGTTCCTTTTTTAGATTTTAGTAAACTAGGTCTGCCAGATTCTTGTTTCAGTGATTTGGTACATTTAAGTCCGGAAGGTTCAAATTACTTCTCGCATCTTCTCGAAGAAAAAGGAATCATAAATCTGGCAAATGAAGCAACGCTCAATCGAGCCTCTAAGTAACTGCTTGATTTCCCATTGACTACATATATTAGTTATAATGTCGATTTTGCGTTGATACTATTTATCTGCAGTAAATTGTAAATTATTTGACTACCTTAGCAAATCTTTGTTGGTGGACCAACCTATTGGGAATTCAGAAATCCTTGCTACCACTGGGAGTACTGAGGGTATAGGTTTCGCCATTGAACTGAACAAATACATTTTCTTCTACTTTTAAGGAAAACGCAAGGCCTAATCGGTCTATTACTTTTGCCATCGTGGAGTAATTATTAAATGAGAGCTTACAAAGTACCTAACTGGTACTTAATAAGTAAATTTACGAATTAAATCCTTATTATCTACTTATTAATTGCTTATTATTTGCTTAATATATAGTTATTTCACGATTGCCTCATGATTGTTTCTCGAAAAATTCTGTTAGAATAAAACTTCATTCCACAGGTAGACTAAACTGGAAAAATTGAGTATATTATTACCTATTATCATGATAAATTACAACTCAATCAATGATACTTTTTAGAAAAGGTACCTGTTGCTATAAGTAGAAACGTATAAAAGTATTGTGTTTACTAATTCAGGACCAAATTATGTAGAAAAACTTATTTGTTACTATTTTATGAAAGATGTCAAATGCTCTCCATCCTTAAAAACCCATCCATTAAATAGGATATCAAATTAGCTTTTGGTCAACCTTCTCTTTTGTAGCAATTTCTAAGATTATAAGTGCTTTTCGAATTCTTTCATAAAAATATAAAAACAATAATGGTTTTATGATTGGTTCATAAAAATAATTGTTATATTTATGCAATTATGAAGGACAATAGTTGTCTGTTTGGTGAAGCTGAAAATAAAAATTTAAACAACCGACCACTATTCAATGCACATAACCAATGTTAATTGAGCTTTAGTCTAAACCTTTTAAATCTAACTAAGATGGGATTAAGTTTTCATTACAGCGGCAGGATTGCCAACCCTGAATCTTTGCCCGAATTGATTGAAGAAATTGAAGACATTGCCAAAGTATTTAACTGGAAATATTTTGTATTCAAAAGAC
>Ga0209123_1003736_pt1 | contig 11104 bp, 8 predicted proteins | sample BarGraIncu00431A_FD_184500 | JGI IMG/M metagenome (GOLD analysis project Ga0209123, IMG submission 184500) | Arctic peat soil microbial communities from Barrow, Alaska, USA - Barrow Graham LP Incubations 004-31A (SPAdes) (version 2) | ecosystem: Environmental > Terrestrial > Soil > Wetlands >...
ATACAGATATGATATAATATATATTATAACAAGTGCAATTAACTAATATTATATAAATTAAATACCAATATTAAGTTAAATAAATTTAAAAGGGTAATAGCTAAATATGAGGGGGGATAAATATGATAATTGAAGGTAAAGTTTTAATTGCGCAAGGTGGAGGACCAACTGCTGTTATTAATCAATCACTAGTAGGTGCAGTTTTAGAAGCAAGAAAATTTGCACAGGTGACAAAAGTCTATGGTGCTATAAATGGAGTAAATGGTATAGTTAATGAAAATTTTCATGATTTGAGCCGTGAGACAACTCATAATTTAGAACAGGTGGCTATGACTCCATCTTCTGCACTTTTATCTACAAGAGACAAGCCGGATGAAAAATATTGTAAGGAAATATTCAAGGTACTTAAAGCTCATGAAATAAGATATTTCTTTTATATTGGAGGAAATGATTCATCAGATGCAGTTAGAATAGTAAATCAGCAAGCAATAATATCAAATTACGAGCTTCGTGCAATTCATATACCAAAAACTATAGATAATGATTTGATGATTAATGACCATACTCCTGGATATGGATCTGCAGCTAAGTATATAACTAATGCATTTATTGGAGCTAATCTTGATAACAGAGCATTACCAGGAATTTATATAGGGGTAGTCATGGGACGTCATGCAGGCTTTTTGACGGCCGCCGCAGCCCTCGCAAAAAAGTATGAAGATGATGGCCCACATTTAATATATGTACCTGAAAGAGTTTTCAAGATAGAACAATTTCTAAGTGATGTAAAGAACGTTTATGATAAATATGGAAGATGTGTAATAGCTGTTTCAGAAGGTATTCAAGATGAAAAAGGAGTACCAATAATTGCAAGTCTTATGGATAGAGTAGAAAAAGATGCTCATGGAAATATACAACTTTCGGGAACAGGAGCATTAGGTGACCTTTTAGGTAAGTATATTAAAAATCATCTAAATATTAAAAGAGTTAGATCTGATACCTTTGGATATCCTCAAAGGTGTTTTATGGGATGTGTATCAGATGTAGATAGAAACGAAGCCCGTGAAGTAGGGGAAAAAGCCGCACAGTATGCACTTTGGGATAATGTTGGTGGTTCAATAACAATTCACAGAACAGGTCATTATTCAGTAGATTATAGACTTACTCCACTGGACCTCGTAGCAGGCAAAACAAAAGTAATGCCTGATGAGTTTATTAATAGTTCATGCAATAATGTGACTGAAGCATTTATAAATTATGCTAGGCCATTATTAGGCTCGGACATGCATTATGCACACAGACTTCGTGCATCTAAAGTACCAAAAATTCTAAATAAAAGTGAGTAAGGTAGAGAATAATTAATAATGGGAGTGTAATATATCTTCTTTAATTTTACTTAAGGCATAATTGAGTGCGGAATCTAAATTATTATTGTTTTTTCCACCTCCTTGTGCAGAAAATTCACTCCCACCTCCCTTACCATCTATAAGAGTTATAGCATCTTTTAAAAGGGAATCCATTCTTAAAATTTTTAAATCTTTTGAACACATGAACAAGAGATTTGCTTTATCTTGAAGTTTTACACCGAATAAAACTATAACCTTTGACTGGGATACTAATTTTATTGCTAACATGTTAGCATATTTGAGTTCCATTTTATCATAAATAAATTTAAGTATTCTAACATCATTTACTTTTTCGGCTTCTTTTAACATATCTCGAACTTCATATGTAGCAACCTGGGCACTTAGTGCTCTGCTCGAGGTAACCGTTTTATGTAGCTCACCAGTAAGCTTCTCAACTTCAGATGTAACTATATCATTATTACAGGATAAGAGTTTAGACATTTTTTCAATGGCTTCAAATTTTAAAATATAGTCAGAAACGGCTCTTTGTCCACAGATAAATTCAATTCTTACTCCAGTTTTATATTTCTCAAATTTTATAACTTTAATTAATTGAACTTCAATAGTGGAATTCGGATATATATCTTGGGATGGAAAAACATCAATATCAGCGATTTTCACAACCCTAACTTTTTCACCGGGTTTTACTGGAATCTTCTTTAGTGATAATTTTTTCAGCTCTGAGTTTGTCAAATGTAGAGTCTCTATTTTAATATTTTCATTAACTATATCGTTAGCCTTTTTTTCGCAATCTCTAATTTCAAGAGCACAAATGCCTTTATCAAGATCAATAGTTGAAGAAGTTAAACCAAGGTGAAAACCAATAGTAGTTGTATTAAATAAATCATAAATACATGCTGAGAGTATATGCTGACCTAAATGTTGTTGCATATAATCATATCTCAAATCAAAGGCAATGCTACATTTAACCTTATGAATTTTTAAAGGTTTAACATCTAATACATGATATATTTTATTATCTTTCTGGTATACGCTTATAACTAAAGTTCCATTTATATGTCCCGTGTCGCTTGGCTTACTACCTCCTTTTGGATAAAAATATGTTTCATTTAATTCAATATGATATTTATTATCTTTTTCAATTATATCTATTATTTCAGCTGTAAATTCTGTTTTATATTGATCTTTATAGTATAAATTTTCCAAATTATAACATCTCCTTTTGTCAGCTATTTATTAGAGCTATGATAATATAAAATGAATCTTATTTCCAGTTTATATTTTTCCACGTTTTAATATATATTGTAACATAAAAAAAATATGGTATACAAAATAACCAATAGGTGCTATTTAAATTTTAATATTTATTATATGTATACAGGGATATCAATTAAGAAACACTATGTTAAGGTTAATAAGTTGATTGTATTATTAAATTAGAGTAAATTTTGATAGATTATAAAAAAATATAATTGGTTAGGTGGTATACAATGAATTTACAATATGTACAAGGGGAGCCTATATTCACAAAAACAAACAAAGTACCAAAACAGTATGACTATTTAACAGAAAATATAGAAACTGATGTGATAATAGTAGGCGGTGGAGTTACAGGAAGTATTTTAGGGTATTACTTCTCAAAAGCTAATATCAAAAGTGTTATACTCGAGAAGAATAGAATAGGTTATTGTAGTACAGGTGTTACCACATCATTACTTCAGTACGAACTAGATGATAACTTAAATGATTTAATGGAAGCTACAACCAAAAGCAATGTAATAAGGTCCTATGAATTGGGACTAAAAGCTTTAAATGAGATAGATAATATTATAAATGAATATGGAAATAAATGCGATTATAGAAAAAAAGACACATTATTAGTTACTTCTAAAAAATTAGAAATTAATGAGATTTATGAAGAATATAGAATTAGAAAAGAAAATGGATTTGATGTGGATTTTATTGATGAGTCTAATAATCCTTTTAGTTTTGATTTGAAAGCTGGGGTTTATTGTAATAATGGTGGAGCACAATTTGATCCATATAAGTATACTCATGAGCTTCTTGATATAAGCCTAAAAAAAGGCGTTAGAGTTTATGAGAACACAGAGGTTACATCTGTGAATTACGAAAATAATGGGGTGCTTGTTGATACTACTTATGGTTATAAAGTAAAGGGAAAAATAGTAATAGTGGCTACTGGGTATAATACAGGATTATTTAGTAAAAGAAACTTTGGAACTAAAACTACTACTTTTAATTTGGCAACAAAACCTGTTAGCAACTTTTCAGGTTGGTACAAAAGGGCACTTATTCGTGATAACAATTCACCATATAATTATTATAGAACCACTGAGGATAATAGAATAATTATAGGTGGCGAAGATATAAGATTCGTACCGGATATATTTAATGAAAAAGCCGCAAAGGACAAATATGATATATTAGAGCAAAGGCTAAAATCAATGTTTAAAGATATTAAAAATATAGAAATAGAATATAAATATTGTGGTGCGTTTGCATCCACAAAAGATAATTTGGGATTTATAGGAAAAGACCCAGATAATAATAAGTTGTGGTATTGCCTGGGGTATGGTGCGAATGGAATATTATTCTCAATGCTAGGTGGAATGATGCTTAGTGAACTATATTTAGGAAAATACAATGAAGATTTAAGGCTATTTAAAGTTGATAGATTTGATAATTAAAAAATGCAAGCTCATATTTTTGATGAGCTTGTTTTATTTTTTGATTAAGAGTTATATTTAAAAAGACAATTAACAATAAATATATGCAAAGTGGTAGATTTGTGTAATAAAGTATACAATATATCGTATAATTTTAGAGAAAGATCTTTTATTTAAAGGTGTTATCTACTATTATGATAATTATTAAGTATAAGGTTTATTTTAATTAAGGGGTGTGGGTAATATTATGAAGTTCGAAAAATCATGTGGGGTTGTAATTTATAGAGAGATTGGAAAGAATATAGAGTTTTTAAGCGTTAGCGCTATAAATGACGGACATTGGGGTTTTCCAAAAGGGCATGTTGAAAAAGATGAAAGTGAGCAGCGAACAGCAATAAGAGAAGTTAAAGAGGAGACTGGACTTGAGGTTATTTTAATAAATGGGTTTAGAGTGTCCGTGGAATATTTAATAAAAAATGAGAAAATAAAAGAAGATATTATAAAACAGGTTGTATTTTTCTTAGCTAAGGTTGGGAATCAGTCTATTCATATTCAACTAGATGAAATAAAAGATTATAAATGGCAAAGTTATCTAAACACATATCAAACATTAACTTATAAAACGAGCAAGGATGTTTTAAAGCGAGCATTTGAATTTATTAATGTTTCTAAATAATTGAGTAAGGCCTGTATTACATAAAGATACTACTATAGAGTATACAAATGAAATAAGTATACTTTATAGTGGTATTTTTAAATTTTCATAAGTTTTTTATTTTTAATCATTTTGAGGGTATGCTCTTGCATATAGTTTATAATATTAAAAATAATTTTACTTTAGGAGGTATTAAATGGATTTTAAAAATATAATAGAAAATGATAGAGGAAATAAGATCAAAAATAAATTTGAAGGAACTTTTTTAGAATATTTAGATATTATTAAAGCAGATCCTGATAAGGCTAAGTTATCCCATAAAAGGATGTATGACACTATAATAAAAGGTGGATATGAAACCTTAAAACCTGAAGAAAATCCAAGAATAAGAAAAATATATGGTAATGATGTTATAAAAAGGTATGCATTTTTTAAAGATGACTTTTTTGGAATTGATAAAGTATTAATGAAACTCGTTAGTTACTTTTATTCTGCATCCATGAAGGGAGAGGAATCTAGGCAAGTATTGTATTTAGCAGGACCAGTAGGAGCTGGAAAGTCATCACTAGTGGAAGCTTTGAAGAATGCTTTTGAAAACACAGAACCAGTATATGTCCTAAAAGGATGTCCTATGAATGAAGAACCGCTTCATTTAATACCAAAACATTTAAGAAACAAAATTGGAGAAATGCTGGATGTGAAAATTGAAGGGGATCTTTGCCCGGCATGCAAATATAAATTAATTAATGAATACAATGGAGAGTATGAAAAATTTCCGGTTACAACTACATCATTTTCAGTAAGATCAAGAAAAGGTATAGGTGTTGTACCACCGGTAGATCCTAATAATCAAGATACTTCAATTTTAACAGGTTCCGTTGATATATCCAAAATGGATATGTATTCAGAGGATGACCCAAGGGTTTTTTCTCTTAATGGAGCATTTAATGTTGGTAATAGAGGAATGGTAGAATTTATAGAAGTATTCAAAAATGATGTTGAGTATCTTCATACTATAATAACTGCAACTCAAGAAAAATCAATACCATCACCAGGAAAGGGATCTATGATTTACTTTGATGGTATAATTATTGCCCATTCTAATGAAGCTGAATGGAATAGATTTAAGTCCGATCATACAAATGAAGCTATTTTAGATAGAATTGTAAAGGTGGAGGTTCCTTATTGTCTTGAGCTAAATGAAGAAATTAAAATTTATGATAAAATACTCAAAAAGAGTAATTTTAAGCCTCATATAGCACCACATACAATTGAAATTGCTGCAATGTTTGCATTGCTATCGAGGTTTACGCCATCAAACAAGGTAGATCCTATAACAAAGCTTAAAATTTATAATGGTGAAGAAATAGTAGAAAATGGAACTACTCAGAAAATAGATATTAGTGAATTAAGAGAAGAAGCTGGACTTGACGAGGGTATGCATGGAATTTCTACAAGATTTATAGTAAAGGCTATTGATAATGCTATTTCGGATTCAGAATCAGATTGTATAAATCCACTAAGCATTATGGAAAGCATAATTAAGTCTGTTAGGGAAATGGATATAGCTGAAGATGAGAAGAAGAAGTATATGGGCTTTATTCAGGATAGTATTAGAAAAGAATACAATAAAATATTAGAAAAAGAAGTAACTAAGGCGTTTATCCACAGTTATAAGGAACAAGCTGAAAGTTTATTTGATAACTATATAGATAATGCAGAAGCTTTTGTGAATAAGGCAAAATTAAAGGATAAAGCTACTGGTGAGGAACTTCAAGCGGATGAGTCATTTATGAGGTCAATAGAAGAACAGATTGGAATATCTGAGAGCTCATCTAAGGGTTTTAGAAGTGATGTAACTTCATATATGTTTTATGTGGTTAGAAATGGTGGAAAAATTAAATATGAGTCATATGAGCCTTTAAAGGAAGCAATAGAAAAGAAACTAACAAGTTCTGTAAAAGAATTATCAAGAATTATAACTAGGTCTAGGGTTCGCGATAAGGAGCAAGATGAAAAATATAACGTAATGGTTCAGCAAATGAAGGCTAATGGCTATTGTGATCATTGTTGTGATGTAATACTAAAATATGCTGCTAATAATTTATGGAAGGACTAGAATCATGGCAATATTTAGAGACTATAATGTAACTCCCATTGAGCACGATAGAGCTTCAGAAGACAGAAGAAGGCACCGTCAGCTTGTTGAAAAATCTATTAAAGAGAATCTGGGAGATATATTGTCAGAAGAGAGTATTATTGGGCAAAGTAAGGATAAAAAAATTAAGATACCAATAAAAGGATTGAAAGAATATGAATTTATTTTTGGTAAAAATAATGGTGGAGTTGCAAGCGGTGACGGCACGGAAAAAAGAGATCAAGTCATAGGAAAAGAAAAAGCACAGGGGGAAGGAAAAGGTGGAGCTAAGGCAGGTGATAAAGAAGGGGAAGATATCTATGAAACTGAGATAACTCTTGAAGATGCACTGAATTATCTCTTAGAGGATTTAGAACTTCCTGAAATGGATAAGAAGAAATTTTCTGAAATCCTAACGGAGAATGGTTTAAAAAGAGCAGGTTACCAAAAACATGGTATTAACCCACGTCTTGCTAAAAAAAGAACAGTAGCAGAAAAAATTAAAAGGCAGCAGGCGAAAAATAAAGCTTTAATGGAAGAATCAGAGGGCAATAAAATTGAAAGATTGCCCTTCAAAAATGAAGATTTAAGATATCATAGAGTTAAGAAAATTTTAAAAAGAGAATCAAACGCAGTTATTTTATGTGTGATGGATGTATCAGGATCAATGGATACTACAAAAAAATATTTAGCACGCTCATTCTTTTTTATACTATCTCAATTTATTCAATCAAAATACTCGAATGTAGAGGTTAGTTTTATTGCACATACAACTGTCGCCCAGGAAGTAAATGAAGTTGATTTCTTTCATAAAGTTGAATCAGGAGGTACGTATATTTCTAGTGGACTAAATAAAGCTTTAGAAATAATTGATAAAAGATATAATCCTGATAATTGGAATGTGTATGTTTTTTACGTAAGTGATGGAGATAATTGGGAAGAAGACAATGAGAAAGCTATAAAGGCTGCAAAAAATATTTGTGAGGTAAGTAATTTATTTGGTTATGCGGAGCTTATGAATAGCTATTATTCTGCTTCTATGAAAGATGTTTTTTCCAAAGGCGTAACTAATGAAAATTTTCTATCAGTCGAAATAAAGCAAAAACAAGACTTATGGGAAGGGCTTAAATATATGTTAAAAAAAGATGGGGTGAGGTGAGATGGGCTTGGATTATACCTTAAAAGATTTAGAAGACTGGAATGAAAAAATTGAGGAGTTAGTAAAACAAACAAGACTTAATTACTATCCTCAAGAATTCGAAATGATCGGATATAAAGATATGTTAGCTTACGAATCTTATTTTGGGATGCCTTCAAGTTACCCTCATTGGAGCTTTGGTAAATCATATGAAAAAAATAGTACAACATATAAATATAATTTAAGTGGATTACCATATGAGATGGTTATAAATTCTGATCCTTGTTTAGCATATTTAATGAAGGAAAATACACTTTTATTACAGATATTAACTATAGCTCATGTTTATGGACATAATGATTTTTTTAAAAATAATAGGCTTTTTAAGGAAGGAACCAGAGCTGCATCTACTGTTGAAATGTTTAAGTTTCATGCAGATACGGTAAGAAGTTTTATAAATGATCCAAGTATAGGATATGAAAAGGTAGAGAGAATATTGGATGCCGCTCATGCCATAAAGTTTCAGACAAACAGGGTTATTGGGGCAAAGAGAATAACTGATGAAGTTTTAAAGCAAAGAATTTTGGAGGATTATAAAAACAACAATAAAGTTCATAACAATTTAGATGTTTATGTAAAATTAGAATTTCCAGAGATAAATAAAATACCATTAGAACCAGAGGATGATCTTTTATATTTTATAATAAAATATGGTGACATAGAGGAATGGGAAAAAAGTTTACTAGAAATCGTACGGAAAGAAACTTCATACTTTATTCCTCAAATAGAAACTAAAATTATGAATGAGGGATGGGCTAGTTTTTGGCATTATAATTTAGTGAAGCAACTTAAATTACCAGATGGACTTCATCTAGAATTCATTAAACGACATAATGATGTTATAGCTCCAGGGCAAGGATCTATAAATCCATACTTCATAGGTTTTAAGATATTTGAGGATATTTTAAAAAGATATGGAATGGATAAAATTTTTGAAGTTAGGGCAATAGAGAGAGATGAATCTTTTTTAAGAAAATATTTAACAAAGGAATTATGTGAAGAACTTAATCTATTTGAATATGCTGCAACCAATGGAAATTATGTAGTTAAAGAGGTTGCAGACGATAATGGTTTTAAAAGTATTAGAAATACTTTAGCTAGTTCTTGTGGAGCAGGCAGTATTCCAGTTATTAGAGTATCAGAAATGTCCCAAAAGGACAAAACATTAATACTCGAGCATGTTTATGATGGTAGGGAATTAAATACCGCTTATGCAGAAGCTACATTAAGGTATATATATGAGCTGTGGGGCCACACTGTAACATTAAAAACAACACGAGTAGGAAATCAGATTAGACTTATATGTAATGCTGAAAATGTAGTTGTAAAAATAGTATAGACTAATATTTAGACCGTACTGTAAAAAGTGCGGTTTTTAAATTGAATTTTATAGGTTACATTTTATAAACTTTACAGCAACATAAACTATTAATAGTTTGAATATTAAAAATTTGATTATTATCGTTGATTGACTTATTATATAGATTGGAGTATTAAAACTTTACTTAAAAGGTACCTAAAAATAGATGTTTATAAAAAGAAAATTTTATATTTTAAGGAGAAGCATATGAAAAACAAAAAAATACTATTAGCTAATAGCTTATTATTATTGGCATTATTGTTATTTATCCTAGTTCCCAACATTGCCAATAAATTATTTGGATTAAATGGACATATTAGTGGAAATGTTTCATTACTTCTTTCTGCTAGTGCTAGTGTTATAGCACTTGGAGGAATTGCTTTATTATATTGCATAATTACTAAAAGAAAATTTAAAAATGTAATGGTATTAAAGAAAATATCTATAAAACAGGTTTATCTAACTATATTTATAGCATTTGGTACTTATATTTTTGCTGTTGGAGTTAATTCTATAAGTATGAAGTTATTTCCAGTGGCAATAAAGGATAGCGTCCAAATATCGAATCTATTAAGTGGTAGTAATACGCTACTAGGATTATTAGTTGTGGTTTTACTTCCAGCATTTTTTGAGGAAGTCTTTTTTAGAGGTGTTTTCTTAGATGCTTATGATGGAGTAAACAAAAAAATTAAATATTTTATATTAACATCGATATTTGCAACTTTTCATGGAAATGTAATGCAAATAATTTACGTGATGTTTCTAGGGCTTATTTTATTACTGGTTAGGGAGTATACAGGATCAATTGTTGGCAGTATGACACTTCACGCAGCAAATAATGCAATATCATTTATTATAAGTAAGGTAGCAATGAATTATATGAATAATGGGCTTGATAGCACAGTTGTAAAATCAGCACAGGCAATGAATGTTAGTAACATGTCAGTATTACTTCAAGCCACAATATTTTTTCTAATCGGTGGAGCAATATTATATACAAACCTAAGAAAGCTAAAAGATTATAAAGAGAGTGAAGGAAGAACTAAATTGATTAAGCAAGAAGAAATTAACGAACCTTTGAAATACACTGCACGTGATGAAGAGTATATGGTAATAGGTGGAGAAGCAAGCAGTGGGAAAATCGTAAATTTGACATTCTATATACCATTAGTCATATACTTTGTTTCTATGGCTTTGCTTATTTTAAGAAGATATTAAGCTGATATAAAAAGGAGATAATATGAAATATAAAGATTTACCAAAAATTGATTTGCATTGCCATTTAGATGGTAGTGTTAGGCCTGAAACAATAATTGATATAGCAAGGAATGAGGGTATAAGTATTCCTTATTATGATGTTTGTAATATAACAAAAGAATTGACTGCTCCTAAGGAATGCAAGTCTCTTGATGAATATTTAAAAATGTTTGTAATTCCAAACCTAGTAATGCAGTCAAAAGAGAGTTTAAGAAGAATTACATTTGAACTTCTTGAGGATTGTGTTAAAGAAAATGTAAAATATATTGAAGTAAGATTTGCACCATTACTTCATGTAAATAAGGGCTTAGGTCTTAATGAAGTAATAGAGAGCGTGATATCTGGAATTAAAGATGCAGAAGAGAGATATGATATAAAAGGAAATGTAATACTTTGTTGCATGAGATTTATGTCAAAAGATAAAGCATTTGAAGTTGTGGAAG
>Ga0209123_1003737_pt1 | contig 11102 bp, 9 predicted proteins | sample BarGraIncu00431A_FD_184500 | JGI IMG/M metagenome (GOLD analysis project Ga0209123, IMG submission 184500) | Arctic peat soil microbial communities from Barrow, Alaska, USA - Barrow Graham LP Incubations 004-31A (SPAdes) (version 2) | ecosystem: Environmental > Terrestrial > Soil > Wetlands >...
AAGGGATCTCATCTCCCCCACAGGCTCGAAGCTTCAGGGCTAGAACAGATTCACCTTCCCGACTTACTCCAGCGTCCCGGAGTAACTTGGAGACTTTTACAACAGACACCCTGACAATACAAGGGCCGCAGCCGTCTTCCGCCGTACCTTCCCTTGAAGGGTGCAGGGGGCGTGTGTGGGATTTTCCCATAAAGAAAGGGCCCCCGGCCTGGCGCTGAGAGCCCTTTTTGAGTTTTAGGTCTTGAGATTGCTACCCCCTAACGCGCGGCCATTCCGTTTGCTTGCCGGCCAGCTCCCACGACTTGAAACTGGATGCTTCGCGACCTATTTCTTTCCCTTCAAGGTCTCGCCCCCTTTCTCTGCTGCGCTTTCCCGAACCTCCTGGTCCGCGGTGTCTCCATCGCTGGCCAACTGATGCGCCTGTTTCGAGATTGACACCGTTTCAACTTTTGTAATTGGCGGCGCCGATTTTACCTGCTGGTGCTGCTGCTCCGGTGCGGCCGCAGCCAAGGGGGTGCTGCCTGCTATAGCTGATATCGACATGGGAAACCTCCTGAAAGCTTAGATAACGTTCATGGGTAACTTATCGGCACCAGGCTGAGGGCCTAAAGGACTATTTTTATCCTCTTGTGCTTTTCCCGAAAAAAAGTGCCGCCCTGCCATGTGTATGGTTGTGCTGCGTCAGGATGATAATGATGTTGCGTTTCACGGTTAACCTTCAACGGCAAACTAGGATGTCGGTAACGCCGGGCCACTGCGTGAGTTCGACACGGTCGTAGGTCGCGTTACGGTTCATTAACGCGATGATAGTGGTGCGTCAGGAGCTATGAGCGCTGCTGCTAACCATGCTGCGCCGCTGAAAGAGCCCGGAAAGTCCTGTGTGCTATCGGGATAACCTGTCGGCCCTGCCACTTGCATCGCTTTAAACAATTTGACCTCGGTGGGGCGAGCAGTTAGGATGCCAGGTTGTAAAAAAAGGGAGGGACCTTGTGAAGAAAATCATTCTGTTGCTACTGTTACTGTTTCCTGCCCTTGCGTTTGCCGGCGAACCGGGCACGGTTTGTCATAACGAACTGGCGGCCTGGATCAAAGCCAATAAGAGCATTTCGATCGTGGATATTCAGAGCGCTGAGGAGTTTCGTGCTCACAATTACCAGCAGTCTCTGGCCACCGGCAACGATCCGGGCCGTCTGAAAAAGGTCGCTCAGCGCTTGCGCGCCGGTCAAGGGAAGGTAATCCTGGTCAGCACGACCGGTGGCGCCGATGCTACTGAAGCTGCGGAACGTCTCGCGCATGGCGGCGTGCAGCGCTCGCGCATCCTGGTGCTGGAGGGGGGCATGGATGCCGCCGTGCAAAATGTCGCCTGTGACTGCTGCAAACCCGCCTCGCTGCAGGGGGGTAAGGAGTGACAGTGTCGCAAAATGAAGGGGTCGCGCTAAGGAGCACCCTGGCCGGGATGCTGGCTGATGAAATAGGCGGTTGCACAGGTTGCGGCGTTTGTGTTGCTGAGTGTGCCTTTCTGAAACTTTACGGCTCTCCGCGCGCCATCGCGCGGGCTTACGACCCTGAGGATCCCAAAAAAAACGCACTCTGCTTCGAGTGCAGCCTCTGCGGGCTCTGCTCGGCGGTCTGCCCCGAAGGGCTCGACCCGAAAGCCCTCTTTCTTGAGATGCGCCGGGAAGCGGTTGACCGCGGCTTCGGTAGCTTTCCCGAACATAAGGGGCTCCTCGCCTACGAGCGCACCGGTTTGTCCAGGCGCTTTAGCTGGTACGGCCTGCCGCAGGGTTGCACGACGATCTTTTTCCCCGGGTGCGCCCTGCCGGGTACGCGCCCTGCGGCTACTCAAAAGGTTTACCAGATGCTGCAGGAAGCCATCCCCGACCTGGGTATTGTCCTGGACTGCTGCACCAAACCGTCCCACGATTTGGGGAAAGAGCGGTTTTTCCAGGACATGTTCGGCGAAATGGTGGCCTGGCTGGAAGCTGCAGGAATCAAAAAGGTGCTGGTCGCCTGCCCTAACTGCTTCAAGGTTTTTAGCCAGTACGCCCCGCAGTTTCTGACGGAAACGGTCTATCAGCTACTGGCCGAGCTGGCAGCGGGGAGTGCCACGGAGGCGATCGGTGCTCCGGTGACGGTCCATGATCCCTGTGTAATCCGCTTCGAGCCGGCGCCCCAGGATGCGGTGCGCAGCCTCCTGGCGGGCGCGGGACGCCGCGTCGAAGAGATGCCGCACACCGGCCGTTCCGCGCTTTGCTGCGGCGAGGGGGGGAGCGTGGGTGCTCTGGCTCCCGACCTGGCGGACGGCTGGGGCGAGCGGCGCCGCGTGGAAGCTGCCGGGCGCGAGGTGGTTACCTACTGCGCCGGGTGCGCCAATCATCTCGGGAAGAAATTGCAGGTGAGCCACCTGCTCGACCTGATCTGCCATACTCCCAAACCCGCCTCGGGTCCGATCACCTATTTGAACCGGCTGAGGTTGAAATACCGCTTCAAGAAACTGGTGCCTGCGGCGCTTACCAGGGAGAGGACGCTTTCCAGCGGCGCCGGTTCTGGCGTGCTGCGTCCCCTGCTCTTTCTCTCGGGACTGATCGCCGTCATCGTGCTGGCCCGAGTAAGCGGGATCGGGCAGTACCTGGAACCGGAAAAACTGCGCTCCCTCTTTGCCAGCTTTGGTCTGGTGGCGCCGCTGGTCTACATCGCCTTTTTCACCCTGGCTCCCGCGCTCATGCTGCCGGGTCTGCCGATCAGCATGGCAGGGGCGACGGTGTTCGGGCCGGTCTGGGGAGTGGTCTACACCATGATCGGGGCGACTTTGGGAGCCTGCCTGGCTTTCCTCATCGCCCGCTACGCCGCCCGGGACTGGGTGGAACGCAAGCTGGTCGGCCAGCGCTGGAATAAGCTCGACGCCGAAACCGCCCAAAACGGCTGGAAGGCGGTGGCCTTCACCAGGCTGATACCGCTTTTCCCCTTTAACCTGCTGAACTTTGCCTTCGGACTCACGAAGATATCGTTTCTGCAGTATGCCGTCGCGACCTTCATCTTCATGCTCCCGGGCACGATCGCCTTTATCACCTTTTCCAGCTCGCTGCTCGGGCTTTTGAAAGGGAAGGTGTCCCGGGAATTCTTCATCGGCATTGCCCTGATCGTCGCCGTTTCCTTCATTCCGAAACTGGCCACCAGGTATCGGGATCGCAAGCTGCGGGAACCGCGGCCGCCCGTCCCCTGGAGCCTGGGGCGCAGCCTGCGGCGCAAGGGGGTCGGAATCGCCCTGCTGGGCGCGCTGGGGGCCGGCGTCTACGCCCTGGTGCTGCACTACTTCTGGGCGCTGGACGCCTATCTGTACACGGTTGAGTTCAATCTGCTCTTTGTCGCCCACCGCCTGGCGGATGCCGATCTGGCGGGGTTTATTGCCTACCTGAAGCCGATGTCGGGCGCGCGGGCCGGGCTGATTGCCCTGGTCTGGCAGGCGATGCAGGCCTGCGCTTATCCCTTTTCGGCCTTGCCGGGAAGCGCCGCGCTTGCCAGCGCTTTTGGCACGCTGAACGGCGTCTGGTACTCCTGGGTTTCCGGCCTGATAGTGACCACTCTTGCCGTGCTGCTCGGGCGGGTTCTACTCGGTGACCTGCTGCCGCTTTACCACCGGGGCAAAGGAGCCGACCCTTTAAAGCCTGCCGCCGCCTGGGCCGGGTGGTGTGCGGCCCTTATGGCCGTGATCCCGGGATTCCCGCTGTTACTCCTGGGGCTTTGGACCGGCGCCTGCCGCATCCCGTTATTGCGTTCTGTCGCCGTCATTGCGGCAGGGCTTGTCGTTCGAACTCTTGTTTCGCTGGGAACAAGATAAAAAGGAGGAAATCTCATGACCAAAATGTTGCTGCGTACCACACTTTTTGCGACGCTCTGTTTTGCGCTGGCGCTCCCCGCTGGAGCCGCCAAGCTGAAGCCGGCCAAGGCGACGGTTGCCAGGTTCGGTTCCGACACCCTGACGGTCGATCCGCAGGCCGCAGAGGTCCGCGTCACCACGACCGTGCTGAAGGACTGCTCGCAGCCTTCGGTGTGCGACTGGGGGCGGCGCTTCCAGGCCTTCTTCGGCAGCAAGGACGGTAAGATGGCATCCTTCTTCATCTTTTCCACCGAAGTGAACCGGACGGAAATCGACAAGGGGATCAAATCGCTCGGCATCAAGTCCCGGCGCCAAATTCCCATGACCGAGGTGAAGCAGCGCTCCGGCCTCAAGGCGACTACGCAGAAGGACGACTACCTCGACGGCGATCCGATTCTGGTGTCGGTGCGTTGGAAAAAAGACGGGCAAATGGTGGATACAGCATTGGAAAACCTGATAGAAGAAAAAATAAGCGTCGACGGCAAGGACGTCATCAAGCCCTATACGCCCCATTTCGTGTATCACGGCACGGCCGAGGCGATCAACTTCGGCTCAGGTTGCATCGTCTGCCCGTCGGGGTGCAACGGCGGGATCATCACAGATAACTCGCTTCCCCTGAAGGAGACTAAAAATTACTATCGCTTTGATTGGACCAAGATGCCGGCGCCGGGCACCAAGGTGGAGATTGTGCTGAGGTCGATTTACAGCGGCAGGAAATAGTTCGGAAAAGGTGACGGCTTGGCAGGGTAGCAAGTTTTAACAAGTGCTAAAACAAAGGGGTCAAATCTGCAACATTCAATTTCGAATGCTGCAGGCTTGACCCCGTTGTCTGGAACTGCAGGTAAGATCCGTAAAAGTAATCCCGAAGCCTGTTCGGCAGTAACAGAGGCCGCTCAGTCGAGCAGTATCGCAATTAAAGGGCCAATCCCGAAAGTTAAGGTCACTACCCAGCAAACTAATTCAAAAACAGTTACTCCGATAGTAATTTCCTTATACGTTATTTCACTTTCCTCGATGGTTTTTATCACGGTGATCTCCTTTTAGTTCCTGCTCGTTTTAGTTTGTTCCAGTCATCAGCATCGAACGCTCCGATTTAGTACTCTCACCTCCTCGTTGCCTCGCGTGGATGTTTCACCTGTTGTCTTTCACAATCAATGCCTAGGTTGGCTAATGCCAATCACTTGTTTCTATTGGCTTCCTCAGTGACGTTTTCGAGATGGGTGATTGTCTGGTTCACATTGTGATCAATTCATGTATTGAAGGTGAACAGTTGTTTTCCGGTAGGGCCCCCGGACCGGCGCTCGGGGGCCCTGCTGCGCTACGTGCCGGCGCGGGGAACGTTCAGGCGCCACATAGGGCGTAGATGGGTAATCGGCTTTATTATATCCTTCAGCTCTGCCGGGAAATTCCGATACGTTCTAGAGCGAACATGTCCGGGCGGCTGTGCCAATTGCCCATCGCGGGACGGGATGGCGGCGCTCAGGAATGGAAGAAAATCTCATCTGCCGGGGGATGACGTGTCTAAATGGAGAGTTCTTGCGGTCGACGACGAGCCGGCCCTGCTTACTATCATTACCCATCTGTTGCGCAATGAGACCTGCGTGGTCGAGACTGCCGCCAACGCCTCCCTTGCCTGGGAAAAGCTCATGGATCAACAGAACTCCTACAGTTTTGTCATCCTCGACCGGAAGATGCCGGGCATTGATGGGCTGGAACTGCTTAAGTGGATCAAGGCGGACAGCCGTTTGAAGGCGCTGCCGGTTATCATGCAGTCCGGCGCCGTTTCCCCTGAGCAGATCGCCGAAGGGATCGAGGCGGGCGCCTTTTACTACCTCACCAAGCCCTACGAGCATAAAGCCATGCTCTGCATTGTCCGTGCAGTCAAGGCGGATATAGAGCTCAGGGCGGAGGTCTCTGCCCAGGCGGCACGGCACATTGAGTCGCTACAATATATCACCCAGGCCGAGTTGCACTTCTCCACGCCGGCGGATGTGAGTCGCGTGGCGGGGATTCTTGCTGCCATGTGCCCCGATCCCGACCAGGCATCGAGCGGGCTGGTGGAGTTGCTGCTCAACGCAGTGGAGCACGGCAACCTCGGGCTCAGCTATCAGGAAAAAAAACGGCTGCTCTATGAAGATGGCTGGGAAGAGGAATTACGGCGCCGCCTTGCCTTGCCCGAGTACCGGGACCGTAGGGCGACGGTTACCTTTGAGCGCAGGTCTGATGCTTTGAGGTTCCGGATCGCCGACCAGGGTGCCGGGTTTAACTGGCTGGAATACCTGGAGCTCGATCCGAAACGGTCGCTGGATCCCAACGGCCGCGGCATTGCCATGTCCCGCCGCTATTCGTTTTCCAGCGTCGAGTTCCAGGGAATCGGCAATGTGGTTACGGCGACGGTTCCGCTTTAGGAAGAAAAGTCTGGGAGAGGGCAGGGGTGAGGGAGCCGCAGACTGTTTGCTAGCGACTTCAAGGGAGGATGCCCTGGGAATCGATTGCCGGCTGGCCGGGTGGGGATTTTGCTGGCAGGAATGAGCTTGGTGGGGTTGACTGAGAGGGAATAAAAATGCGGGCCGCTGACAATAACTCTGTCAGCGGCCCGTTTTGTTTGTCGATCTTATTTTATCGGGGTCAAGGTGAAATTGAGGTTCTGCGTCGCGGTTATGCTGACCGCACTTTTGCTGTAGGTGACATAGCCGGCCTTGGAAACACTCACCGTATAGCTGCCGGCGCTCACGCTGAGAGAGTAGCTGCCGGCGCTGGAAACTGTCGCCGATTTGTCGCCGATGGTCACCACTGACCCAGGGAGCAGCCCTGATCCAGTTGAGGAGGTCACGGTCCCGGAAACGGTGTAAACGGGAAGCAGGGCCATGGTTACGCTGACCACCTGGTTGGCGCCTACCGTCACTGACCCGGAGCTGTATGCGTGGTAACCTGACTGCGAAGCCGTTACGGTGTAGCTCCCCGCAGCGATGCCGGTAAAGGAAAAGGCGCCGGTACTCGAGGTAGTGGTGGTTTTGCCCGCGAGGTTGACTGTCGCTCCGGTCAGGGCTGCGCCGGCACTGGAGCGCACGGTGCCGCTGACGGTGTAGCTGGCGCTGGAGCCAAGTTGGGTAACCGTCAGGGTCCCGGCTGCGTTTCCGTTGGCGTCAATGGCGGATATGACGCCGGTTCGCGTCACTTCGGAATTCGCGCTAGCCGAGTAGCTTACCGTCCCGTAGCCCGAGGTGACGACGCCGGCGGGAACGGTCAGCCAGGACGAATCGCTTTTTGCGGACCAGGTGCAGGATCCGCCGGTTGACACGGTGAAGGTTGCGCTGCCTGCGGTTACCGGAAAGGATTTACTGGTGGCGGAGAGGCTGAAGCTGCAGCTCGGGGCGGTCGGGTCGTAGGCGATGAGCCACCAGCCGAACTGCGTGGCACTGCTCGCGCTGGTCGCTTCGCTGTACGCGATTCTGAAGAACCCGCCGGGGCTGGTTCCAAAGCCCTCCTCAGACCTTTCTAACTTGTGCAAGAGCATGGCCAACTCGAAACAAAGGTAAGCTACCCGTAAAATTGACCAAAGCCCGCGCCAGGCCGCTTGCAGACGGTGCAGGGCATGAGCAGCAGTGCAAATCGTGAACAGCGCGAATGTCCAGGGATGCCTAGGCACCTTCTGCCGATTCGTTTGCGCTTCGACTTCGCTCAGCGAACGTCTGCTCCCTGAGCGGAGTCGAAGGGCGACATCGCTTGCAGTAATGCAGAAGTCACACAAAGACTCATGCTGGACTACTAGTAGGAGGGTGCCAAAAGTCCCCTCTCCCGGAGGGGGCTAGGGAGGGGGAAGCCTTCAGAGGCGACGAGGGGGGATCACTTGGAAACGCCCGGCAGCAATCCTTTTGACATTAAACACCCGTTGATTTAGTCTGGCGGCCGACGTCGCTCATTATAAACCCCTAGCCGGTCAGCGCCGCTGCCTGCAGAGGCGCGACGCCACCGGTAACCATCCCCGGCTGACACCTTAAAAAGCGCAGGAGTCTCATGCAAAACCCCGGCAACATCCAGGCGCTCATCCAGGGCTTCGGTCTCAGTATGGGACTCATCATCGCCATCGGGAGCCAAAACGCCTTCGTGCTGCGCCAGGGACTCAAACGGGAGCGGGTCTTCCTGGTGGCGACGGTCTGCTTTCTCTGCGATGCAACCCTCATCGGGGCAGGCGCGGCCGGCTTCGGCACCCTGGTGGCATCCTCTCCGCTTACCCTGCAGATCGCACTATGGGGAGGCAGCGCCTTTCTGTTCTTCTACGGCGTGCGCGCCTTTCGCTGCGCGCTGAAACCGGACACCCTGGAGACCTCCGGCGCGGGGGACGCCTCCGGCACCACCGCACGGGTGGTCCTGAGCACGCTTGCCTTAAGCCTCCTCAATCCGCACGTCTACCTGGATACGGTGATTCTTCTTGGCAGCCTGGCGGCACGTTTTTCCGGCGCGTCCCGTTTCCTCTTCGCCGTAGGCGCCATGACCGCCTCGCTGGTCTGGTTCTACGGCATAGGCTACGGTGCCCGGATCCTGGCGCCGCTCTTTCGCAAACAAGCCGCCTGGCGCTTACTTGACCTCGTGGTGGGGCTCACCATGTGGGGCATTGCATTAAGCCTCGTCCGATCCGCTCTCTGACCATCCTCCTCTTTCGCCCCCTCCTTTTCGCAAGCCCTTGTTCAATCCCGATACCTTGTTACGCTTAAGTAATGTACCCGTGCCCGTTGCAGGAACGGCCCGGGCGAACCCTCGGAGCTAAGGTGGACAGGAGGTTGAAAATGAGTGAATTGGCGTGCAACATAGTTCTTTATCGGCCGGACCCGGAGCTGCTCGCCGCCCGATATAATTACTGGCACATTGAGGCGCTACTTTATCAAGCGGATACTCTCATTACCCGGTGCATCAAGGAGTTCCGCGACTACTCTTCACTCGACTATGCCTGGAATCAGTTCGAGATAGACCTGGAGACCCAGGAGAAAAAGCTCGGACTCTATCATCCGCCAGCGGGCAAAGATATCTTTGATAGAGCCGTCGCTCAGGAGGAAGAGGGCGTCTCTGCCGCTATTCAGGAGTCCCAGGAAGAAACCGAAATTCTCACGCTCGTGGAACCAGTTGATGCCGACCAGCCAGTGACCGAGCCTGATGAGATTTCGGGACTCAAAAGCAGTCTGGACTTTCGGACAGAAGCCTTTCAGCAGAAAAAGGCGCTTGCCGCACCGGGCAGACCCTTTGCTCTCTATGAACAGCGCGACCTGGCGCTTAAGCGTCTCTGCCGCGATTATGAAGAGGCCGTCGATCGTGCCTGCGTCGCCGAAGAGGGGCTTAAGAAGCTGTACAATCGGGACGCTCAGACCTCGCCGCTGCCGTCCGAAGCCGAAACCCTGGGAACCTCGCTAACCACCCTCTCGGCCTGGATCCGCAATTCCCTCGAATGGCTGGTCGCGTGCCGCCAGCGCGAACAGGCATTTACCCGGGTGGTCTCGGTGCGCTCTTTGATGAATCGGAACGCCTGGGCGCTGGTGAAGCACTCCAGGGACAGCTATGCGACCAGGCTGCAGATTCCTGCCGACCTCTTCCGCGGGTATGACAATTGTCATCTGCGCGGGGTCGCCGCGACCCTGGTAGGCGAGGCGGGAACCGTGCCCTGGACGATAATGCTCCGGCTGCCCGATGAGGCGTTGTATGAAAACTCCGGGCAAAGCGTAGAGGTGGACCAGTCGGGTCGCAGCACCTGCCTTTTGGGCCGGGTGGAAAACCACCGGTCCGCGCGCCCTCCGGAGCTTTGCGGGGTAAATTCTCTGCTAGACGCGAGCCCGCTCGGCCGCTCGACCCAGGGAGGTTTGTGGACACTGGAGATCGTGAAGCCCGTGGGGGCCAACTCGGAGTCCTTCAGTCATCTGGAAGATGTGGTGCTGGAGATCAGCGTCGCCGGGATTCCCCAAAAGCCGGCGAGTTGAGTTTATTCGGAGGGAAGGGAATCCTTCGCTTTAGTGAAACCGGTTTTTGTGGTATCAGTGAGGTTTGATAAAGTTCGCTTACCTTAATTGCCGTTGGAGGACCCTCGCATGAGCCTGCTGGAATCCATACTCACTGCCAATCGCAACTTTGTCCATCCCGGCGCGTTTCCGCCGCTGCCGAAGAATCCGAAAAAGCAGCTGGCCATTTTCACCTGCATGGACACCCGCCTGGTTGACTTTCTGGAACACTCCATGGGGATCAAGCGCGGGGATGCCAAGGTTATCAAGAATGCCGGTAACATCCTGATCGACCCGCTCCATGGCGGAGTCATCCGCAGCCTGGTGGCCGCTATTTTCATGCTGGGGGTGGAGGAGATTTTCGTCATCGGACATGAGGACTGCGGCATGGCCGGGGTCGATCCGGAGCGGCTCAAAAATGACATGATCTCCCGGGGCGTTTCCCGTCAGGCCATCGAAACCCTGGTGCCGGACCTGGCGCAGTGGCTGGGCTCCTTTGCCTGCCCTGCGGAAAACGTGACGGACGTGGTGGGTAAAATCCGCAGCAACCCGCTCATCCCCCCCGATGTGCCGGTCCACGGTCTCATCTTCTGCCCCAACGACGGTCACCTGGAGGTCATGGTTGACGGTTATCAAGCGGAGGGTTTCAACCGGAAGCAAGCCCAGGGCGACTGTTTCCCGGTTCCCGATGCTGCGCCGTAGCTCGCTTGCGCCATGGGGCAATGAACTGGTCCCATCAGCTTACTCAAAGGCAAAGGTGTGCACTGGGTGAGCGATGTGATACTGTAAGAAAACGAATAACCAGCCAGACACGGAGAGAATTAGTACAATGACGATTAAATGGTATCCCGGACACATGGGCAAGGCGCAGGAACAGATGGCTGAATCGATCCGGAAGATGGATGTGCTCATCGAGGTGCTCGATGCGCGACTTCCTTCCTCCAGCTCCAATCACAGATTTGCCGAGATGCGTCTGAAAAAGCCCTGCATTAAGCTATTGAACAAGAACGATCTTGCCGACCCCGCGGTGACCGAGGCGTGGGTGCGCTATTTCGAAAGCGAGTCGGGGGTGCGCGCGCTCCCCATCTCGGCGAAGCTGATCCCCGAGACCAAGAAACTGATCAAGCTCTGCCAGCGCCTGGCGCCGAACCGGGGCAACCCCGGCTATCCCATACGCGCCATGGTGTTCGGCATACCGAACGTCGGCAAGTCGACCCTGATCAACACGCTGGCGGGGAAAA
>Ga0209123_1003739_pt1 | contig 11102 bp, 11 predicted proteins | sample BarGraIncu00431A_FD_184500 | JGI IMG/M metagenome (GOLD analysis project Ga0209123, IMG submission 184500) | Arctic peat soil microbial communities from Barrow, Alaska, USA - Barrow Graham LP Incubations 004-31A (SPAdes) (version 2) | ecosystem: Environmental > Terrestrial > Soil > Wetlands >...
AAACAATAATCTCTGATTTTAAAATTTCACCTCAACGACAATCGCCTAAATGAAAACAAACCTGCTTTTTCTAACCCGTTCAACGCAAAACGAGTTAAGAATATAATAGACGATTCTTATTTAACACAGTTTTTGAAAAAAAAGATGTCCTGAGTAGTTACAATATATTTAATATTAATTGCTTGTGATATTAAAATGTCCAGTTTTAAATGCTTCTAAAAATGTCCAAAATGTCCAACAATACTGCAAATGCTTCATGTTAAAGCAAATATATAGCAGAGTTTAAGCAAATTCTTGGCATTCTAACGAAGTCTTCATGTTAAACTTTATCTGATTTATAAGCCTAGCCATCCTGAGTACTCGGGATTGAATATGGAATCAATCTCAATTAACCAATCATTTTATTTGGGTCCACCCATTCAGTGAATTGTTCATCGGTTACCAAATCAAGTTCAATGGCTGCTACCCGAAGAGTTTTGTTCTCCAGAAGCGCTTTTTTTGCAATCTTTGCTGCATTTTCATAACCGATGTGGGGATTAAGTGCTGTTACCAACATCAAAGAATTGTCCAAATGTCTTTTTATTGCTTCCTTATTGGGTTCAATTCCAATGACACAATGATCGTTGAAGGACTTGCAAGCATCGCCAATCAGACGAGCTGACTGTAACACATTAGTTGCAATCATGGGTTTAAATACGTTCAATTCAAAATGACCTGTGGCACCGCCAATAGTCACTGCGACATCGTTACCCATCACCTGTGCACATACCATGGTCAATGCTTCGGCTTGAGTGGGATTCACCTTACCGGGCATGATGGATGATCCGGGTTCATTGTGAGGAATTACAATTTCACCTATTCCACAACGAGGACCGGAGCTGAGCATCCGAATATCGTTGGCAATTTTCATAAGCGATACAGCGCTTCGTTTAAAGGCTCCGCTCAATTCAACCATTGCATCATTGGCGGCAAGTGCTTCAAATTTGTTGGGTGCAGTCACAAAGGGGTAGCCTGTAAACTGGGCAATTTTGGCAGCTACCATCTCTGCATAACACTTTGGAGCATTCAAACCTGTTCCAACAGCAGTGCCGCCAAGAGCAAGTTCGCTAACCATTTCCAAGGCATTGCGGATAGCTCGCATGGCATTGTCTATTTGCTGAACATATCCTGAGAACTCCTGACCGAGTGTAAGAGGTGTCGCATCCATAAAGTGAGTTCGTCCGGTTTTTACAATGCCATTAAATGCTTTCGACTTTTCAGAAAGCGTGTTTCTAAGGATCTGTAAACCGGGCAAAGTAACTTCTTCGGTCAGTTTGTAAGCGGCAATGTGCATGGCAGTGGGAAATGTATCATTTGAGGACTGCGATTTGTTGACATCATCGTTTGAGTGAAGCACTTTTTGGTCCCGAGTACTCGGGATTAACTTTCCACCTGCCAATATATGAGCACGATTGGCAATCACTTCATTCACATTCATATTACTTTGCGTTCCTGATCCGGTTTGCCAGATAACCAGTGGAAACTGATCGTCGAGCTTCCGATCAAGAATTTCATGACAGACTGTTGAAATCAAATCTCGCTTTTCGGCTGATAATATTTCCAATTCAAAGTTTGTATGAGCCGCAGCTTTTTTTAGAATGGCAAAAGCCAGAATAATTTCCATAGGCATACTGGCTACAATACCAATTTTGAAGTTCTGTCGTGAACGTTCTGTTTGTGCACCCCAATATTTATCTGCTGGTACATTTACTTCGCCCATGGTGTCGTGTTCAATTCTGAAATCCATAGTTAATTTTTTAATCGTTTTCAATTTCAGGATAGCCAATAAGGTACGCAATGCTCATTCCATATTTGTTTCTCACCTTTCCCGATTTCCATGAATATCCGTTTATATCTGCCTTCATTGCCATTTGCAACATTTCATCGGGATTATATAGTCTGAAAATGGAAAAAATTCCATCCCAAATGGTGCAAAAAGGAATGATCGGTATCAGATAAGTAAAAAGCAATCTTGAAATTCTAAATGGTCTGAAAAAAGGAGTACACAAAAAGAGTAATATTGGATGAACAATGATTAGGAGCAATATCATCCAACTACTTCTATTTCCTCCATCAAAAATTCCAATTCCCTTTCCAGCATTTACCGTATTCTTTATAACAGTTATTGCCTTCTTTGGTTCGAAATGATGAAACCCAGAAAACAAGGTTCGAAAGCCTTTCAATTCAGGTGGCACATTACAAGCATCAACAGGATAACTAATATATGAAATACCTCCATTGGATTGGTGGTGTAAATACTTAAAAGCCGATAAACTAGGGAACAGATCAGATAAAGTTATATGAGTATCCGCATTGAAAGTACTTTTCAGATTTCCAACTATTCCCTCCATTGCACCACCACTTCCAGAGCATAAATCGAGAATCTGGTGGGTATTTGTTTTAACAAGCGCATTTCTAATAAGGGGTAAAACAGGTTCATAAAGCTTGAAGGTATTGAACAGAAATCGCAGATAATCAGTCATATAGTCCCGAATAATTATAGGAAACCATGATTGATCTTCAAATTCAAAGCCACGGAGTTTCTCCCGATTCATCTCATGAATTTTTGAAGGTAATTACCAAAGCTAACGGCATTGAACTCCTGACTTCGCCAAGCAATGAAATGGTCAGGACGAATTAAGTAACATCCTTTATTTTTAAGTCCAAGTCTTTTGAAAACAGTTTGCGTACCTACTTCCCTCGCAAGGTATATTACTGTAATAACATCAGTGTATTTATTGACAACCTTTTGAAAAGGAGCAGGAAACACTTTATTTCCGAAGATAAGTAGATTAAAAGTGGAAGCATTCAATAGATCATATAAAGTAACAGGATTGCCATTCATTTCGTAGGTCAAATGTGGAAGACGCTCGCCGGGTTTTGGGGCAATAGTTGGAAAATTGCCTGATGATAGCGAGTCTGAAATGAAACTATGTTTATAATTTATGCCGATTCCTGAAATTGAAGTAAAAATGCGGCTACGTATATCGGAATATCTTTGGACCGATGACAAAAGTAAGGGCATTAGCAATGGAACCAGCTTTAAACGCGATATCCTGATTATAACAGAATTGGAAGTCATAAATGAATATACTGAGTCAGTAGTGCTAATAATTTTCAATACCAAAGGACGTCGTTCTGCCTCATAGGTATCCAATATATTTTCTGATGCCTTTCCCCGAATGAAATAAGCTAGTTTCCAGGCCAGGTTATGTGCATCCTGAAGGCCGGTATTCATACCTTGGGCCCCAATTGGACTATGAACATGGGCTGCATCCCCGATTAAAAAACAGTTCTTTTTTCTGAACAAGTTAGCACATCGGGAATGCGAACGGAAAACTGAAAACCATTGTGGATGGTGTAGTTCTATTCCTGAATGATTATCCATTCCAAAGAAATTTCTAACATCCTCAAAGCCTACTTCTTTTTGTTGAATCAAGGGGATCAGGCCATCAACGCGCCAACGATTGCCATTCAAAGGGAAAAGAGCAGATGTAAAGTCAGAACCGAATGAAAAGGATATTTCGCGGGAGGATATTGGCAACTGAGCTTCACAATCGGTAATAAAAAGACGGGACTGTTGAGTTCTTCCCGGAAATGGAATATTGAGTTGTGTTCTTACAAGGCTGTTACTGCCGTCAGCCCCGATCAAAAACCTGGATTTTATAATCTCAATTGACCCCTCCGGATTAAGTATTTTGGATATAATTGTATTATTATCCTGTGTAAATGATACAAAAGGAGTGTTATTCTCGACAAAATGCCCTCGTTCTTTAAGAAATTCGCCCAACAGATTTTCAGTTTGCCATTGTTCAAGCATCAGAAGGTAAGGAAAGCGTGTGGAATTTGCACCCAAATCGCTTATATCCAGAAAGTAGTTTGTATTTTGATTAAATTGGAGGTTGATTTTTTGGGCAATTATGCCGGCTTTTATTGCCTTTTCAGCCAGACCCATCTGATGCAGTATCTCCAATGTACGTGCATGAACAATAAGTGCGCCTGAATGAATGGCAGGGGAGGCTTTTTTATCAATGATACGGAAAGTAATATGGTGCAGGTCAAGTTGACATGCCAACATTAAACCTGCCGGTCCTGCACCGGCAATAAGTACATCCACTGTATTATTTTTAATCAGTTCCATATTAATGGCCTGTTTTTACAACCACAAGGTATCTGAAAGCCCACCGACAATGGATCGCAAATTCATTTAAATCAGCCTGATGCAACAATTTTTTTAATTCATCTTTTGTAAATGCACGTAGTACGGATATTGGTCCATCGTGTTTTGATAAAACAGTCCCATTCAGTAATCTGGTCAAAAACCAAACGCTGTAATAGGCGATGGGACTTCTCTGTAAATCATTGATTACGAAACCGGTGCGGGTATAGGATTTCAAATATCCAAACAGTTCCAACAACTCGTAGTTGTTGAGGTGATGACAAAAAAGTGAACAATGAACAATATCAATCTTCGGATTTGTTTTTAGGTATTCTTTATAATCGCTCACTATTCCATTAATCTCCGGATAGTCAGAACAAGCATTAACCAGATATCGTATGGCATCTGAATTTTTATCTACTCCAGTCAGTTTTACTTTAATTTGATTTGACCGGGCCCATCCGGCAATATATTTCAACACATCTCCGCTACCACAACCCAAATCCACAATATGATAGACTTTGTGACGATCAACCATCAATTGCTTAACACCCTCCATTGAAATAGAATGCCCTCCAAGGTTACGATTGAGGATATCTAATTCCCCAAGGTTCTTGTGAAGTAATTTCCCGGGGATATCCGGAGAATCCATCAATTCAGATTGGTCGGAGCGATTTTTAAATGAAATCATGACAGACAATTGAGGCTGTTTCAACACTGATTCCGGGTCCAAAACCCAAGACAAAAACAGATTCCCCTGACGTCGGATTGTCTTTAAATATCTGGTTCAAGACAAATAAAATGGTGGGCGAAGACATGTTCCCATAATCATACAACACTTTGTAGGAATGTCGCAATTCATTGTTAGTGAGTTGTAATCCACGCTGAATGGTATCCAATATTTTCTTGCCTCCCGGATGTACAGCCCAATGTTGAATAGTTCCAATTGTAAGATGTAGCTTTTCAGATACCATAGTCATCATCCGTTCCAGTTCACCTCCGATAAAATCAGAAACTCCGGCAGTTAAAATCATTTCAAAATTGACAGGAGTAATATTCCAACCCATCAATTCTTTTCCTTTATCGAGCAATATAGAATTAAAACCTTTCAACGAAAATCCTTTTAGGCGTTGTTCATTAGCCATGGATTCTGAAACTATAATTACTGCCGCTGCTCCATCACCAAAAATGGTATTGGATAATAAATTGTCGCTGTTATTTTTAGGTTGAAAATGCAAGGTGCAAAGCTCTACACAAACGACCAGCACACGTGCATCTGACTGTGATTTAATAATATTATCAGCAATTCTTAAAGCAGGAAAAGCGGCATTGCATCCCAAAAAGTTAAGTGAGGTGTGAAACGTATCCGACGGCAGATTTAAGGCCTGTACTAATTCGGTATCAAGTCCGGGTGCAAAAATACCGGTACATGTGACTGTTATCAGGTGTGTAATTCCAAACTGAGCAATGGGGGTATGAATATTTTTAAAAGAATTTTCTACAGCGCTGATAGCAAGTGGTAACGATTGTTGCTTATAAATGCTGATACGTTCCGACACCATGGGTAATTCGTGTGAAAGAGGAAAAAGTTGTCGTTCATCCGTACCAGAAAAGTCGGGTACCGCCGAATGTCTTGAATTGATGGCGCTATGGTGGAACAATACATTCAACTTTCGGGAGGCTGAAACATCCTGATATTCCTTTTTCATAAAATTGAGTATCGTATTCTGGCTGGTTAAATATTTCGGAACGGCAGTTCCAATAGAAATAATCCTGCTTGCCTTAGAACCAGTTTCCATATCGGTTGATAATTAATAGTAAAAAATAAAGGTTCATAATAGAAGAGGTGAGCATGTTTATAGCCATGGTATTGTCAAAGTTGGCGTTTACAGTATCCTTCCTCACTTTTGAAAACCAAACGGAAAGCCTGTAAATAATAGGAAGTATCATCAATAAAAATATGATCAGTGGAATAATCTGGTGATTAAGTTCAAAATAATAAAAGAGCAAAAGAATAGCTAATGAAAAAAGCAACCCGGAAAATATAAAAGTACCTGTATAACCCAATTTGTTACTCAATGAAATTACACCGTCGTTTTTGTCAGCCTGATGCTGGTATATTTGAGTTAATGGATAGATACTTCCAATAAACAAACTGGAAATACCCATGCATAACAATGAATTTTCAGAAAATAGAATTGTCCAATTCACACCGTTTATTGCTGTCGATGACATTAAGTAAACAAAAGCTCCCTGAAAAACAAACACTGTAAGAAAGCCTATTACAGGATACTTTTTTAGGCGAATTTGTCTGTAGCTATATGCCCTTGACATGATAATGAACACCAAGACCATTAAAGAGAAATAGACTGAAATAAATAGTCCTGCTATTAGAGATACAATATCAAAAAGAAAGGTGGCATAGTATAATTTGGATGTTACTTTCGGAGGATATTTTAGTCCCCCAATACTCGTTTCATCTCTGTCTTGGTAACTGTTGTATCCATTGCTGGATGGGAAAACCAAACCATGTAAAATAAGAAAAGCTACTAAAGTATTCAACCAGTTTATTTGGTCGGATTGACTGAGTGCAAACATGAATAGTGGCAACAGAAAAAAAGAAAACGGTAACCGCAAATGCTTAATCGTATTCTTATCAAACCATGAACCCATCGTATTATAAAATGCCATAGTTAAGTGGTTGTTTAGGTTTGTGAGATTTATACATTTTCTATTTGCGTTAATAAATAGTTTTCAAGGCCCACTTGTGAAATCTGAGTTTGTTGTTTTTCTGCCCAATCCACGTGACCTTCCTCCATTTTTAGGATTTTGGTAAGTAAATCAACTGTAGCCTGATCTTCAACTTTCCGGGCCAGGGTAATGGCTTCATTATAGGCTTTTACAGCATCCACTTCATCAACAGCATCGTTGTTGACCATATCAAGGACAGACTTACCAATGTGCATTGGATTTAGCTTAGATACCGTTGGAATTCCTTCAAAAAAGATAATTCGTTCAATCAGCCATTCAGCATGATACATCTCATCCATCGCTTGTTTTCGAATGGCCGAATGAAGTTTACCATAGCCCCAGTTTTCGCACATTTCAGAATGAACCATGTATTGATTAATGGCCGTAAGTTCATCAGCCAAAAGAGTGTTCAATACTTCCAATAATCTTTCATTGCCTTTCATAGGTTTTAGATTTAATTTGATTGATAAATATACACAAAACAGGTCACAAATAGCACTTAATAGGGAGTTTTATCATACTGGCTTTGGCTATTTTTTGAAAAAACTTAAACATAAAACCAATAACTATTCAAATTGTTCATTGTAAACAAATCAAGTTATCAACTGTTTCTAATTCACATTTCTGTCAATAAGAAGGAGCATTACTGAAACTATTATGTGATGGTATGAATCTAATGTCGCATCAACTTGCTTTCAACAGGTTAATTCACTGTGATATGTCCCGAGTACTCGGGATAAATAGTAAATTATTTAATAGTAAATACTTAAATACTTTGTATATGAAAACATTCACAAATGATGAGGTGGCCGGTTATCTGGCAAATCATTTAAAAAACTGGGCTTTAAAAGAAACTGCTCTTAACAGAGATTTTAAGTTTAAAACTTTTGTAGAGGCTTTTTCTTTTATGACTTCAATTGCCCTGGAAGTAGAGAAGATGGATCATCATCCTGACTGGACGAATAGCTATAATGAGGTAAGTATAGCATTGTCAACTCATTCAGCCAAAGGTATCACTCAACTGGATTTCGATTTGGCCGATAAAATTGATCAAATCTATAAAAAGTATGAATAGTGAGAAATATTTGACAATTTATACATTTCCAATGAATATTGAGGTGACATGCCTAATGCATGGTCAAATAATAACCCTAAACATCTTTGGCATTGAATCAATTTGACCTCTTTCCCTCCTTTGACTGAAGGAAAACTTCAAAAGAGTGAATTATGTAACTTATTTTGAGGGTAATGTAATATATTTAAGAATTAAAGTAGTCTATTTACTGTCTAAAATATTTAAATATAAATCAACAAACATGGAAACGCATAAGGTAAAAATTAAATCCCTGGATAAGGTCACACCTGATGTGATCAGAATTATAACCGAGAAACCAAAGGGATACCATTTTACACCCGGACAGGCAACTGATGTAACAATCAATAAAATTGGCTGGCTGAATGAAAAAAGGCCCTTCACATTTACTTGTCTACCGGAGGATGATTACCTGGAATTTAACATCAAAACCTATCCAGCCCGAAAAGGTGTAACTAATGAACTACTGAGTCTGAAAAGGGATGATGAATTGATTTTGTATGATGTGTTTGGCGCTATTACTTATAAAAACCAAGGTGTCTTCATTGCTGGTGGTGCAGGTGTCACGCCTTTTATTTCTATCTTCAGGCACCTAAAGTCAACAAATGAAATCGGTCATAATATATTGGTGTTTGCCAATAAAACCAAGACTGATATTATTCTTGAAAGTGAGTTTAGAACAATATTAGGAAAGTCGTTTATCAATATTTTATCCGATGAGGTGGCTGTCGGTTATCATCATGGAATGGTCAATGAAGATTTTTTAAAATCAATTATATCAGACTTTAGCCAACAGTTTTATGTTTGCGGTCCACCCCCCATGATGGATGTAGTTCTCAAACAATTGGCCAATCTGGGCGTTGGTGAAAATGCAATTACAGTAGAAATTTAAATTCTTAAATTATGAAAACGGAAAAAGAACTCAATGAAAAAATCATGTCTTTAACCATGAAAATAAGGGAAAAGCGTCCTGAATTAATAAAATATTTAGATGAAATGCCCATTACTATTCCCAATGAAAGCGATCCTGAAATCACTCATAAAATACTAAAAGATTACATCGAATCGCTCAAAAATCTATTAAATAAAACAGCCTGAATATTTAATGATGATTCGGATAAAGATTTTGCTCGTAATCATATTTTTGGCAAGTGCGCTTTTATTTATAACCCCTATAATAGTTGCGCCCATTTTATGTAATAAAATTGCCAAAGAATTGAATGAGAAATATACTGATTATATCTTTAAAATTGATAAGGTTCACTTGTCGCTGATTCCATCAGAGCTGAAACTAAATATGATAACCATCTATTCAAAGGCTGGACATGCAGGTGCCTCAGATTTAACCAGTAAAATTGTATCCATTCAAATTGTTGGCATTAAATTCATAAATGCAATATTCAAAAATAAGTATGATATTGATAAAATAATCATTTCGAACAGTCTTGTTGAAGGAAAAGTTCCTTTACAGGCTAATGAAAAACCACAAACAGTATTTCCATTAAATATCCATATAGAAAATTTACTTTTTGATCACATCAACATTTCACTTAAAGATACTACATCAGCTCAGATGTTTTTAGTTAAAAATGGAATTTTGGAAATAGTTGATGTTAATATTGCCAAACACGATACAATCGGTGTTTTTAAGCGTTTTGATTTCGAATCAGAACAATTCCTTTCCGTTTCGGCTGATAGTTTATATACTTATAAAGTAAGGGACATTATTTATTCTGATTCTTTAAAGAGTTTATCCATTGATGGTCTTTATATTACACCAAATTATAATGAGGATGCATTTACGGAAAGACTTCAATATCAAACAGACCGCATAGAAGCAGTTTTAAGCCATGTTTCATGTTCCCATTTTCACGTTGAAGATTATTTTCAATCCGGAAATCTGGTAATATCGTATATTGATATTGGTAATGTTGATTTAAATATATTTCGAGATAAACGAAAAAAAGAAAGTAACCATGTACAGCCAGCATTTCAGTATTTAATCTATAATTATCCCGGCCTCCTTCGTATTGATTCAATCGGTTTTAAAAATGGAAATATTACTTATATTGAACATGCAAAAAAAACAAACGAATCTGGAAGGGTCAGTTTGAATAAATTGAAGTCCACAATTTACAATATAACAAATGATACAATTTTTAAAACCAAAGATGCTTCAATGGAAATGATGGCGGAAGCTCTGTTAATGGGAAAGAGCAAAATGACAGTTTCATTAAAAGCAAAGTTGTTCGACAAATCGAATACATTTTCGATGACAGGAACTCTTGCGGAAATAGATATAAAAGAGTTGAATCCAATACTTGAGAAAAATGCTTCTATTTTTGCAAATTCAGGGAATATAAATAAAATGAATTTCAATTTTACAGCCAACGATACTAAAGCTACCGGCCAAATGATCATGCTATACAAAGGTTTGGATCTTGGAATTAATAATAAACAATCGAATGAGTCCAAGACCCTTAAAGCACGAATTATTACTTTTATTGCCAATGAAGGAGCCTGGAATTCGAACCCTACTCCCGGTGATGAAGTTCGAGTGGGAATAATAGATTTCAAAAACGACCCATCAAAGTTTATTGTTAATTACTGCCTTAAATCGATCATTTCGGGCATAAAATCAAGTATAATTAAGGTTCCTATGAAAAAAAAGAAGAATTTCCTTCAAAAGATATTCAGCAGGGGCCAAGGAAAACAGAAAGTGTAAATAAGATAGATGAGATGTCTATCCCTTTCAATCATTTTGGCAAGGCAGAAGAAAATATGATTGGATAATAATTGGACTGCCCATTCTTCAATTCTTTTTATTTTATATGTCAATAATCGGGAATCAAGTATTGTTACTGCCTTAAAACCAGGGATATAATATGCCAAATTCCGAATTGAGATGAGTTCCATTTTAGGATTTAATAACCTCAGACTTCCAAGACCTATTGCTGTAAATCAATAATTTAGCAGTTACTCCTCGTAAATTGATACTGCAATATATTTGAATTTTCACAATGTTACGGTGCATCTTTGCGAATATTAAAGTGCTGAATA
>Ga0209123_1003740_pt1 | contig 11101 bp, 6 predicted proteins | sample BarGraIncu00431A_FD_184500 | JGI IMG/M metagenome (GOLD analysis project Ga0209123, IMG submission 184500) | Arctic peat soil microbial communities from Barrow, Alaska, USA - Barrow Graham LP Incubations 004-31A (SPAdes) (version 2) | ecosystem: Environmental > Terrestrial > Soil > Wetlands >...
GTTCAATAATACACAATCAGCCTTTACCAGCGGTAAATCTTCAGGGATATTAATGAATAGCGGTCGACCCTCAATGCTCTCAGCCACCCGCCGCAGAGCAATGCCAATCACGTCTTCAATATCACACCAGTCTTTTTTCAATTGCATCATACCACTTTCCAGCCTGGCTGTATCCAAAAGATTAGCTACCAAACGGTCCATACGCACTGCGCCTTCTTGCACCGTGTCCAATAACTCTTTTTTATCCGCATCTGAATATACTCCCTCAGTATCTAGCAAGCTAGAAACAGCTCCAATAATCGATGCCAGCGGCGTTCGCAGTTCATGGGAAATAGAATTAAACAGAGCCGTCCGTAGCTTATCAGAAGCTACTAATAATGATGCTTGCCCTGCCTGCTGGGCAAGATTAACTCGTTCAACAGCAATCGCTGCCAAATCCGCCCATGCTTCGATCAATCGCCTTTGTACTGGAGTCAGCATGTCCCCCTGAATACGAATCCCAAGAACGCCCACTGAATTGCCCGTTGTTCTCAATGGCACATACATATATGCAGCTCCTGGCAATGTTTCAGTGTAACTTCCAGCAATCTCACCATGCTCGTAGGCCCACACGGCGACTGCTAACTCACTCGCATCAATACCTGCCTTTTCTGTCCCTGCTTCAGCGACCATTACAAGCTTGCCACTTTTGTCTGGCAAAAATACAGCTACGGGCCTTTCTAGGGTCTGCAGTGCTTGGTCTACCAAATTACGTACAATAATACTGACATCAACGACTGCAGCAATATCGCGACTAAAAGCATATAATGCCCGAGTAGATTTTTCCCGTTGCTTGGCGAGCATAACCTCCACCCTGAGTTTTTCCGTCTGTTCACCAATAATAAACGCAACCAAGAGAAAAAGGGGCAAACTCCATACATAACGAAGATCAGCAACACTAAAGCTGAAGAGAGGCAAGGTAAATAAAAAATCAAACAGCAATACACTACATAATGCTGTCACATAAGAAGGTCCTTTACCCCACCAAACTGCTGACAAAAGGACTGGCAGTAAATATAACATAATAACATGTACTGGATCAAGATACTCACGCCACCACCAATTGCCAGCTGTAACCAAAGCTACCATCACTAGCCCTGATACATAATTACGCCATAATATTGGCACCGTGGCTACCCTGGTTTTAACTTTTGGTTCATTTTTTACTTCAGTTGTGTTTTGAATGACATGGATATTCATGCCACCACTGTGGCGAATCAGTTTATCAACGACCGCTTGACCGCTAAGCCATTCACGGATACGCCCTTGTAGTGGTTTTCCAACGACCAAATGAGTAACATTATATTCTCTGGCTACTGATAATATTTCCTCAGTCAGATCATTACCTACTATACTCAATGTTTTGGCACCTAGTTCTTCAGCTAACCTCATATTGCGGAAAATACGATCCCGTTCTTTCTCACTCAAACCCAATCGTAGAGGTACTTCAATATGCACCGCCAATAGTTCAGCCTGGAGTCCTCTCGCTAGCCTGCGAGCTGCCCGTATGAGTTGGGCGGAAAAGGGACTGGTGCTGACGCACACCATGACTCGCTCACCAACCGACCAGGGGCCGCTAATATTATGAGCCTGCATATATTCGTGTAATTCTTTATCGACCCGATTGGCTGTAAATCTAAGAGCTAATTCCCGCAAGGCATTAATGTTTCCTGGACGGAAAAATTTGTCCAAGGGCAATTCAGTTTGCCCCGAAATATGTACCTTGCCTTCCTTCAAACGCTTGATGAGTTCATTTGGCGGGATATCGATAAGCTGCACCTGATCAGCCTGCTCTACAATACTATCTGGTACCGTCTCCCCCACTGTTACGCCAGTAATCTGAGCTACAATATCATTTAAGCTTTCAATATGCTGGATATTTAATGTAGTATATACATCAATACCAGCATTTAATATTTCCTCCACATCCTGATATCTGCGGACATGACGAGAGCCCACCACATTGGTATGGGCCAGTTCATCAATGAGTACAACCTTAGGCTTACGATCTAAAATTCCATCAATGTCCATCTCATACAAGATTCGATTACGATACTCAATTTCTTTCCCCGGTAGCTGCGGCAAACCTGCCACCATTTTTTCTGTTTCCCCTCGGCTATGAGTTTCAACCCAGCCAATAACAACATCCTCACCCGCAGCTAACATCTCATGGGCTAACTCCAACATGTTATATGTCTTACCCACACCTGCTGCTGCCCCCAAAAAAACTGTAAGTTTACCCTGGACTTCTTTATTTAATTTCACCAGCAATGTATCAGCATCTAGCATTTTTTCTTCTTTAATTTCACCAGGCATGTTCAAGCCTCCATTATGATCCTCTTGTTAAGTTTTTACATCCTATCTATGATATCTTCTTTTGAAATTTCATTATACTTGCCGTCAATACCGCAATGATAAATACGGTCAGGGCAAAAAGTTGGGACAAAAGGTAGTTGATACCAATCCCCTTTAAAATAATGCCGCGCACTATTTCCAAATAAAAGGTTAGAGGTAATAGATAACCCATGGCATAAAACAGTTTGGGCATGGCCTCTCGCGGAAACATGAAACCAGATAATAAAACACTGGGCATAAACACAAAAAAGGACATTTGCATGGCCTGCATCTGAGTTTTAGCAAGATTGGAAATCAGCACCCCCAAGGATAATGATGCAATAATAAATACAGTTGTTAACCCATACAATAAACCAATACTGCCCCGCATGGGCAAGTCAAAGACCAAGATCCCGACGATAATGGCTAAGGTCGCCTGTACATAACCCACAAAAATATAAGGGATAATCTTGCCGAGCATGAGTTCATATACTTTGAGGGGGGTGACGATGAGCTGTTCTAGGGTACCTCTCTCTCTTTCCCGTACAATGGCCATGGAAGTAATCATCACCATGGTCATAGTCAATACCACACCCATAATACCAGGCACCATATAATAAGCGGTGATAAAATCAGGGTTGTACCACGGACGGATGCGTACATCATATGGAATATCCGTCTTACTACTCATACCGCCTTCCTGACTACGGCGCAGTAAAATTTCTTGGGATTTATTCAATCCCACAATTTGTGCCGTATTAATCGCTGAAGAAGCGGACAAAGAATCAGAGGCATCAACAATCACCTGGATAGCCGCTGTACGTCCATGCTTCAAATTTTGAGAAAAATCAGGGGGAATAACAATACCAACCTTGGCTTTTCCGCTATCAATATACTCATTGACTTCCCCTAAATTCGTCGCCGTATATTTAAGATCATAATATTCACTGGCCGTTAAGGCCGATACAAAATCTCGCCCCTCTTGCTGTAAGGACTGATCGAAAATCACCGTGGGCAAATGTTTGACATCGGTATTAATGGCAAAACCGAATACTAATAATTGTACCACTGGCAACATAACCATCATGGCAAAGGTCACTCGGTCTCGCCCCATCTGAATAAACTCCTTAACGAGTACGGCCCTTAACCTTTCTACCGTCATACTGGCAGCTCCTTCGGATTCAATTTTGCATAAAAAACAAATACGTCTTCTAGGGTTGGAGTAATGGCTACTGCTGAGAACTTTTCATAGTTAACTTCTTGCCCATCATCGACCAACAGCCGTAAACTGGCACCACAAACATAAGCATCATTAAAGGGCATTAAACTGTCCCTGAACTCTGCCAACAATTTCATGGGGGTTTTGGTCCCAATTTCTAGCATTTTCCCAGGAATGGTTAACTTTAACTGGGCAGGTGTCCCTGTAGCAATCATCTTGCCTTCATAAATAAACCCTAAGTCATCACAATGCTCGGCCTCATCCATAAAATGTGTGCTCACCATAAAGGTCGTACCTGTCGCCGTCAACTGATAAATAATATCCCAAAACATCCGCCGCGATAAAGGGTCCACCCCCCCTGTGGGTTCATCCAAAAACACCATGGCCGGTTTATGGATAATTGAACAGCCCAGTGCTAATCTTTGCTTCCAGCCCCCTGACAAACTCCCTGCCAGTTGTTTCTGGCGAGATTCTAGTCCGGCCATCTCTAACATTTCATCGATGCGCAAACGCCGCTCAACTTTCGATAAGCCATATAGGCCCGCATAAAACTGTAAATTTTCTAGGATTGTCAAATCTTCATACAAACCAAACTTTTGGGACATATAGCCAATCTTACTTTTAATTTCTTCACTATCATGACCAATATCCAATCCTAATACTAAACCACTACCGGATGTAGCGGCCAAAATGCCACATAACATGCGAATGGTCGTGGATTTTCCCGAACCATTGGGGCCTAAAAAACCGTAAATACTGCCTTGGGTAATCCGCATACTAATTTCGTTGACGGCGATGGCATTACCGAACTTCCGGGTTAATTTGTCAGTTTCCACTGCATATTCGCCCATCAACGGATCACTACATCAGCAGGCATACCAGGTTTTAATATACCCTCAACATTATCTATTTTCACTTTAACCGCAAACACCATATTGGCCCGCTCCTGTTTGGTAATACTTTGGCGAGGCGTAAATTCAGCTTGCTGGCTAATTTCCTTAATTTGCCCACTAAATTCACGGTTAGGGAAAGAATCCACCATCACCGCCACATTCTGCCCCACCCCAATTAGACCCAATTGAGCTGAAGAGATATATACTTTTACCCAACAATCACGTCCGTTACCAATGGTGGCAATAGCCGCCCCAGCATTGACATATTCACCCTGCTCATAGTTTTTAGTAAACACTACACCATCCAGGGGACTCAAAATGATTAAATCATCGAGTGTGGTTTTCGCCAACTGAACAATGGCCTGTGACCTTTCGACCTCAGCCTGTTGGGCAGTAATGACATCCGGTCTATAGCCTGCTGCAACTAGGCTGCTCCGAGCCTGATAGGCTGCCAGGTTACTGGCTGCCACTTCATATGCCGATCGAGTGGCGTCAAGTTGCTGAGCGGCTACCGCTCCCTGCAGGAATAAGTCTTGTTGCCTTTCATAGTCCCTTTTAGCCTTATCATAAACGGCCTGACCACTGGCAATTGTAGCCTCTGCCTCACTGATTTCCTGAACGCGAGAGCCTTTTTTGAGGTCAAGCAATTGAATCTGGGCCTTGACTAAGGCTGCTTCATCTCTTAGTTTTTGGGCCTCCAAATCAGGACGAGAAATACGCGCCACAACCTGACCCCGGGTAACGCTCTCACCTTCCTTGATCAGCAATTCCCCAATATAACCGCTGACTTTAGGCGTTATATCTGTTCTAGTTATTTCAATTGTCCCGGTAGCCGTAAGACCTTCAACCTTGCTACTCTGCATCTTATAGATAGCAAGACCAACAAGCACTACGATAATCACAATAATCGCCAATAGTTTTTTAGGCACGTAAGTCCCTCCTCTGTGATCCTATCTATATTACTGTATATGCTAAAAAAGGCCTAATACCTGCTGATAACTAGACAATTCAGGATAAATACACAAAATAGCACCTCTTTTCCGCATTAATCTGCAACTAAGAGGTGCTATTTATACGATTAGGAATATGATTTATTGTTTTTATAGCCGAGTCTCAGAGAAATTTGCATAGCAGTCTTGGCAACGTCGGTTGCAATATCCTTCATATCCGGCAGCCGACTGGATGGCCCGGAAAGGCTAATTGCAGCGATAATCATCCCTGTATTATCCTTTATTGGTGCTGCAATACACTGTAAACCCATTTCAATTTCCTCGGCATCAAATGCATAGCCAACCTTACGTACCTGACGGATTTGCTCCAGCAATGGAATTAATTCCACCACTGTATTTTCAGTATATTTTTCTAATGATTTATCTTGATACATGTTTTGAATTTGACTGTCACTTAAACCTGACAGCAACGCCTTGCCAACGCCGGTACAATAGGCTGGATTACGACCACCAATACGTGATCGAATGCCAATGGAACGGGAACCATCAAATTTATCAATGTAAACAACATCTTCACCGGATAACACAGCTAAATGGGCTGTTTCCTGGTAACGTAAAGATAATTCTCGCAAATCTGGTAATGCAACTTCACGCAAATCAAGGCTTGAGACATAGGCTTGCCCAATCTCAAAGGCTTTTAATCCCAGAGAATATTTGCCAGTTACTCCATCTTGTTGCATATATCCATACTGTTCCAATGTGGCAATGAGCCCATGGACAGTACTCTTGCTCAAACCCATTTCCTTGCTTATATCCGTCAAACCAACCGCACTTCCGTGCTGGGCTACACACTCTAATATCTTTAACGCACGAAAGACAGATTGAATATGTCTTTTCCCTTCACTAGCCTCAATACCCATCATACAATGTCACCCCTCTTAGTTCTATATTATCGAACTACATTCTTGTGTTCTACAATAATAAATAGATTCCTGCCATTATTGTATTTTTCGTGTAATTATTCTAAAATATCCATTCCTTCCGTTTTTTCAAGGACTGGATGTAAATGCAGTGAATCGCCGGGCTTCCGACAAGCTAAGAGGGATGTATCACAAAGTTGCAGAGGAGACAGATCAATTAAATATTGTACTTTCTGATTCTACGAAAATTCTTATTATTGAATTTTTATACAACAAATGATACTATAATAATAGAGTTAAAAACAAACATGGAGACATTTTTAACCACAGAAGGGGCAGAGAACACAGAGAAAAGATTATTATAAACCCTCTGCGCTTCGTAAAACTTATACATTCCGATAGAGCTAGGAAATGACCAAAGGTATTTAGAATACTTTGTTCATAATTACGAACATCGTTCATGACACCTACCTGTTTTTATAAAAGCAGGCTGTACCCATGAACTGATTCAAGAAGTCAACTCAAAATGTAAGGAGGTTTTTTTACTTATGCTAAAACGTATTCAGCAAACAATGGATGGTAATACTGCGGCCGCCCACGTTTCTTACGCCTTTACAGAGGTGGCTGCCATCTATCCAATTACACCTTCATCCCAAATGGCTGAATTGGTGGATGAATGGTCGACCCAAGGTAGGAAAAATATTTTTGGCGAGCCCGTCCGCGTGGTGGAAATGCAATCTGAAGGCGGCGCCGCTGGCGCACTCCATGGTTCTTTACAAGCAGGTGCGTTAACAACAACCTACACGGCATCCCAAGGACTGCTACTCATGATTCCCAATATGTACAAAATTGCTGGCGAATTGCTCCCAGGAGTCTTTCATGTCAGTGCACGAGCGCTGGCGGCCAACGCATTGAGTATTTTTGGTGATCATCAAGATGTTATGGCTACCCGCCAAACCGGATTCGCCATTCTAGCCTCAAGCAGTGTACAAGAAGCAATGGATTTGGCCGCAGTGGCCCATTTATCAGCGATTAAAGGCAGAATTCCATTTCTGCATTTTTTTGATGGTTTCCGTACTTCCCATGAAATTCAGAAAATCAACCTTCTAGAATACGAGGAACTGGCAAAACTAGTCGATCAAGATGCCCTGCGTGACTTTCGCAGCCACGCTTTAAATCCCGATCATCCAGTTGCCCGCGGGACAACACAAAATCCTGATATCTATTTTCAAACCCGGGAAGCCGTCAATAAATTTTATCAGGCACTGCCTGATGTTATTGAAGGATACATGAATGACATTAACAAATTAACGGGCCAACATTATAGTTTCTTCAATTATTCCGGTGCGCCCGATGCGGAGCGGATTATTGTAGCTATGGGATCAGGTTGTGATGCCATCGAAGAAACGGTAAACTACCTCAATTCCCAAGGAGAAAAAGTTGGCTTAGTCAACGTACATTTGTATCGCCCGTTTTTAATTGAACGTTTTCTGGAAAGCATTCCTGCCTCTGTAAAAAAGATTGCCGTATTGGATCGTACCAAAGAACCGGGCGCCGCTGGCGATCCCCTGTATCTGGATGTTAGGAATGCATTTTTTGATAGAAAAGACGAAGTGACAATTGTAGGCGGTCGCTACGGACTGGGCTCCAAAGATTTTACGCCTGAACAGATTGCAGCGGTATTTGAAAACTTGCAGCAAGCTACACCAAAAAACTTGTTTACTGTCGGTATTAATGATGATGTGACTTTCACTTCTTTGCCCCCATATCATGGCAGTATCGATCCAACGCCAGCCGGAACTACAAACTGCAAGTTTTGGGGACTTGGCGCAGATGGAACTGTAGGCGCTAATAAGAGTGCTATCAAGATCATTGGTGATCATACTGATATGTATGCCCAAGGCTACTTTGCCTATGATTCCAAAAAATCTGGCGGGGTTACGATCTCTCATTTGCGTTTCGGTAAGCATCCTATCCAGTCATCTTACCTAATTACCAAAGCCGATTTCATTGCTTGCCACAATCAAAGCTATGTGCATCAATATGATTTGCTAGATGGACTGAAGCCTGGAGGAACCTTCCTGCTCAATTGTCTGTGGGATCAGGATGAGTTAGAAAAAAATCTACCGGCAGCTATGAAGCAATATCTGCAGAAAAATTCCATTCATTTTTACATTATTAACGCTGCCCGGATTGCGTCAGAGATAGGCATTGGCGGACGTATCAATATGATTATGCAAGCTGCTTTCTTCAAAGTATCCCAGGTGATACCCATTGAGGATGCTATAACCTACCTTAAAGAATCTGTTACGAAATCCTATGGGAAGCAAGGCCCTGATGTCATTAAAATGAACCATACGGCAATTGATCAAGGACTCCAATTGATTACCGCGGTAGTCGTTCCTAAACATTGGGAATTCGCTGTGGACCTAGACATACCGGAAACGAAAGAATTACCAGATTTCATCAAAAACATCCTCATTCCCATGAATCGTCAAGAAGGTGATCAGCTACCTGTCAGTATTTTTAACGGCTCTGAAGACGGCAGTTTTCCCCTGGGGGCTACGGCCTGGGAAAAACGTAGTATTGCCTTTGAAGTACCTGAATGGCAGTCCGAACATTGCATACAATGTAATCAATGTTCCTTTGTATGTCCCCATGCCATCCTGCGCCCAATGCTAGCAACTGCCGATGAACTTAAAGATGCTCCCGCCGGATTTATCAGCAAACCAGCGAATGGCAAACCTGGGCTTAATTTTCATCTAGCGGTATCAACCCAAGATTGCACCGGTTGCGGGAACTGCGCGGATATCTGTCCGGCAAAGTCAAAGGCACTCATTATGAAACCACTGGCAGAGCAAATTTCTCAAGGAATCATAAATTGGAATTTCTTTCAGACATTATCCATCAAACCGCTGACCGATCAGCAGAAAAATACAGTTAAAGACAGCCAGTTTGGCCAACCATTGCTGGAGTTTTCTGGTGCTTGTGCCGGTTGCGGCGAAACACCCTATGCTAAACTGGTTACCCAACTCTTTGGCGAACGTATGATGATTTCCAACGCTGCAGGTTGTTCTACGGTTTGGGGGGCAAGTGCTCCGGCGGTGTCCTATACTGTCAATTCCCGCGGTCATGGGCCAGCTTGGGGGTTCTCCCTGTTTGAAGACAATGCTGAATATGGCTTTGGTATGTATTTGGGGGTCGGTCAAATTCGTCAAACGTTGTCCAGTGCTGTAACAAAAGCCTTACAGAGCACTGTCAGTAGTGAATTGAAAATTGCCTTGCACGAGTGGCAGGATCATAAAGATGAAGGAAATGGCACTCGTCAGCGGGCTGATGCCTTAATTGATGTACTGGCAAAAGAGAAGGCTAGCAATTCCTTCTTAAATGAAATCTATGACCGGCGAGACTTTTTGGTAAAACGTTCTCACTGGGTGTTTGGCGGCGACGGCTGGGCCTATGATATCGGCTTTGGCGGACTTGACCATGTATTGGCTTCTGGTGAAGATATCAATGTGCTTGTCTTTGATACCGAAGTTTATTCCAATACCGGCGGCCAGGCATCAAAATCAACTCCCACCGCTGCCATTGCACATTTTGCAGCGGGAGGCAAGAAAGTCGGCAAAAAAGACTTGGGTCTGATGGCCATGTCTTATGGTTATATCTATATCGCACAAATTGCCATGGGAGCGGATAAAAACCAGACTCTCAAGGCCATTGCAGAAGCAGAAGCATACCCAGGCCCTTCACTAATCATTGCCTATTCCCCTTGCGTAAATCACGGCATTCGTGCCGGCATGGGAAAAAGTCAGGCACAAGCCAAACTGGCAGTAGAATCTGGTTATTGGGCACTCTATCGTTATAATCCTCAATTAAAAGCCCAAGGAAAAAATCCATTCATTCTTGATTCTAAAGAACCCACATCCAGTTTCCAGGATTTTATCAAAAGTGAAGTTCGTTATTCTGCGTTAATCCAAAAATTCCCAGATACTGCCCAAGCCCAGTTGGATCAAGCCGAAAAAGATGGCATGAATCGATTAGCCATGTACAAACAACTAGCCTCCCGGTAACTTACCATACATCGTTAAATAATCATTCCAGCAACAGACAAGACTCATGGCAGAATTCTTACTAGAATTCTGCCATGAGTCTTATTTTAATACTATTGTTATTTATTTGCCTTTACGACTTCTGCCTGGATCTCATCCACTAACGGCTTGCCAATTTTATCAGCAAATTCAGCATACACTGGTTTTACAGAATCCTGGAACAGTTTAAGCTGGTCCGGCAGTGCTTTTGATCAGAATTGCACTTATCCTTCCGGTATAAATAGAAGCCTAAATCCATCTTGCGCGGATTTAGGCTTCTGATTATTCCACTCGGTATGACATCGAAAATAAGGTAATCCTAATCCGTCAATCTACTTCATATAAGCGCCAGCCATTGCCGAAACAGCGGTGTCTGTATAACGTTTTAGAAGTCCTTTCTTTGGCTTACGGTCAGGAAGCTTCCAATTGGCTTTTCTTGCCGCCATGATGGCCGTAATTTCTTCTGTTGTTTTCTTCTCACCGGCTACGCCCACAACATTAAGCTTGCGAGCTGGTATATCAAGTTCAATCAAATCACCATTTTCTACTAGTGCAATAGGACCGCCCTCGACAGCTTCAGGGGAAACATGTCCAACGCAGGGTCCACGGGTGGCTCCAGAGAAACGTCCATCGGTTACAATGGCAACGGTGCCGTTCA